>Ga0182019_10000287_pt1 | contig 25372 bp, 21 predicted proteins | sample 812E2MmetaG_FD_120483 | JGI IMG/M metagenome (GOLD analysis project Ga0182019, IMG submission 120483) | Permafrost microbial communities from Stordalen Mire, Sweden - 812E2M metaG | ecosystem: Environmental > Terrestrial > Soil > Wetlands > Permafrost | place: Sweden: Stordalen | collected...
CGCTGATCAGGTTGTCATGGGAGTCGGCGCTGTGGACGGTGTAGGCCTTGCCGATGCCTGCGGTGGTAGTGTCGCCGGCGGTCGGCGTGAGATCCAGGTGGTCGAGATCGCCCGGGTTGACGTACAGGGTTGAGGTGCCGGTCTTGCCGCTGCCGGCGCCGGTGACGGTGTGGGTGCCCGACACGGTCGCGGTGCAGGTGTGGTCGCCGTTGTTGCAGGTGCCGTCGGGGTCGATCGAGAGGGACGTAGACCCTGTCAGGTCACCGGGGATCAGGTTGTCGTAGGAGTCGGCGCCCTGGACGGTGTAGGCCTTGCTGCCGTCGACGGTCATGGCGTGGTCGCCGCCGGCCGGGGTCAGGACGAGCTTGGCGAGCACTTCCGGGTTGACGTTCAGGGTTGAAGTGCCGGGGATGGCCGGGCCGTCGGTGGCTGTGACGGTGTGGGAGACCGCCTTCGTCGAGGTGCAGGTGTGGGTGTCGGCCGTGTTGGTGCAGGAGCCCGTCACGCCGCCGTCGTCGATCGACAGGCTCATCTCGCCGGTCGCGTCCCATTGGTTGCTGAAGGCGTCATACGCGATAGCGGTGTAGGCCTTGGTGCCGCCCGCGATGATCGGGTCGGTGTCAGCGGGGTTCAGCTGAAGAGTCTTGACGACCGCGTGATTGACTGTCACGGGGTCCGAGTCGCTGGTGTTAGCGTCGCCGTCCGTGGCCGTCAGATGCCGCGCGCCGGCCGTCTCGAACGTGACCGAAGCCGAGTCGCAGACGCCCGCGGCGAACACGCAGGGGTCGGATATGGTCGCGTATGAATCATTGCTCGTGAATGTCACGGTCCCGTGGTAGTCCAAGTCGGTGTCGCTCGAGTCACCGACGTGAGCCGTGACTACCACATTGAGTGGATTGCCGGCCACGACGTCGAGCACCGACACGACGGGATCGGCGTCGGGCACCGTGAACTCAAACGTGAACTTCTCGCCGGCCTGCGCCATAGCAGCGGCCGGGAAGAGCCCGACGAGGAGGACGCCGACCGCGACGAAGGCGAAACGGCGGTAGATCTTCGGGAAGTTCATGATCGAGTGCCTCATCGATGCTCTCGCCTGCGGCCCAGTGCCGACCAACCTCACCATGGCGAAGCGGGCGCCGCACATCCGATACGCGACGCGGATCGATGCTACGCGTCACCGACGGGATAAGGGCAGCCCACTTAAGGTACTAGGGCCGGCCCGATAGTCCGCCGTCCGTCATGGCACGAGACCCCCCGAAACCCGCAGCGCCGGCGTCTACAGGCGGCCGTAGGCCTCGACCAGGGCCCTAATGCGATCCTCCCCCACTCCGTCGAGGATCGACGTCCGGCCGGGGCGCTGATCCGGCCCGCGCCGGATGGCGAGGACCAGCGTCTCCATGTCGATGCCGAGGTCGGCGGGGCAGACGGGCAGGCCGACCGAGCGGAAGTAGCCCACGAGCCTGACCACGTCGTCGCCGCGCAGCAGGTCGGCGGCGATCGTCCCCAGCGCCACCTGCAGCCCATGCGGATGCGGCGACGGCAGGAGCGTGTCCAGGGCATGGCTGATGAGATGCTCCGCTCCGCTCGCCGGACGCGACGACCCTGCCATCTCCATGGCGATGCCGCTCAGGATCAGGCCGCGGACAAGCTTCTCGCGAAAGAGCGGGTCGGCCAGGCTGATGCCGTCGTCGATGACGGACAGCGCGGCCGCCTCGGAGACCAGGCAGGCGAAGTCGTCGTAGGGCTCGCCGTTCTGTTTGTGGGCGAGACGCCAGTCCTTCACGGCCGAGAGATTCGACACGAGATCGCCCAGACCGGCCTTCCAGGTGATCTCGGGCGCGCTCGAGATCACCGTCATGTCGACGATCACGGCAACCGGAATGCGGGCCGCAACCGACCGCGGATGCTCGGCGTCATCGACCATGACCGCCACTGGCGAGCACATGCCGTCGCTCGAAGCCTGGGTCGGGATACTGACGAAGTCGATGCCCGCCCGGGCGGCCGCGACCTTGGCAACGTCCACGACCCGCCCGCCGCCAACGCCGACGACGTAGTCCGGCTGCTGCGCGGCTATCGCCGCGGTGACTGCTTCGGCCCAGGAATCGGTGTTGGATAGGGCGATTGCCTCGCCCGCGGCCAGTCCGGCGGCGGCCACGGCGCTCATCAGCAGCGCGCCGTACCCGGTCGGCGAGGCGGCGCCGGCATGGACGACCAGGAAGCGGGAGTCGCGGCCAAGCCCGGCCAGCTCCTCGGCGACTTCGCTCGGCGACTCGACGAGCCGCATCAGCCGCGGTATGCGGACGGAGCGGTGGCCGATCGTCTCGACTCTCACGATCGGCTCACGAGGTGGCCGCGTCCAGCTGAGCGGCTTCGCGGAGGCCGCGCTGGTAGTCGACCTCGTCGTCGATCTCCGTCCAGAGGCGGCGCCGGGTCGGCAGCAGGCGCGCGCCGAGATCGCCGGCAACGGCGTCGATGGCATGCTCGTAGTACAGGTCGACCTGGCCAGAGCCGACCAGCCGGCGAGCGGAGTCGAGGCACTTCCGGGCGCCCTCGCGGTCGAACAACGTGATGCCGATGTACTCCCCCACCGACTCGCCCGGGTCGAGCTTCTTGTTGACCCGAGTCACGCGGCCGTCGTCGTCGATCGTGACCTTCATCTCTTCGTGGCCGAGCGGCTCGTCACGATCCACGACCAGCCACGTCCCGGGACCGGCGGCGGCGACGTCCACCAGGATCGACGGATCGAACACGATGTCGGAGTTGAGGAGCACGCAGCCCTGCTCCACGATGTCGGCGACCGTCAGGAACGTGACGATGTTGTTGGCCGTGGCGTAGTCCGGATTGAACCTCGTCACGGTCTCCAGACCGAAGTCCCGGGCGCCGATCAGCTCGTCGATGCTCTCGGAGCAGTGACCGGTGACGATGCAGGCCCGCGTGAAACCAGCCGCGGCCAGCGCCGTGAGGGACCGCTCCAGGAGCGTCTTGCCGTGCAGGTTTATCAGGGCCTTGGGCAGGGCGGCGGTGTACTCGCCGAGCCGACGGCCCAGTCCGGCGGCCAGAATCACGGCTGTTGGCGGACTCACAGAAATGTCGTTCCTCCTCGCCGGTCGGTGTGGCGAATGGCGTCGGGGCCACCCGGCTGGCACAAAGTATGCGCCCGGAGGGCCCCGGCGGTCATCGCCGTGGCGTGCGCCGGGGGACGCTAAGAACCGTCCGGCCCGGAGGAGAGCGTCACGATCGTCGACTCGTGGCGGCTGCGGCGCTGCGCCTCGGGGGGCGGCTTCATGTAGTCGCCATAGACATGAGTCAAATACTCATGCCAGTGTCGCGGACCGGGCAGCTGCATCTCCTCGAACTGCTGCGGCACGGCCTCGCCAAACCACTCGCGCGGCATGCATTCCTTGCGGTAGCCGTACAGGGCCCGGGGATGAGCCACGACGCGGCACTGCTCGTAGCTGAAGTGGCGGGTCACCCATTCGCACATCGCCACGACCACGCCTCGGGGCACGATCTTCCACGATTTCGCCACCAGGCCACGCAGTCCGGGCCGCTTCAAGTCCGCGCTGAGCCTGATCTGACACCACTTGTGAAAGGCTCGCTGGACCGCCTCCGACGGCCGCCGGTTGGAGATGCCGTCGAGCGGCCAGACGTCGATGTAGATGCTCTGCTGGATGTCGAGGTGGGCGGTCGGCCCCTGGCGCAACTCCGTGTCGTCGCGCATCAACTTGCCCCACATGAACGGATAGCGGCGATCGGTCAGGTACGTGTGCCACGAGAAGCCGGCGCCCAGATCCGTGGCGCACAACACCGAGAAGCGGTCGTAGTCCGGGCGCGGCATCTCGACATCGATGTCGTCGTCCCAGGGGATGAAGCCCTTGTGCCTGACCGCCCCGAGCAGCGTCCCAGAGCCGAGGTAATAGCGCAGCGAGTGCGCTTCGCAGATGCGTTTGAACTCGCGCAGAATCTCGAGGTCCCGAAGTTGAAGAGCCCGCAGGGACTCGTCTGCGGCCGCCGCAGGAAGCGGAGGCGGTGTCTTAGTGGTCATCGGATCAAGTATCGCCGACGGACCGCCGGGTCCGCTCACCCACGGCGACCGTCCACAGGTTCTCCGCTATCCTGAGTCGCTATTGATCCGAACCCGCGGAGAAAGCATCGATGGGCGATTTCTGGACCAACCGGCGCGTGATGGTCACCGGCGGCGCCGGCTTCCTGGGGAGCGCCGTCGTGAAGAGACTGCGAGCGGCAGGTGCGACTCAGGTATTCGTGCCGCGCAGCGCCCAATACGACCTGCGCACCAGCGACGGCATCTCGCGCTCGCTCGCGGACGGTCGGCCCGATTTGATCATCCATCTGGCCGCCGTCGTCGGCGGCATCGGCGCCAACCGGGCCAACCCGGGTCGCTTCTTCTATGAGAACGCGATCATGGGCATCGAGCTGATGGAACAGGCTCGCCTGGCCGGAGTCACCAAGTTCGTGGGCGTCGGAACGGTGTGCTCCTACCCGAAGTTCACGCCGGTGCCGTTTCACGAAGACGACCTGTGGGGCGGTTATCCGGAAGAGACCAACGCTCCCTACGGCCTCGCCAAGAAGATGCTGCTGGTCCAGGGCCAGGCCTATCGCGACCAGTACGGCTTCGATGCCATCCACCTGCTGCCGGTCAACCTGTACGGCCCGGGCGACAACTTCGCCGAGGCCAGCTCGCACGTCATCCCCGCCCTCATCAAGAAATGCCTGGACGCCCGCGACCGCGGCGACGATTTCGTCGAGGTCTGGGGCACGGGCTCGGCTTCGCGGGAGTTCCTCTACGTCGACGACGCCGCCAACGGCATCGTCCTCGCCAGTGAGCTCTACGACTCTCCCGATCCGGTCAACCTCGGCGTCGGCCACGAGATCACCATCAAAGACCTCGTGACGCTGATCGCGCGGCTCTCCGGTTTCCGCGGCGAACTGCGCTGGGACGCCAGCAAGCCCGACGGCCAGCCGAGACGCGCGCTCGACACCAGCCGGGCCCGCGAGCGCTTCGGTTTCAAGGCCGGCACTTCCTTCGAGGAAGGCCTGCAGCGGACGATCGAGTGGTACTCGGGGACCCGAGCGCCGAACGCGTAACCGCGCGTCAGGGCTTGCGACGGCCCATGACGATGCGCCGCGCCGCGCGCCAGGTTCCGTGGCCGATGGCCTTCGGAATCCGCCCGACGCGGTCGATCACCGGGTTGATGTAGCCCTTCTGCACGAGCACACGGCCGGCGTGGCTGCGCCACGGCATGCCGTGTCGGCGCCGCACTTGCAGGTCCTGGCGGACGGAAGTCAGAGCCATGCGCTCGGACTTGGCGTTCGCGTGCACGCGATACCGGGCCAAGACCCGGTCCGGCAGGACAACGTAGCGCCCGACTCGGGTCAGCTTCAGCCACAGGTCCACGTCCAGCGCGAGATGGAGGCTCGTGTCCAAACCGCCGCCTGCTCGGTAGGCGTCGGCTCGGAAGAACGTTGCCGGCTGCGGCGGGTTGAGGAAGACCCTGACCAGGGCCTCGTGGGTGGGCACGGGCGGCGGCGGCATGGCTCCGAAGACGCGGCCGTTGGCGTCGATGAACAGGCATGCCCCGCTGACCATCACGACGTCCGGGTTGGCGGCGAGAACGTCGTGGGCAATCTGGAGCGCCCCCGGCTCGAGAACATCGTCGGAGTTCAGCCAGCCGAACAGCTCGCCGGTCGCACGGTCGAAACCGGCACACAGCGCCGCGGTCTGGCCGTCGTCCGGTTCCATGATCAATTTGTAGCCCAGGTCCACGTGGTCCTTGAGCCACTCGCGCGAGCCGTCCGTGGAGCCACCGTCGAGGACGATGTGCTCGAGTTCGAAGGTCGCGCCCTGGCGCTGACGGGCGACCGACTCGATGGCTTCGGGCAACCACGGCATCCCGTTCAGGACGGGGCTGACGATCGTGAAACGCACTGGCAGCAACTCTCCGGTTCGTCCGGGGACCTCGGCATCGCCGCGAGTCCGGGACCGCCCAGATGGTAACCTCCGGAACACATGAAACCCGTCCGATCTGACATGCCCTATCCAGATGCGCCCAGAGTGGCCGGGCACATCGCCTCACTCTACGGACTGCGGGGCATCGTCGACGCCGGCCTTGCCTGGAGCCCCGAGTTGGGCCTCCGCTACGGAAAGCTGCGAGTCACGGGCGTCACGGCGCCGGGGCTGGCGGCTGTGGAGCCGGCCCGATACGAGTTCGGTAACCCGATAGACCTGCTCGATCCAGCCGCCGCCCGCAAACTCGCTCGCATCGACGCCTCACGCACCGGCCTCCTGGTGTCCGGGCCGGCGACCCGGCTCTGCGGTCCCGATGGAGTCCTCGAACGTCTCGCCAGTCTCGTCGCGGCCGCGCCGTTGATCGTCGTCGCCACGGACGATGCCGCGGCCGTCAGGGCGGAGATGGCCTCGCGCGGCCTTCAGCCCGAACTCGCCGGCTCCACCCGCGCGCGGTCGGACAGCGACGACCGATCCGGTGGCCTGCTCATCTACGACCGGGCCCTGGCACGAGTCAGGGAGACCGCGGGTCCGGCTCCGAGCGACTTCAAGGTGGTCGCAATCCTGGCGGTCTACAACGAGCAGGACGTCGTGGGACCGACGATCCAGAAGCTTCTCGACGACGGCGTGGGCGTATACGTCGTGGACGACTGGTCGACCGACCGGACATACGAGATCGTGCGCGGCTTCGATGGGCGTGGCCTGGTGGGCCACGAACGATTCCCCGCCACGGCCGGCAACGTTTTTGCGCTGAGCGAACAGCTCAGGCGGATCGAGGCCATCCCGGCCGAACTCGAGGCGGACTGGTATGTCCACGCCGACGCCGACGAACGGCGCTCCGGCCCGTGGCCGGGTGTGACGCTGCGCGAGGCCCTGTGGCTGGCCGACCGGTCCGGGTTCAACGCGGTGGATCACACGGTCATCAACTACTGCCCTATCGACAACGGCTTCCCGCCCGGGAGCGACTACGAGAGCTACTTCCGATATTTCGAGCTGGGCCGGACGGCCGACCTTCTGGTCCAGATCAAGGCCTGGAAGAACGTGGGGCGAGTCGACCTCGCGAGCTCCGGGGGTCACCAGGCCGAGTTTCCGGGAAAGCGTGTCTTTCCGTACAAGTTCCTGCTGAAGCACTACCCCATACGATCGCAGAGCCACGGCGAGCAGAAGATCTTCCGCGATCGCCGCACTCGCTGGGACGCGCGCGAGCGGGCGCGTGGCTGGCACCACCAGTACGACCGCGTCGCCCAGAAGCAGTCGTTCCTGCGCGACCCCCATGACCTGATCGAGGACAAGGGCGAGGCCACCCGGGAGCTGTACCTGGGCGAAATGATCACAGGCGCCGGCCTCTTCACCAGCCGCCTGCCGGGCTGGGCGATGGGCGGCAGCGCCAGGCGGGCCCTATACCTCCGGTCCCGCCCGATCACCCGGAGCCGGCCGTATCAGGGCATGCGGGGCCTTCTTGTCAAGCAGTTGAGGAGGTTGCGACGAGCAGGAGCTCAGCATGGCTGAGCGATCGCTGCGAATTGGCGTCGTGCCGACACTGGATGGTTCTGGGGGCGGGATATACCAGTACAGCGTGACGATGCTCGAAGGGCTGCTGGAGATCGAACCGCGGCCGGAATTGGTGCTGTTCGCCAACGCAACGCACGAACCACAGGCTGAAGCCTGGCGTGCCCGTGGATATCAGATCGCTTCTCTGTGGCCGCGTACGATCCGCTGGAGGCTGGGGCGAAGAGTGCGTGCTCAGATGTCGCGGGTCGCTTCGACCTTGCGCGTGGGCTCAGCCGCGCGCCGCGTTCGCGCGACCCTTCTCGGAGGCAGCACGGCAACGCGACAGCCGTACCAAGCCCGAAGGCTGTCCGACCAGGTGAGCCGCTGGCTTCTCAGCTTCGGGATCGACTTCCTGGTCTTTCCGGCGCCGTCGACCATTGGTTTCGAGTCGCGGGTGCCGTATGTGATGGCCGTTCACGACCTCCAGCATCGACTCCACCCCGAGTTTCCAGAGGTGTCCGCGGGCGGCGAATGGGAATCGCGCGAGTATCTCTTCCGGAATGGAATCGAATACTCACTGGCGGTACTCGTCGATTCGGAGATTGGACGCGAGGACGTCCTCGAGCTCTACGGCGACCTGACTTCACCCGAGAGAGTCCGGGTTCTGCCCTTTCTTCCGGCGCCTTATCTAGACGAGGCATCCTCGACCGCGAGCGCCGCCGTTGCCAGGGAGCGCCTCGCTCTGCCCGAGCGGTACCTCTTCTTTCCGGCGCAGTTCTGGCCGCATAAGAATCACTTGCGAGTCGTTCGGGCATTGGCCCGCATCCGCAGGGACAAGGGCGTGGACGTGCACGTCGTCATGTGCGGCTCGGCCTCCGGTGAGCTCCGGACGTCGATCCTGGCGGAGGTGCGCCGAGTCGCCGCAACGGAGGGGGTCGAGGACCTCGTGCACGTTCTCGGCTACGTCGATGACGATCTCATGGGCCCGTTGTACGCCGCCTCCTGCGGCGTGCTCCTGCCAACTTTCTTCGGTCCCACCAACATACCGATACTCGAGGCATGGCGAGCCGGACGACCCGTGCTGTCGTCGGATCTGCGCGGGATACGTGAGCAGTGCGGCGACGCGGCGATCCTGGTCGATCCCACCTCGGTGAGTTCGATCGCCGACGGAATCCACTCCTTGTGGTCGGACGAACAGCTTCGCCGCCGGCTCGTCGACGCGGGAACCGCGCGACTGGCCCTCTACGGTCGCGCCGACTACATCGCTCGACTCTCCGAGGTGATCCAGGACGCAGGACGTCGCGTCCGCGGCACCGCATCAGGATCGAACGGGGCGCCTGTCGCCGGGACCGCCTCCCGTTCGGGCGCGCCTGGCCGGGCAGAGGCTGCAGACTCCGAGCGGATATGATGCCGTAATGGAAAACCACGAAGGCGACCGCGGTCAGATGACTGCGATTGAGTCCATCAGCCAGGGCCAAACGACCGTCGCATATGTCGTCCGAGCCGATGCGACCGGGGCGACGACTTCGTTCTTCACCGGCGACGACGCGACTTTCCAGGCGGGATTCGTCGTCTACCCTGCCGGCGGATCGGTCGTGCCTCATATCCATTTGCCTGTCGTTCGGACCATCGTCGGGACGTCGGAGCTGCTCCTTGTCAGGCGCGGTCGATGCATCGTGGACATCTATGGCGACGATCAAACCCTGTTGGCTTCGCGCCAGCTGGAAACGGGCGATCTCGTAATCTCCGTCGGGGGCGGGCACGGATTTCGCATGTTGGAGGACACGGTTCTGTTCGAGGTGAAGCAAGGTCCCTACGGTGGTGGGGCAGAGAAGGAACGGTTCGATCCAGCCGTCGAATCGAGTCCCGAGTGATACCCGTCAATGAACCGCGCCTGAACGGTCACGAACTCGAGTATGTAACGGAGTGCCTGCAGACAGGCTGGATATCTTCGGCCGGGCGGTTCATCGGCGAGTTCGAGGAAAGCTGGGCCTCCTACTGCGGCAGGCGCCACGGTGTGGCGGTCTCCAACGGCACCGTCGCCCTTCAGCTTGCGGTAGCGGCCCTGAACCTGGGGCCCGGCGACGAAGTCATAATGCCGACGTTCACGATCATTTCGTGTGCGACGGCAGTCGTCTTCCAGGGCGCCGTCCCGGTCCTCGTCGATGCGGACCCGGAGACCTGGTGCATGGACGTGTCCCAGGTTGAGGCGAAGATCACGCCGCGTACGCGGGCGATCATGCCGGTCCACATCTACGGGCACCCCGTCGACATGGATCCGTTGCTCGCGCTCGCCAAGAAGCACGGGCTGGCGATCATCGAGGACGCGGCCGAAGCGCATGGAGCTCAGTACCTGTCGAACCGCCACGCAGACCCGCAGTGGCGGCGATGCGGTGGTTTCGGCGATCTCAGCAGCTTCAGCTTCTACGCCAACAAGCTGGTCACGACCGGCGAAGGCGGCATGGTCGTCACCGACGACGACGCGCTGGCAGACCGGCTGCGCCTGTTGCGCAATCTGGCTTTCATCCCCAGCCAGCGGTTCCTTCACGAGGAGCTCGGGTTCAACTTCCGACTGACGAATCTTCAGGCGGCGATCGGGCTGGCTCAGGTCGAGCGTATCGCCGAAACCGTCGAAACGAAACGCCGCGTCGGTGCTCGCTACTTGGAAGCACTCGCCTCGGTTCCCGGGATACGCATGCAGGTTGAGCGTCCTTGGGCGCAATCCGTGTGGTGGATGAACGGGCTCGTGCTGGACAAGGGAAGCGGCCTGAACGCCGTCTCGATGGCCAAGCGCCTGGCGGCGCTCGGGGTCGAAACTCGCCCCTTCTTCCTGGGTCTGGACCGCCAGCCGGCCCTGCGGAGCCGAGGGTTGTTCGAAGGCGAGTCGTATCCCGTATCCGACGAGCTGGCGGACATGGGTCTGTATCTGCCGTCCGGCGTTGGACTAAGTGAGGAGCAACAAGAGACAGTGATTGCAGCCGTGAAGCAGGTTCTGGCATGACCGAAGTCTTCGGTCCCGACTACTCCGACTCATACGATGCCTTCTACGCGGACAAGGACTACGGCGCCGAGTGCGACCTTGTCGAAGGGATCTTCAAGGACCTCGGCCGCCCGGTCCGGAGCATTCTCGACCTCGGCTGCGGCACGGGCCGCCATTCGGTCGAGCTCGCGCGCCGGGGCTACGAGGTCGTTGGGGTCGACCTGTCCGAAGGCATGCTCGAACGCGCGCGGCGCCGGGCTGCCGCGGAGCGAGTAAGCGGCACGACCTTCGTTCTCGGCGACGTCCAGAACGCCCAGATCGGGCGGCGGTTCGATGCCGTGCTGTCGATGTTCGCAGTCGTGGGCTACCAGATCAGCGACGCTGCGGTCCGAGCGACGCTGGCCAACGTCCGCCAGCATCTCGAGCCGGGGGGCGTGTTCATCTTCGACGTCTGGTACGGTCCCGCCGTAGTCGCCGTGGGTCCATCGGCGCGGGTCAAGGTCGTCCCGGTCCAAGACGGCGAGATCGAGCGCAAGGCAGTCGGAACGCTCGAACCGGGCGGTCATGTCTGCACCGTGAAGTACGAGCTCACGCGCCGCCAGAACGGGAAGCCGGACGCACATAGCTCTGAAACGCATCGGATGCGCTATTTCTTTCCGGAGGATCTGGGCAGCTTCCTCGAGGGCGCAGGCTTGAGGCTGAGCTCGATCGCGGCGTTCCCGGACGTTGAGAACGCGCCGTCGGTGGAGTCTTGGAACGTCCTGGTGGTGGCGGCGGGTTGAGCGGCAGCCAGAGGGCTCGAGCCCTCTGCTCGAGCCCTCTGGTAGACTCGCCCGATGCCCCGACTTTCCGGACTCTATTCCCGCGTGGACCCGTTTCTCATGGGGGCCAAGCCTGAGAAGTCCGACTACGGACGGCCAATCGTTTTCGGCGAGGCCGGCAATGCCCTAATTGGAGACACGCTGCGGCGCCCGCAGCCAAGCCTGGTGGCCCGCCTCGGCTCGGTCGAAATGCAGTGCCTGACCTTCTCCACCCGAGCCCGGTGGCTACGAAAGCTGGGCTTCCCCTACCCGCCATCGGTGCAGTCGCAGATGCGTCTGAATGCCGGCTTCTTCCCCGCCACAGGACGCGCTCTCGATCGATTCTCGTCCGAGTTCCTCGACGCCGTATCCCAGACGGACGTCATGGCGATCTGGTTCAACCGCAACGAACACCGGATCATCCAGCGGTATCGCCCTTCGGCTGACCTGGTGGAACTCGGCTGCCTGGAATCGATGGCTCACCGCGAGCCTTGGAGCGCTGCGCTGGCGGGCAAGGTGGTTCTGGTGGTCCATCCTTTCGATCGCTCGATCGAATCCCAGTACCGACTGCACAGGCGGGAATTGTTCGCGAACCCAGCCGTCCTGCCGGAATTTGAACTGAAGACGCTGCGCGCCGTTCAATCGATTGGCGGCAATGATGGGGGCTTCCGAAGCTGGTTCGATGCGCTCAGTGACATGCGAGATCGCATCAGTGCCGAGGAATTCGATGTCGCGCTTGTGGGGGCCGGTGCTTACGGCCTTCCCCTCGCCGCCTTCGTTAAGGGACTCGGCAAACACGCTACCCATCTCGGCGGCGTCACCCAGGTCTTGTTCGGCATCAAAGGCCGCCGCTGGGAGACTGAGTACAAGGACTCCCTGGGCGCGATGATCAACGAGCATTGGGTGAGACCGCTCCCGGAGGAGACTCCGGATGGAGCGCAGATGGTGGAGCAGGGCTGTTACTGGTAGCAGCCGATGGCCATACGCGCGCCATTGTTCACTTTCGACAGGAGAGAGCCTGCTTCCTCCCGGACGATCTCTGACTGTTGGAAAGTCCGGTGGCGCCAGCAACCCTAAGTCCCAGGACGGCACCGAGTAGGGCGGCGGTCAAACCGTCGTCTTACGACATTTGCCTCACTGGCAGTGTGTATCGTTTGCGCAATTCAGCGCTGCAGACGCGCCGGAAATGATCATGTCGATCGTTCAAGACGCTACCGGGAGTCTCTGTTGAGTCGAACCGTCGCCATCATCCAGGCGCGCATGGGTAGCTCGCGTTTGCCGGGGAAGGTCCTCCTCCCACTTCGCGGTGTCCCAATCCTGACGCACGTGGTGGAGCGCACCCGCCGGGCCGGCCTGGTCGACGAGGTCGTCGTGGCTACCACGCGACTCGCCGCGGATGATGCAATTGCCGCTCTCGCCGGGGAATCCGGGTGGGCGCTCTGGCGCGGCAGCGAGACCGACCTGCTTGAGCGCTACCTGGATGCGGCACAAGCCAACGCGGCCGATGTCGTAGTCCGGATCACGTCCGACTGTCCCTTGATCGACCCGGAGCTGGTGGATGATGTGGTTCGGGCTCTGTCTGCGACAGGCGCCGACTACGCCAGTAACACCCTGGAACCGCGGACGTATCCGCGCGGGCTCGACGTGGAGGCCATGACGACTGCGGCACTGCAGCGCGCGAGCACCGAGGACACCGACCCGACGTGGCGAGAGCACGCCACTCCCTACATGTATCGGCACCCTGAACTGTTCCGCCTGACGCGGGTCGCTTCACCCGACGACCATTCGGACCACCGGTGGTGCGTCGACACGTCTGACGACTTGGACCTTGCGAAACGCATCTACGACGTTATGCCAAGCGAGCGATTTGGGTGGCGGGAGGTCCTGGACGTGGTTCTGGCCCACCCGGAATGGGCGACGATCAATTCGGCGGTGGAACAGAAGTCGGTGCCGACGTGACGCACTCCCGACCGATCGTCCCAGACGATGTCGATCGTAGACAGGACCCGAGCTCCCCGCCCGGCGAGGCCGACAGCGCTGTGGAGCGTGACGGGGCGGCGGTGAAGCGCTCCCAGACTCCCTATCGAGTGCTTGCGGTCTGCTTCAGTCTGATCATTTTCGTGGCAAGCGCCTGGTACATCGGGCGGACGTTCGAATGGGGACAGCTTGGGCAGACGCTGGGGGCAGTCAACCTCCTGATCTTGATCGTTGGCGGCGGAGGCTCGCTCGTGGGCTACTGGGCTCTCCGAACGATCCGATGGCGAATCCTGCTGAGCCGAACCGACACCCACGTCCCTCTGATAGACCTGTACCTCTGCACTGCCGTGTCGCTGAGCTTCGCCATGTTCACGCCGCTTCAGTCGGGGGAAATGCTCAAGATCGAGTTGCTCAAGAAGTACGGCATGGTCCAGCGCTTTCCCGGTTACGGCTCGTTTCTCGTGGAGCGGGCCCTGGACATGGTGGCGTTGCTGTCCGTAGGCTGCTTGAGTCTCCTGACTACGCTCGACATACTCCCGAACCGCGCCTACGCCTACTACATCCTCGGTTGCATCGTGTTGTTGTGCTTAGTTGGGTCGATCGCCATCTGGAAGCTCCGCCTCCGGGGCCGGCCGCAACTGTTGCTCATGACCATGAGACAGTGCATCGGGGACGCCCGGACGCTCATCCTGGTATCTGGGATCACGTGCGTCTCCTGGGCCTCGGTGGCTTTCAGCTGGCAACTGTTCCTCTATAGCGCAGGCATCAACATCGGTTTCGTAAACGCGTTGGCACTCATGTCGGTGGTGTCCCTCATCAGCATCGCCAGTCTCATTCCCGGCGGAGTGGGGATCTCAGAGGTCGGAAGCTCCACGATTCTGATGCGGTTCGGCCTCGCGGCCTCCACGGCGCAAGCGGGCGCTATCGTGTTGAGGTCGCTCTCTCTCGTGGCTATCGCCCTTGGGGCGGGCCATCTTGGGGTCTGGAAGCTGGTCCGGTTGGGCCGGAGCCGGCGCCTTGAGGCGGGGCCAGCAGACACGGAGAACGCCGCCGAAGCCAACTCGTCCGCAAGCTAGGCATGTCGAGGCAAAGGCCGTGGGAAAGCGAATCGCCATCCTGCAATCGAACTACATCCCGTGGAAGGGATACTTCGATCTGATTAACAGCGTCGACGAGTTCATCCTGTACGACACCGCGCAATTCACCAAGAACGACTGGCGCAACCGCAATAGGATAAAAACGCCGCGAGGGGTTTCCTGGCTGACCATCCCCGTATGCCACAACTTCGGGCAAACGATCCAAGAGACGAAGGTCAGCGATCCATCCTGGGGTCCGAAGCACTGGAGCAGCCTGCTGCAGAACTACTCCGATGCGCCGCACTTCAAGGCGTACGCCCCGGTGTTCGAAAGCCTCTATCGCGACATCGCCGGTGAGGAGTATCTGAGCGCGATCAACTTCCGATTCATGCGCTTGGTCTGTGAGATCATCGGTATCGACACGCCGATCAGGTGGTCGCGGGACTACAGCCTGGCCGAGGGCAAGATCGAGCGGTTGGTGGATTTGTGCCGCCAGACGGGAGCCGACGAGTACCTGTCCGGGCCGGCCGCCCAGGACTATCTGAAGGAAGAGCCGTTTTCGGATGCGGGAATCACTTTGACCTACATGGACTACTCGGGGTATCCGGAATACCGACAGCTATACCCTCCCTTCGAGCACCGAGTCAGCATTCTTGACTTGATCTTCAACGAAGGCCCAGCAGCCCGCGCCTACCTCAAGAGCTCGGCCCAACGCAGCGAAAGCTCGCGTCCGGAGGGACGAGGCTGATGGATATCTCGGTCGTCATCCCGGTGTACGGCTGCAGGGCCAGTCTCCCGGACCTTCATCGGCGACTGGCCGCGGCGCTGTCCGCGATCACCGCGAACTACGAGATCGTCCTGGTGAACGATGCCTGCCCCCAGAACTCGTGGGAGGTTATCAAGGAGATCGCCTTGAAGGACCCGCACGTCAAGGGGATCGACCTGTCTCGGAATTTCGGCCAGATACGGGCTATCACCGCCGGCCTGCACTATGCGGAGGGCGACTGGGTCGTGGTGATGGACTGCGATCTGCAGGACAAGCCGGAAGAGATAGCGAAGCTCTACGCGAAGGCTCAGGAAGGCTACGACGTAGTCTTCACCCGGCGGGCGGTCCGGCAGGACTCATTCCTCAAGAAGTTATCGTCAAAGGCCTTCTACTTGATCTATGGCTACTTCACCAACGGCGCTTTCGACAGCTCCATGGGCAACTTCAGCATCAGCCGGCGGATGGTCATGGACAACTACAAACGTATGGGAGACCAGAACCGGGCCTTCATCCTGTTCATCAAGTGGATGGGCTTCAAGTCGGCCGTCGTGGATATCGACCACGCCGAGCGGGCGGCGGGCAGATCTTCGTACACGCTCCGAACGCAGCTTCGTCTGGCGCTGGAAGTCATAACAACACAGTCAAACAAACCTTTGATCCTGTCGATCAGGTTCGGATTTGGCGTGTCTCTGCTGGCATTTCTGTGTGGCAGCTACATGATCGCGCGGTACGTGATGTATGGCATCAGCGTCGCGGGGTGGACCAGTACGATCGTCTCGATCTTCTTCGTGGGCGGGATCATCATGGCGCAACTAGGCATTCTTGGGCTGTACGTCGGCTATGTCTTCGACCAAACGAAGAGCCGTCCTATCTTTATAGTGAGGGAGTTCGTGCAACACGAGACTGCAGATGATCGAGCCTGCGAATGATTCTGATCGCGGGCGCTACCGGGTATGTTGGACGATACCTATGCAAGTACATGGTCGAGCAGGGAGAGGACATTCTGGCGCTGGGTAGGTCTGGCGAGGTCCTCGAATTCTTCCGCAAGAGCCTCATTCCGTGCATGGAATTTGATATCACGGCCGACGAGTCCTATGAGCGTTTGCCGCACCAAGACGTCGAGGCGGTCATCAACCTTGCGGCAGTCCTCGCGGAGATAGCGACGCCCGTCGAGACGATGTTCTCCGTGAACACAATAGGAACCTACAAACTTCTCGAGTACTGCCGCTCGAATGATATCCGGCGCTTCGTTCAGGCCTCGTCCCACAAGGTCTACAACGACATCCACCACATCCCACTGAAGGAGACGGACTCGCCGTGCTTCACGGGCGACCACTCGCCCTACATTATCTCGAAGATCGCGGCCGAGAACTTCGTCGAGTACTACACCAAGGATTTTGGGATGCAGGGAATCATTCTGCGTCTGACGGGGGTACACGGTTACGGGGAGATACTTGGCCAGCTCGAGCTAGACGGCAGCTACAAGAAGAGCACTTTCGAGATCTTCGTTGCCAAGGCGAAGAACGGCGATCCGCTCGAGGTCTGGGGTGACTGCCAGGCGGTTCGGGATCACATCTACATCAAAGACGTATTGACGGCTTTCGTTGCCGCCGTCGAGAGTCCGGACGCCGTTGGTGTCTACAACATCGCCACAGGCATTGGTCTTTCACTGCTCGAAGAGGCACAAGGCTTGGTTGATGTGTTCTCGCCACTGGACCACAGGTCGCCGATTGTGCGGCGGCCAGAAATGCCGGCCTTCACTCGCAGCTACGTGTACGACATCTCCCGGGCACGGCACGATCTGCGCTGGGAGCCGAAGTACTCCTACATTGACATGCTGCAGGACTATCGGCGAGAGCAGGAGGCTGGCCTGTATCACCACTACCACTATATCAAGCCCGAGGAACGCCCGGCGACCATGTGACTGCCATGAGTTTTGCGGACTATCTGGTAACTCGTCATCACCTCTTCACCGGCCGCGCGAGCACTGCCATATACCTGGCTCTGCATGCTAACGAGGTCCGCGGAGCAAAGGTACTTGTGCCCGCAAATGTCTGTTATGCGGCTGTCCTTCCGGTTGTCTATTCAGGGAACGAACCCGTCTTTGCCGATGTAGGCGACGACGGCAACCTCACGTCTGAGGCCGTCCGGGCGGCATGGAGCCCGAATGTGAGGGCTGCGATCATCCCGCACATGTACGGCAATCCCTGCCGGGACATCGACGCCATTTGCCGGACGGCCCATGCTCAGGGAGCGATAGTCATAGAAGACTGCGCCTCGGCCATGGGAGCCACGCTTGGCGGCACGATGACCGGCACCTTCGGTGACTACGCCGTCTTCAGTTTTGGCTACTCAAAGACCATCGATTGCGGCTATGGAGGGCTGATCGCGAGCCAGCATGATCTGGCCAGCTTGGCCAGCATGAATGCCAAGCTACCCCCCCACGAGCCGAGCGTAGACATGGAGTCGAAGCTGTTTTCTCAGGTCTATCGCGTGCTGCGCAACAACCCTGCAGGCCCTCTCGCCGATGCCGTGTATGAGTTCATGCGGTTGCACATGCAGAACTGTTTCCTCTTCCGGGCGCGGGACGAGCAGGTTGACCGGATTGTCGCGTCGATCGGCACCTTGGACGAAGTCATCGATCGACGGCGAGAGAGAGCCCGCCTCTATGGCAAGCTCCTAAACTGGAGCCCAGCCATCAAGCCCTATGCCTTCCACTCCGGTGCGGTTCCGTGGCGGTACAATATCCTCGTAGATGCTGATCTGAAACGCAGCCTCACTGAGGAACTGCTGCGGCAGCGGCTGCCCGTGAGCGACTGGTACCCGGTCGTGGCCCCCATGTTTGGAGTGCACGAGTCCTTTCCGCAGGCCCGCAAGATGGGAGAACAGTTGCTCAACCTCCCGTTGGTTGAAGGTAACCTAGACGATATATATCGGAGCATTGCCTCGATCAACGAGTATCTTGTCTCCAGGTGAGTCATTTGACGCAATCGAGACGGATGCTGCAGGTCGGTTCAAGGAATGAGTCGCGGCGCGTGTTGGCGCACGACCTTGACGTGGCGCGAACTGTATTGCGCGCTCGGCGGCCGCGCCAGTCGCAGGAGTCCCGATGAAACTGTGCCTCTCCTGCAATCAGAAGTCTGGTTCCGACGACTGGCTATGCCCTCACTGTGGATACGAGCCGCCACATCACGGCAGTATTGTCCAACTCACTGCGGGTCAGGCTCAAGAGGGCGAGGGATTTAGCCCCGACTTCTTTGCCGAGTTATTCCAACTCGAGAGCGGAAACTACTGGTTCAGATCTCGGAGCCGCTTGCTGGTCTGGGCATTGAGATCGTGGTTCCCTAACGCCCAGCGGTTGCTCGAGATCGGCTGCGGCACCGGCTTCGTCCTGTCCAGCTTTCAGGCGGCGTTTCCACACCTGGAGTTGTTTGGGAGCGAGCTTTTCAGCGAGGGGCTGGTGCTCGCGGAGCAGCGGATGCCCGGAGTCACTCTGCTTCAGATGGATGCCCGGTCCATTCCATACGAAATGGAATTCGACATGATCGGTGCTTTCGATGTTCTAGAGCACATCGAGGACGATGAACTCGTGCTGGCGGAGATGTTCCGAGCCACAAAGCCGGGCGGCGGCATTATCGTGACCGTGCCTCAGCATCAGTTCCTGTGGAGCGTCGTCGATGAGCACGCCTTCCACAAGCGGCGATACTCCCGGGTGGATCTCGTGAGCAAGGTGGAGCGAGCCGGGTTCCGTGTCGCCCGGGTTACTTCCTTCGTTTCATTGCTCTTGCCTGTGATGCTGCTGTCCAGGCGCACGCGAAACATGACGCGATCCGCCTACCACCCGTTTGCGGAGTTCCACATCAACAGGACGCTGAACATGGGGCTGGAGAAGATCCTCGGCATGGAGCGGTTCGCCATCGAGAAAGGCGCCTCCTTTCCGGCTGGTGGATCGCTATTGGTCGTGGCCACGCGAGGAGCGAAGTGAGCAAAGTCTCCTTCAACAAGCCGCATCTCACCGGCAAGGAACTGCACTACATCAGCGAGGCTCATGCGCTTGGGCAGCTGTCCGGTGACGGTCCATTCACCAAACGCTGCAATGCCTGGCTGGAGCAGCACACGGGCTGTCGAGTGGCACTCCTTACCCATTCCTGCACCGCTGCGCTCGAAATGGCAGCAATCCTCGCAGACATTCAGCCCGGCGACGAGATCATCATGCCGTCGTACACGTTCTCCTCAACCGCCAATGCGTTCGTGTTGCGCGGCGGCGTCCCCGTGTTCATCGACATCCGGCCGGACACACTGAATATCGACGAGACCAAGATCGAGGCGGCGATCACGTCCAGGACGAAGGTCATCGTACCGGTCCACTACGCCGGCGTGAGTTGCGAGATGGACGCCATCATGGCGATCGCCAACAAACATGGCCTGCTAGTGATCGAAGATGCAGCCCAAGGGGTCGGATCCGAGTACAAGGGCAAGCCGCTCGGCAGCATCGGCCATTTGGGTTGCCTCAGCTTTCACGAAACGAAGAACATCATTGCCGGCGAAGGCGGTGCCCTGCTGATCAACGATGCCAGATTCATCGAGCGAGCGGAGATCATTCGCGAGAAGGGCACCAACCGCAGCAGGTTCTTCCGTGGAGAGATCGACAAGTACACGTGGGTAGACATCGGATCCTCGTACCTGCCCGGTGAAATCGTTGCTGCTTTCTTGTGGGCGCAGATGGAAGACGCCAAGAGGATCACGGATAGGCGACTCGCGATCTGGGAGAAGTACGACTCTGGGCTGGACGGATTGGCGCGCGAGGGTGCTCTGCGTCTGCCATTCATTCCCGTCGATTGCAAACACAACGCACATATGTTCTACGTGCTGTTTACCGATCTCGACACAAGGACACGCGCCATAGAGTTCCTCAAACGCCACGAGATCACAACCGTGTTCCACTACATACCTCTTCACTCCGCTCCCGCGGGTATCAGGTTCGGTCGCGCCCCGGGTGACATGTCGGTCACCAATGACACAAGCGACAGGCTCTCACGGCTCCCGCTGTACTACGACATGAGTGAAGCGGACCCGCGGATGGTGATCGAGACGCTGGTCACGTTCGCCAGGTCGTAGTGCCGGACGTCCGTAATTCCCCAGGAGTAGCTGAATGTATCTGAGGTTCCGCGCGTGGGCGACTTCGGGCTGGCTGCCCGCCGCGATTCTGGTGGTGGCCACGGGGTTGGTAGTCCACAGATACGGTGTGCGGGCCCGCGATATCGCGATCTTCGGCGGGTACGTGGCCTTCGGCCTCGCGGTACCGGGGATGTTGTGGCTGAGGCTGCTGCGCGGTCATCCGGCGCACATCACCGAGGATCTGACGTTGGGCCTCGCGGTCGGGTACGCGGTGGAGATCGCGACCTACGTTGCTGCCAGGTGGATCGGGGCGCCGATGCTGTTCCTGCTGTGGCCGCTCTCAACCCTGGCCCTCTTCGTTGCAATTCCGGGGTTACGGCGGCACTGGAGGGGAAGCGGCGTCCGCGCCCCGCTGGCGTGGTCCTGGTCGCTCGTCGCGATGCTCGGGTTCGTGCTGATCTATTCGGTCCAGACGGTCTTCGTGTCGCAGCATCTCAGCGGTACGGACACGCCGTACGTAGATATGCCGTTTCACCTGGCGTTGATCGGAGAACTCCGAAATCACGTGCCGCCCCAGATGCCGTATGTCACCGGCGTGCCGCTCGGCTACCACTGGTTCTTCTACGCTGAGGCTGCCGCGACGAGTTGGGCGACCGGCATCGAGCCAGTCACGCTGCTCTACCGTCTCTCCGGGTTGCCGATGTTCGTTTTGTTCGTCGTCCTGACGGCATTCGGCGCCCGGCGGCTGACCGGCGGCTGGTGGACTGGTCCGGTCGCAGTCGCAGTCGCGCTCTTCGGCATGGTGGCCTCGCCGTATGCCTGGTCGAGCAACCCCGTCTTCGATGCCCAGACGCTGTGGAGCACCTGGATCAGCCCCACGAATCTATTTGGGCTCGCCATGTTCGCCGCCATAATCCTCGTCTTCCTCGATCTTCTGCAGGCCAATTCGGCTGTGCCGCGGAGGCATTGGCTGTTGGTAATTCTGCTGATCTTCGGGTGCGCCGGCGCGAAGGCGAGCCTCTTGCCGCTGTTGATAGCCGGGGGACTTGTCGCTGTCGCCGGCGTAGCGATCATGCGTCGCCGCCTGGATCGGAGGGCGGCAGCCGGCCTGGTCATGGCCGCCCTTGGGCTGTTACTGGCGGACCTCCTGATCTACCGGGGTTCCACGGACAGCGTGGTTGTCGGATTGGATGCATTGCGCCAGTTTGGCGCCATCAGTGGCACCGGCGGCCAAAGCGCACCGGGAACGGCGATTCTGATCATGCCGATCGCGGGTTTGTTCATCGCGCTCGTGCTGTGGTCATTCCTGTGGTCAGGCGCATACGGGCTCCTGGTTCGGGCAAAGACCTCGCTGTCCGATCCACGCATCCTGTTGGTTGCCGGGGTGTGCGCCGGCGCCCTGGGCGCGCTTAGCGCGCTCTCATATCCGGGCGGGAGCCAGCAGTATTTCGTCAGGGGCGCAGCGGGCGCATTCGGAATTCTCACAACCGCAGGCATTGCTGCGGTATTGCCCGCTCGATCCCGCTATCTTCCGCTGATCGCTTGTGTCGCCGTTGCGGCGATCGCCGGGGCCGTCGCGGTACAAGCCATCGTCGCGCTCGGTCCCGCCACTGCCCCAGTCCTCTCAAAGTACCATCTGGGCCGCGTCCTGCTGTTGATCATCCTGCCGGTCATAGCGCTCCTCGGCGTCGCCGGCCTGGTATGTATCGTGTTGCGATTCGCGGCGCGGAAGTACATTGTTCTTCAGGGTTCTGTTCCCTTGCTCCTGATCGCCGTGGTGATGGGGTTCAGCCTCCCTAATGTCGCCGGTCTGCTGAGGTCGCCGTTCACCGACGCAACATTCAATGGCCCCACGGTCCCCGGTGACGGGATCACTGCCGCTCGCTGGCTCCGCGACCACAGCGATCCGAACGATGAGGTCGCAACCAACCTGCACTGCCAGGGCCAGGCCGAGGCCTCGCCCACATGCGACCACCTCAACTTCTGGATTGCCGCGTATTCAGAACGTCACGTCCTCGTCGAAGGCTGGGCATACACATCCAAGATCTCCGACCCGGAGGCCGCCTTCTGGGATCCGCCGCTCCTGGCTGCGAACGATATTGCGTTCACGGACCCATCCGCGGCTGCGAACGCAAAGCTGTACGACACCTACGGCGTGCGCTGGCTATTCGCGGATCTGAGGATCGCCAGCCTGGAGTCGATCGGCCGGTACGCCGACCTGCGCTATCGCAATGGCGACTTCGCGGTCTACGAATTAACGGGCCCGTAGCTCGAGCACTCCCTGTACGAGCGTCGATTAGGCCTCGTCGAGAGGAGGCGTCACGTCCTCCGGACGAATGCCATCTCCAGCAGCGATGTGGCTCGCCGCCCGTCGGCCACGTAGTTCTTCGAGGTGCCGAGGGTGCATCCCCGTGGAGCGCTTGCCCGGCCGCAGGACCTCGAAGTTCTCGCCCTCCATCAACAGGTCGCCGGGGGCTAGATCACGAGTCGCCTGGATCGCACGGACGGCGAAGCTGCGCAACTCGGTCTCCTGCGGCCCGACCGCCTTCACGCCGTCGCCGCGCACTTGCTCGGCTTCGCGGATCGCCCGGACCATGGCCTTGAGTTCTTCCGGCTCGAGGGCAAACGGATGGTCGGGACCGGGCAGCCGGTTGTCGATCGTGAAGTGCTTCTCGATCACGACCGCGCCGAGGACGACCGCGGCGACAGGGCCGACAATCGGATCGCGGCTGTGGTCTGAGAATCCTGCGGCCACTCCAAAGCGCTGCCGCAGCCAGGGGATCACGGCCAGATTCAGGCTGTCGGGCGGCGCCGGGTAGCGCGAGGTGCACTGCAGCAGCGTGATCTCGCCGGCTCCGGCGGCTCGGGCCGTGTCCAGACAGAACTGGATGTCGTCCTCGATTGCGGCGCCTGTGGACACGATCAGCGGCTTGCCCGTGGCAGCGAGGCGCTGTAGCAGACGGATGTGGTTGATCTCGTAGCTCGCGACCTTGTGCCGCTTGACGTACGGATCGACGGCTGCCGCATCCGTGACCGAGAACGGCGTCGACATGAATTCGATGCCGGCCTTATCGCAGTGGGCGGCGATCTCCCCGAGCATCCAGTACGGCATTTCGAGGTCGGCGAAGATGTCGTTTATCGAGCGCTTGATACCCGCATCGGCGAGGTAGTCACTCTCGCCCGCATCGGCGACATACGTGTCTCGGGCTCGATACGTCTGGAACTTGACGGCGTCGGCGCCGGCCTCGACCGCCACGTCGACCAATGCTCTGGCCATGAGGAGGTCGCGTTCGTCGGTGCCCATGCGCCAGTTACTGCCCGCCTCGGCGATGACAAACACATGCTCTCGGTCGCTCATTTGCCTACCACTTCCAATGCGACTGCCGTGCGGGTCGACGCCGGCGAACGGTACAGCAGTACGCCGTCATTGTCGCCGACGAGTCGGAACCCGGCTTGCTCAAACACGCGCCGCGAGGCTCCATTGTCGACCTTGACCCGGGCGAGCAAGTCTGCCTGGGGAGACCTGGCCGAGAAGCGGCGTATAGCACTGGCCAGGAGAAGTCCGCCGACGGCTCCGCGGTGCTCGGGGGCGACTGAAATCGACACCTCCACACCGTCCACTCGGGCGTCGAACCTGACCTGCCCGATGAGCCCGGTCCCGTTCTCCCCTATCAGGAGCAGGCACGAGCGGTCGGCCAGCCGGCTCCGGAGCCATGCCTCGTGTTCGGGGTACGGGATCGGCTCGGAGTGGAGCGACGCTGCGCGAGTGGCCGGGTCGTTGGCCCAGACCCAAAGCAGCCGGGCGTCGGACCAGGTGGCGTTGCGAACCCTGACGCCGTCGACATGGTTAGCGACACGTTGCACGCCCCGGCCGTCGACGAGTTCCCAGGCCCGGTCGCTCATCTCGGCGCGCCGCGCCACGTCGCTGGCCAGCCCGCGGATCAGGCTCGCCAGGATGTCGACGTTCAAATGCTCGGCGGGTCCGGCGTCGACCGCCGCACCTGCAGCCGCGAGCCCCATTGCGTTGGCGTTCTGGTTCTCGGCAACGCGGACGATCACCGACGGGCGACCGAGCGCGCAGCGCTCCCAGGACGTGGTGCCGCCGGCTCCGACGACGATGTCGGCCTCAGTCATGAGTCGTGCCATAGTTTCGGCGTCGATGGCTCGATGAACCCCCACGCCGAGGCCGAATTCCGGCTCACTGGGGTATAGGGCGCCCAGTACGACCACGATGCGCGCCTCCGGAACTGCCGACCTCGCTGCCGCAACCGCCTTCGCTGTGGCTCCGAACGGATCGCCCCCGCCCATGGACACGAGAATGTTCTGAACCGTACTGGAAGGACGACGACCCGCGGCGCGGGCGACCAGGAACGGCTCACGCAAGAGCACGAAGCGCGTGCCGACCATCAGCCGTGTCGCCGGCGCAACCAGGTCCGCGTAGTCGGCGGTCGTGACTCCTAGGTTTGCGTTGACCAGGATGTCGCACGGCAGGCGGCGATCGGCAAGGTCATCGATTACGACCCGCGTCGTGGCGAGCGGCCGGACTGCCTTGAGCCACTCCTCTCCGAGGGCGTAGTGATCCATAACGAGCGCAACGAAGGGACGCCCCCGCCGTTGTCGCGGCAAGCTGCCGCGGATCTCGGCTGCCTCGTCGGCCGCCGGGGCCTCCAGCCGAATGACCTGATACCCGCGGGCGGCTATCAGGTCCGAGAGATCGCCGATCGCCCGCCGAGTGGCGAACCAGGGCTCGATGCCGTGGCGTTCGAGTTCAGCCGCCAGAGCGAGGCAGCGCACAACGTGCCCCGTCCCGATGGACTCAGACGCATCGGCCCGAAAGAGCACCCGGCGTGGCTTCGAGCCGATCTCGGCTATGACGTAGGTCGGCGCCTCATCACCAACCGAGCGACCACCTATCGCGATCGCGGCCACAGGCTCCATCCAATCCGGGGCGCGCTTCGTAGGGTCTTCCGTGGGCGCGGGTGTTGGCTGAGAAACGCATGAGGCTGCATACGGATTGGGCACCTGGTGTTTGGAATTGCTCGTGGAGCGGGCCACGGTATCAGCCGTCTCTCCATGGCCGTACGGTGGCCTAAGCATCATAGACTGGCCACCAGCGGCACGCCGACTCTGGCCCCTGCA
>Ga0182019_10000288_pt1 | contig 25326 bp, 26 predicted proteins | sample 812E2MmetaG_FD_120483 | JGI IMG/M metagenome (GOLD analysis project Ga0182019, IMG submission 120483) | Permafrost microbial communities from Stordalen Mire, Sweden - 812E2M metaG | ecosystem: Environmental > Terrestrial > Soil > Wetlands > Permafrost | place: Sweden: Stordalen | collected...
CAACATCTGCTTTTTGTAGTAGTGCGGAGTCCGCACCATGGCGGCGTCGTAGCCAAGTTCGGCGGCGTACTCGGTGAGCCGCAGAGTTTCATGCGCGGACTCGATGCCAGTGCCCGCGATCATCACTTTGTTGGGAGCGGCGGCGGCCAGTGCTGCCTTTAGCACGTCGCGACGCTCTTGATCCGAGAGGAGGATGGCTTCGCCAGTCGAGCCCTGGACGACGATTCCAGCTACCGGCGTACGCGAGTAGCGATCGACGTTGGATTCGATCTTCTTGTAATAGACCTCGCCGTCAGGATAGAAAGGCGTGCTGATGGGTGGAAAAATTCCGGATAAAAGCATGATGGACCCCAGTCGTTGGTCGTTCGTCCTTAGTCGTTCGCAAGTACCCTTGCGCTTGAATTATCCTCCCTCGCACTCAACTCTGTCATGCCGCGGTCAGGCCGAGTTGGACAGTCTCGCAATGAAGAGCAGCAGGAAAATGCATCCGTCAACGATGACGATTACGGATCCAATCCAGATCAGGGCGACCATACGCACTTGTTCCAGGGCCGGCGTTGTGATCCCGATTGTATTGTGCAAATAGCCGAGCATGTTAGCGACGCGCTTCGGCGGTATAGCTCGACTCACTATGCCCAGACCGAGAAGTAGCATCAGGGCGTGAAATACAAGGATGACGACCATTCCTCTCACTCGCCGGAGAACATGCCAAGCGTAGCATCCCGGCGGCTGTCCCTGCGCCACCGTAGACAGGCTGGAGTCCGCCTATGCCTCTACAGGTGAAGCCGCGTTAATCACTCGCAGGCGGGCCAGTCGTTGCCGGCGGGGTCGACTGCGTGCCGATACTGCTCTTCGGTGCCCACAAAGAAGCGGGTGAACGGCGTGGAATTGCGGTCATCGACCATGGTCTCAATTTGCCAGACCATGCCGCCTTTGCAAACGCCGGCGTTCGAGAGTGGAGTGCGGTGGTCGCCTGTGTAATAGAAAAAGTCGTCCTTGCCATGGCCAGGTTGGGGATCGGAAGAAGTTTGCAGGGCGGCATGCTCATCCACTTTGAGCAGACGGCGACCGTCTTCCATCGGCAGAGGCGGCGCGGCTTTCTGCCGAAAATCGACGCGCACCCAGCCACTGTATCCGGCGGGAATCAGAAAACGCTCCGGCGGGCGGCGATGGAAAACGAGATCAAAGGCGGCCGGGCCGAAGACCGCAGCAGCGATAAAGATGGGTAGGCCGAGGACGGCGACGAGGACGAAAGGGGCTTTGCTCATGAATAGCCAGGTGGAATTATGCACTCAGTACAATTGCCTGTCACCTGATCCATGAGGCGGGTGGCGTCTCGGTTTGAAATCAGCTCTGGGCAGAAGGCCGACTTATCTGAGCTGAGCAAGCCAGACCGTACGGCCACCGCAGGCTGGATCTTCGACGACGTGCGACACGACATCAAATCCATTTTCGTCGAGGAGCGAGCTGCGGCCTTTGGTGCAGCATGCCTCCTGAAGATGGGGAACATGCCGCGTTGGTCTCCCGGGCATAGATAAAAAAACTGTCCCATGCCAAAATGGCGTCAAAACGCCGGCTCAGAGATAGTTTGCGCATGTCTGTGACGAGCCAGTCTATGCCCGGAAAACGGTCCTTGTAGGTGCTGATGAGGGCTGCTGAGGAATCTGCGCCGGTCACGTCACAGCCTGCTCGATAAAATAGCGGGCAATTGGTTCCGCAGAACCACATCCGATGTCGAGAATGGAAGCTTTAGGCGGAGTGAGAGCGAATAAACGGTCGAGCCAAGGTTTCTCTAAAAGGCTGCGTTCTCTTTCTTTATCCCAGTCGTCGGCGTGCCGCTGATACAGGCCTATTATTCGTTCAGCTTCGGAGGCCATCGTGGGACCCTAATACGCCCGCTTAAGGGCAATAATCGTTGCCTTAAACATCAAACTGAAATTCAGACTGAGGGACTACCCACAGGCGCTCCGTCTTAGTTCGCAGCCTCACTTTGCGGCGACTCTCTCGGCGTGCAGCGCTTGCAGAGCTTGCACGCGCACTTCTCCGCGCTGCAGGGCTGCAATCCCTTCCGCGGCGGCACGGGCAGCGGAGAGCGTGGTAATGGTTGTGATGCGGCCGGTGACGGCAGCACGCCGAATCGCTTTCTCGTCGAAGTAAGGGTCGGGACCGTGTGGTGTGTTCACGATCAACTGGATGCGGTCGGCTTTGATCAGGTCCACCGCATTGGGGCGGCCTTCTTTCACTTTATAGACGCGCTCTACCCCCAAGCCGGATTCTTCCAGAATATCGGCCGTGCCGTGCGTGGCGACGAGTTTGAATCCCATGTCGACGAAACGATGTGCGACCTCGACCATTGCAGGCTTGTCGTGGTCGGTGACGCTGATGAAGACCGTGCCCTTCGTCGGCAGTTTCTGGCCGGCGGCAATTTGGGCCTTAGCAAAGGCCTCGCCGAAATTGTCGGCGATGCCCATGACTTCTCCCGTGGAGCGCATCTCGGGGCCAAGAACCGTGTCGACGCCAGGAAATTTCGACCAGGGAAAGACCGGTGACTTCACATAGAAGCAGCGGCCTGTGTCGAGGTCCGCTCCACGTTCGACATTTTCTGGAAGGAACTCGCGCAGCTTGCGTCCGGTCATGAGCCGCGCGGCAATCTTAGCCATGGGCACGCCGGTAGCCTTTGAAACGAAGGGCACGGTTCGCGAGGCGCGCGGGTTCACTTCGAGCACGTAGACCGTGGCTTCGTGATGCGCGTCACTCTTTGGATCCGTGCCTTTTGCGCCGTTGCCGCGCGGGATCGCAAACTGCACGTTCATCAGGCCGATCACTTTGAGAGCCCGCGCCAGTTTGAAAGTGTAGTCGCGCATGCGCGTGAGCAGAGGCTCGGGGATGTCAACCGCAGGCAGCACGCAGGAAGAGTCACCGGAGTGAATTCCGGCCTCTTCGATGTGTTGCATGATGCCCCCGATCACCACGTCCTCGCCGTCGGAAAGCGCGTCGACGTCGACTTCAATCGCATCTTCCAGAAACTTATCGATGAGGACAGGGCGATCCTGCGAATACTCGACGGCCTGCTTCATGTACTGCGTGATTGTGTCTTCGTCGTAGGCGATGACCATGGCTCGCCCTCCGAGCACATACGACGGACGCACCAGCACCGGGAATCCGATCTTCTTTGCAGCTTCGACCGCCTCCTCGACCGATGCCACCATGGCGCCGGGGGCTTGCGGGATGTCGAGTTCCTCCAGTAGTTTGCCGAAGCGCTTGCGGTCTTCGGCCAGATCGATCGATTCGGGCGTGGTGCCAATGATATTGACGCCTGCAGCCTTGAGCGGGAGAGAAAGGTTTAGCGGCGTCTGACCGCCGAACTGCACAATCACTCCGACCGGCGCGCCGCCCGAGGCTTCGTGCTCGCAGACGGCGAACACATCTTCGAGCGTGAGCGGCTCGAAGTAGAGACGGTCGCTGGTGTCGTAGTCGGTGGAGACCGTCTCCGGATTGCAGTTGATCATGATGGTCTCGTAGCCGTCTTCACGCAGCGCGTAGCTGGCGTGGCAGCAGCAATAATCGAACTCAATTCCCTGCCCGATGCGGTTGGGACCGGAGCCGAGAATGACAACCTTCTTCTTCGCTGTGGGCGCCGCCTCATCTTCTTCCTCGTAGGTCGAATAGAGATATGGGGTGTAGCTTTCGAACTCCGCGGCGCAGGTATCGACGCGCTTGTAAACCGGCTTCAGGCCGTGCTTCTTGCGGAAGTGGCGTACTTTTTCCTGACCGCCCTTGCCGTCCAGACGCCAGGTTCCGGCGAGACGGCCATCGGAGAAGCCCATGCGCTTGGCTTCGCGCAGCACGTCGGTCGGGATCGATTCCATCGGATGCTTTTCCAGCTCAAGTTGCATGTCGTTAATTTCTTTGAGCTGGTAGAGGAACCAGGGATCGATCGATGTCATCTTCGCGACCTGCTTGATCGGGAAGCCCTGGCGCAGGGCGTACTGAACGTAGGTAAGACGCTCGGGATGAGGCGTGACCAGTCGCTGAGTAAGAATCTTGGGTTCAATTTGTTGGGAGCCGACGCGCCTGCCGGTGTCGAGCGAACGGATTCCCTTCTGCAAAGCTTCCTTGAACGTACGGCCGATGGCCATGACTTCGCCGACCGATTTCATCTGCGGTCCAAGCGATTCGTCGGCGCCCGGGAATTTTTCAAACTGCCACTTCGGAATCTTGACGACCACGTAGTCGAGCGTGGGCTCAAAACACGCTGGAGTCTTGCGCGTGATGTCGTTCGGAATCTCGTCGAGCGTGTAACCGACGGCGAGCTTGGCCGCAATTTTTGCAATCGGAAAGCCGGTCGCTTTCGATGCCAGCGCTGACGATCGCGAGACGCGCGGGTTCATTTCGATCACGACCATGCGCCCGGTCGAAGGATTGACGCCGAACTGGATATTCGACCCGCCGGTCTCAACGCCGATCTCGCGGATCACGGCAATCGCCGCATCACGCATCACCTGGTACTCGCGGTCGGTGAGCGTCTGCGCCGGGGCGACGGTGATGGAGTCGCCGGTATGCACGCCCATGGGATCGAAGTTTTCAATCGAGCATATGATGATGACGTTGTCTTTGGTGTCGCGCATCACCTCGAGCTCGTACTCTTTCCATCCGAGAACGGATTCTTCGATCAGGCACTCATGCACCGGCGAAAGGTCAAGGCCGCGGGCGAGCACTTCCATCAGTTCTTCGCGGTTGTAGGCAATGCCGCCGCCAGTGCCGCCCAGCGTGAACGACGGGCGAATAATGACCGGGAAGCCGATCTTGCCGGCAAATTCGATGCCGTCTTTCAGGTTGTTGACGAGCGCCGACTTAGGCACGTCAAGCCCGATGCGCTGCATGGCGTCTTTGAAAAACAGACGGTCTTCAGCCTTTTTGATGGCGCTGATTTGGGCACCAATCAGCTGCACGTTGTACTTTTCGAGCACGCCGCCGTCAGCAAGTTCAATGGCGAGGTTGAGCGCAGTCTGCCCGCCCACCGTGGGCAGAATGGCAAAGCCCGCGCTGGGTGACATCTCGCGCTCGACGCGAATAATCTCTTCGAGATATTCACGGGTTAGCGGCTCGATGTAAGTGCGGTCCGCCGACTCGGGATCGGTCATGATCGTGGCCGGGTTCGAGTTCGCCAGCACCACTTCAAAGCCCTCGGACTTGAGCGCCTTGCAAGCCTGCGTGCCGGAGTAGTCGAACTCGGCCGATTGCCCAATGACGATGGGTCCGGAGCCGAGGATCAGGATTTTCGAGATGTCAGTTCGTTTTGGCATTGAATTCAGTTGGCCAGTTATCAGTTCTCTGGTGAATCCTAGTTCAGCGGTGTAATCCTCGCTTCGTTCCCGGGCTGCCGTCTTCCGCAACTGCCGCCAAACCCCAGGCCCACTTGCATTTCGCGCCAGCCGTCAGTGCCAACCGTAACAACCACCTTCTGAACGTCAAATCCACACGCTTTGAAGATCACAAGGTATTTTCCGGGCGCGAGTTCCGAGTCAAAGCGTCCGGCGCCATCGGTTGTCAGATGAAGGAGGACTCGCTTGCTCTCTTCATTTTGGTAAACATCAATTATCGCCTTGGGAATCACAGCCCCCGACTGGTCCATGACCACGCCGCGCAGATCCCGCAGTTCAGCCTGGAGGGTTTTGTCGACAACCACAGAACATTCCGCGCAGCATGGCTCGCTCTCCTCAATAGGAATAAGCGGCGTCGCTAAGAGTTCAAACTTCCCCTCGAGGGCATGTAGTTCCCTTTCAAGCGGAGCATCCAGCGTGAAATCGGCGATTTGATGATCGCGAGACAGAACCCGAATATGAAAAGTCGCCGGTGGCAACTCGGACGTGACGGTGATGCCCCCTGCACCAGTGACTCCTGTCTCGTAGGGTAGGTCGTTCGTTGGGCTTGGCTTTCCAAAATAGAGTTCGACATTCGCCCCTGGCAATGGCTTGCCCTCTAGAGTGAAGCGTAGCTGAACGCGAGGATGAAGAAGCGGAATGGGGTCCTTAAATCCGCATGCCGGGAGGCCGTTCGCCACCTGAAGGAGCAGCAACACTACTGCCGAGTATCTGGCAAATCGCGAAATTGGCTCACGGGCCACTATCTCTTGCACTCCTCCATCATCTTCACGAAATCCTTGAACAAATAGTGCGAATCGTGCGGCCCCGGCGCTGCTTCCGGGTGGTACTGCACGGTGAACAGTGGCAGATTCCGGTGGCGCATGCCTTCGAGCGTTTGGTCGTTTAGATCGATGTGCGTCAATTCAACTTCGCTTTGCGGGAGCGAATCGGGATCGACTGCGAAGTTGTGGTTGTGCGCGGTGATCTCGATCTTGCCGCTCTGCAACTGCTTTACCGGATGGTTTCCGCCGTGGTGGCCGAATTTCAGCTTGAACGTATTCCCTCCGAGCGCAATGCCGGTTAGCTGATGTCCCAGGCAGATTCCGAATATCGGCTGCCGTCCCATCAGGCGCCGAATGTTGTCGACCGCGTATGTGCACGGCTCGGGATCACCCGGCCCGTTCGAGAGGAACACGCCGTCGGGCTTCAAGGCCAACACGTCCTCGGCTGTCGTTTGCGCCGGGACCACCGTAACCTTGCAGCCTTCTCCGCGCAGCTTGCGCAGGATGTTCTGCTTGATGCCGAAATCATAGGCGACCACATGGAAGCGCGCCGGGTCGTCTTTTACGCCGACAATTTCGTCGGGCAAATGTGAGCGCTCGCCTGTCTCCCACACGTAGGTGTGGTTGGTGGAGACGACTTTGGCAAGATCCTGGCCATCCATCTTCGGGATCGCACGCGCCTTGGCGACGAGTTTGTCGGTATCGGCTTCGAGCGTTGAGATCACGCCGCGCATCACGCCATAGGTGCGCAGGTGGCGCACCAGCGCGCGCGTGTCAATTTCGGCGAGAACCGGGATCCTGAACTGCTCCATGAACTCGTCCGTCACCTGCTGCGAGCGCCAATTGGAACTGACTTTCGAGAACTCGCGCACGATCAACCCCTCAATGTACGGACGCTGCGACTCGTTGTCTTCTGGGTTTGTGCCGTAGTTTCCAATTTCGGGGTTGGTCAGGACGACGATCTGCCCGGCATAGGAAGGGTCGGTGAAAATTTCCTGGTAGCCGGTGATGGAAGTATTGAAAACGACTTCGCCGGAGCACTCGCCTTTAGCGCCGTAGCCTTTGCCTCGGAAGACTCTGCCGTCTTCGAGCGCAAGGATCGCTTGCATTGGAACTCCTGGGAGTGGATTTCGAGAATTCTAGCAGGAGCGGGGGATGGTGTCAGCAGAAAGCTGCGACGGAAAAGCTGTCAGCTTTCCGCTATCATTTTTCAGTGAAATCTACCGCTGCGCGCTGCCATTTATTTTCAGATGTGGGGTTTACGGAAAGCTGACAACTGAGAGCTGCGCTACCGCAGCCTTCCCAGCTTCTCCATCGGCCAATATCCGAAGACGGCCTTGCCGTAGATGAAACGTTCGCTCACTGCTCCGAAGTCGCGGCTGTCGTTCGACATGGTGCGATGGTCGCCGAGGACGAAGAAGCTATTCTGCGGGACGACCACCTCGCCATAAGAGCGGGCGTCCGCGTAATCGCTGGGAACGTACTCTTCGTCGAGCGCCTCACCGTTCACGTAGACCTGGCCGTTCTCAATACGGATGCGGTCGCCGGCTACTCCGATGACGCGCTTGATGTAGCTCTTCGAGGTATCGCGGGGATAACGGAAAACGACGATGTCGCCACGCTCGATTGGCTCCCAGCGATAGACGAACTTGTTGACGAAGATGCGCTCCTGGTCTTCGAGGCCGGGCATCATACTGGTACCTTCCACCTTCACCGGCTGGTACAAAAAAATGATGATGAAAGCGGAGATGGCGAGCGAGACCAGCAGATCGCGCGCCCAGACTGCCACGACGGGCAGCGGGTGCGCACCAGATTCTTTCGCAGCCACCGGGGCTGGTGGCTGAGGGCTCCCCACGTCAGACATCGTGTGTACATTCTATCTGACCTTTTGCTATTGCCAAACCCTCGGCTTTCCCCGTACAAACAAGGCAACCGCATTGCAAGAATTATGACCGACTACTCAATGTTCCCGAAGATCAATGCGACGCTCAACGGATCGAGCGCGGTGCTGCTGGTTACAGGACGTGTGCTCATCGCGCGCGGCAAAATGGCGGCGCATCGCGCGGTGATGCTGACCGCGATGGCCACCTCTTCCCTTTTCCTGGTGTCGTATCTTTACTACCACTATCACGTAGGTTCCGTGCATTTTCGTGGCGCGGGATGGACGCGGCCTCTCTATTTCGCCATCCTGATCTCGCACACCACCCTGGCCGTGGTGATTGTGCCGATGGTGCTCATGACGCTCACCCGGGCCTTACGCGAGCAATTTGACCGGCATCAGGCCATCGCGCGCTGGACGTTTCCAGTCTGGCTCTACGTCTCGGTTACGGGCGTGGTCGTTTACCTGATGCTGTATCAGATCTTTGTATAGAAGGGATCGCCCGCTTCGGACCGGGGCGCGCCCGATTCATCACATATTTTTAGTACGGGCGACACTGCCTCTGGTCCGCCCGATTCTGCTATAGTGAGCGTCTTGAAGGAGATCGCAGTCATGAAAAGCGTGAATAAAGTCATTCTGGTCGGAAACCTGGGCAAGGACCCCGAGATCAAATACACGCCGCAGGGCAAACCGGTGGCAAAATTTTCCTTGGCGACTAATGAGCGGTACAAAGACAAAGACGGCCAGTGGCAGGATCGCACGGAGTGGCACAACATCGTACTCTGGGAACGGCTGGCGGAGATCGCCGGAGAGTATCTGAAGAAGGGCAGCAAGGTTTATATCGAAGGCCGCATCCGAACCGACTCCTGGGACGACAAGCAAACGGGCCAGAAGAAATACATGACCAACATTATCGGCGGTGACATCGTCCTGCTCGGCGGACGCGGCGAAGGCGGTGGTAACGAGCACGCGGGCAGTTCGCGCGGAGTGGCGGTATCCTCCGGCGGGAACAACTTCGACCAGAGCGCTCCTGAACCGGAGCACGCGCAAGTCGGCGGTTCCCCGATTACAGACGAAGATATTCCTTTCTAAACGCGGCTCGTGTGGGGACGGGGCTTCGCCCCGTCCAAGCCGAGCGTAGCTCGGCTTGCGCTCTTGAGCATCTGAAACACCATGAGAAATTTAACTCTCGCTCACAAGAATTGCGTCCCCTGCCGCGGCGGTGTGCCGTCGCTAAGGGGCGGGGCACTTGAGGAAATCCATCGCCAGTTGGCCGACCCCGCGCAGTGGAATGTGGTCAACGAGCATCACATCGTGCGCAGCTGCAAGTTCCCCGATTTCAAGTCCGCCCTCGCCTTCGTAAATCGCGTTGGCGAGGTCGCCGAGGGGCAGGGCCATCATCCCGATATTTTGCTGGGATGGGGCAAGGTCGAGATCACGACCTGGACACATGCAGTGGACGGGCTGACGGAATCGGATTTCATTCTCGCGGCGAAGATTGATCGGCTTCTCTAACCACCCCAGACCGGTACTGATTGCCAAATCGTATTGCCATTGCCAATATAGTGTGGCATGCTTGATTCTGTGAGACTCAAACTGGACAAACTCGGACGGGTCGTTCTTCCCAAGCCGCTTCGTGCCCGCTACGGATTGCGGCCGGGGACGGAGTTAGAGATCACGGAAGGGGCGCAGGAGTTTGCGCTTCGCCCGGCGCGCAATGGTCCCAGTTTAGTGGAGATTGGCGGGATTTTGGTGCATCAAGGCGTTCCGCAGGGAGAACTCGATATCGTTAAAGCGATTCGCGAGGATCGGGAAGAACGTCTCCAGCAGTTGAGCGGCATGGAGTGAGGCTATACTTCGATACCTCCGTCTTGGTGTCCCTCGCTGTCGCGCATCATCCTCACCACCGTCTGGCTTATGCTGCCTTCCGCCAGGTAACATCAGGCGGCCACGAGGGCTTTGTTTCGGCGCACGGCCTAGCGGAGACCTTCAGCACACTCACTCGCCTTCCCATCACTCCAATGGTTCATCCCACCGAAGCCTACCGCTTCGTCGCAGAAACCATTGTGGGACACTGCGCAGTAGTGGCTCTCGTCGAAAAGGATTACTTGGCGACATTAGAGGCAGCAGCCAAGGCAGGGTTGCGTGGCGGAGCTATTTACGATGAGCTACACTTGCGCTGCGCCGAGAAGGCTCGATGCGGCCGCATTTATACTTTCAACATCTTGGATTTTGTGCGGCTCGCGCCTCACCTCGCAAAGCAAATCGTGCGCCCGTAACTTGGTTGTTCATTGGACCTCCGCGCCCGCCGCATTCCGCCGCACCGACAGCCCCCACAGCCCCGCCGGAATCAGCATCAACATGCCCGCGACGCTGGCGACGTTGCGCGCGGCGAAGCCCCAATCGACGAAGCGTCCCGCAAGATAAGCTCCCGCAGCAATCGTGAACATGCAAAGGCCGAGGTCGGCGGAGAACACGCGTCCGCGAAACTTATCCTCGCTTTGCATCTGCAGGAGCGTCGTTGAGAACACCCACACGATCGAACTACCGAAGTGCGCCAGGGCCACGCACAAACAGGCCTGCCAGAGATGCCCCGACACGCCCAGCAGCGTATAGCCCGCGGCTGCGCCCAGATATCCCCAGAAGATCGCTACTTCCAGACGATGTTTCCAGTGCCCCGCCCACGAAGCCGTCAAAAGCGGCCCGAGGAGCGCGCCCAGTCCGCGAGCGCCGAGCAGCAGACTCATCCCGAGAAACGCTCCGCGTTCAGGGGTTATGCCGCGCCAGCGGACCGCAAATTCGTTTTGCCCCATCACCGTGAACAGCACCCAGCCCGGCCCGATGATCAGGTTTCCGAACTTCACAAAAATCGTCGAGCGCAAACGAACATGCGCCCGCACGTAGCGGATCCCCGCGAGGATCGGAGAGAAATCCACTAACTCTCTCGCCCTAAACGGAAGACCGCCTTCGGCGTGGGGCTCAGGGAAGCGCATCCGCCAAATCAACGCGGCTGAAACTACAAACGACAGCGCATTGAGCAGGAAGACAGCATCGCGGCCCAGCAGCGCCGCCACTATGCCTCCGAGCGTCGCGCCCAGCATCAGATTCATGCTCCACGTGGTGGAGGCAAGTGTGTTCGCCACCACAATGTCTTCGCGCTCCACAATGTTTGGGATCACGGCACTGCGCGCCGGTTCGAAAAATGCGGCCAGCAACGTTTCCGCCATCAGCAGCGGATAGACCAGCCACACCATTTCTTTCGAGCGAATCAGGAGCATGCAGAGCACGATCACCATGCGTCCGACATCCGCCGCGATCATGACGTGCCGGCGCCGCAACCGGTCGTTGACCACGCCCGCTGTCGGTCCAATCAATGTCTGCGGCAGAACCTGCAGCACCAGCGCCAGCGCCACCGACCCAGCGCGTCCGGTGAGTTGCAACAGCAGGTTGTAGATGGCCAGGGTGTAAAACCAGTCGCCGATCTCGCTGACGACTTGCGCGCTCCACAAACGTCGAAAATTCCTGTTCCTGCCCAGCAGGCGCAGATACGAAGCAAACGTCACCGGGTTGACTTCCAGTTCAGGAGCGGGTTCCATGCAGGCGTGGGGTCAGAATTTCACAGCATACCGGAACCGGCCAAACCCCGCACCCTGAGCCCGAAGGGGGGATCGGATGGCAAAACTATGCAAAAGCGTGCGCACGCGTAGCAGCAAACCTCTGGAAAACTGCCAGTCCGTTACATTCTAGAGACAAAATTTGCCCGGAAAACCGCTCTTTAAAATAATCGTGAATGTCGACTGGTTGGAGAACGGCTTGCCACGGTAAAGAGCGAAAGGAGTTTCCTCCGTGCGAAACTTGGGCCCTATGTGTCTTTTAGTCTTGATCCTGGCTACGAATTCTTTTGCAGCACCTGCCGTCGTCCGTTCCTCGGTCATTCCGGAACCCGGTCTGCTCGCATTACTCGGAGGTGGTCTGGTTGGATTGGCCACCCTGATTCGGCGTCACATGAGCGACTAGCTAAATTCTCGCCGCGAGCCCGTCGGCGAGCTCCCCTCAACCTCAAAGTCCTGACGCCTCATTTACTAACGGGACTACTTGCCATTTGCCACCATTTCCATAAAGTATTGGTGGATACGCCGGTCGTAGCTCAATTCAGGATGGAACGTCGCCGCCAGCGTATTGCCCTTGCGCACCAGCACCGGATCCTTGCCTTCCGTCGCGATCACTTCCACGCCCGCGCCAACGCGTTCGATCTTCGGAGCGCGGATGAATACCATTTCAATGGGATCGTTGAGAAATCGGCCTTCGCGGATGGAGCTGTCGATCTGGCGGCCGTAAGCGTTGCGGCGCACCGTGATGTCGAGCGCGCCCAGTCCGGCCTGCTTTGGATTTTCAACATCTGTCGCGAGCAAGATGCATCCAGCGCAGGTGCCAAACGTCGGCTTCGCGTGCACGAAGTCTCGCAGCTTCGCGAACCCGTCTTCGCCGAGTAGCTTAAGAAAAGTTCCCGACTCGCCGCCAGGGATTACCAGGCCGTCGATCTCATTCAGTTGCTCTGGTCTTTTTACGAGGACAACTTCCGCGCCCAAGTCTTCGAGCCGCCGCCGATGCGCATCGAAATCACCCTGGAGAGCTAGGACACCGATTTTCATGGTTGTCGTCGGTCAATCATCGTCCGTTGTTGGTCGTTGGCCAACAAATGATGTGAGCTGATTTTATACGACGGCTTGTGGCGATTCTTGTTTGCAGTCGATGCAAAGAATCGCGCGATGGACCGGTTCGGCGTTGGAGGGGGTGCTCGCCCGGCGTCGGAAGGCCTTTGTTTACTATCGGGTTATTAACCCGTGTGAATTCCTACCCCCCTCCCCCCTGGGACCCAGAATCAGCGGGTTAGGCTGTGGAAAACTCTTCAGTCTTTGAGCGCAAAGGAGTTACAGGAAAGTATCCCGGAATAAAGGAGTTAGGTCCAGAATCTTCCGTTTCGTCCTGATTTGGGCTGGATTCGAGAAAGCCAGTTCAGTCAACGATAAATTATCAAAGAGTAACTATGCGCTTTTCGCGAGATCGTCTCTACCTTCTCTGGAGACGGAGACACTTTTCACCGCGATATTCTTGGAAGATTTTCGCATTGGGTGAGATGGATGTCTGTGATGGGGCTCACTGGTTGATTGTGATGAAAAAGGACAGCTAGAGGCGCTCTTCCCAATAGTGGGGTCGGCGGTGGCCGTGAGCGATGGCCAGGATTTGAACTGTCATTAACTTTTCCCGATAGATAAGCGCGTAAGGAAATCGCGCGAGAACAAACTTCCTCGTGCCGAGTTCGCCTGCAGGCCAACGTGCTGGCATGGCGGCGATCAGTTCGATGGCGCGGTCGATTTCGGCGATAAATCCGTTAGCGGCGGTTTCGCTCCGCTCAAGGTACCAGCGCACCGCAGACTTCAATTCAGCGAGAGGTCGTTGTGGATTTCAATCGGCTTAGCTGCCATTGAGGAGAGCGGATATTTGCCCAAGCGGATCGAGAATTTGCGTTACCTCCACCGAAATCCGGTGAAGCGCGGTCTGGTGCGGAGCCCGGAGGATTGGGCGTGGAGTAGTTTTCGTCACTATGTTTTCAGGCGTTGAAGGATTGGTGCAAATTGAGTCGCAGTGGGCGGCGCGGAAGAGAGAACAGATGGGAGTCGTGGTGGGGATAGGAAGTCAAAATCCCCGCCCTGTCGCAGAAAACGCGACAAGGACGGGGCACCCTCGGGAGTTGAGATGAAAGGGTGGGCCGGCCCCCCTTAGCGTCGTTGGTGGCTTGACAAACTTCATTGCACTTCTATCTTAAATTCTCTGCGGCACGACTGAAGTCGTGCCCTTCCCGATCTTGCCGCCGCTGGAAGGTTGAGGATGGGCCAACGTCAGAATCAAAGTCAAAGGCGGCGGACAGGAGTGTCCGCCCTACACAAGCATCGCTACCAGCCCCGCGTCTGCAGCAAGTGGGCTTCATCGAGCGTGGACACGGCCAGCCCTTTCATGGCGTCTGCCAGATCCTCGCTGACTTCAAGTAACACCTTAGGATCTTTGAAGTGTGTCGCCGCCTGCACTATTGCCTTCGCGCGCTTCTCGGCTTCGGCCGGATCGGCGAATTCGGTCGCGCTATTCATGAAGATCGCTGAGCCGACGAAAACCGCCTCCGCTCCCAACTGCATTACCAGCGATGCATCCGCCGGAGTCGCGATTCCGCCCGCCGAAAAATTAGGCACCGGCAGCTTGCCGTCACGCGCCACCATCTTCACCAGTTCGTACGGCGCTCCGTGCTCTTTGGCCTTCGCGTAGAGTTCCTCTTCCCCGAGCACCGTCAGAATTCTCATCTCCAGCACGATCTGCCGGATGTGCCGGACGGCATGCACCACATCGCCGGTGCCCGCCTCGCCCTTGGTACGAATCATGGCCGCACCTTCGGCGATGCGCCGCAAAGCCTCGCCCAGATTGCGGGCGCCGCACACGAACGGAACCGTGAACGCGTGCTTATCCACATGATGCGCTTCGTCCGCGGGCGTGAGCACTTCGGACTCGTCAATGTAGTCGACGCCCAGTTCCTGCAAAATCTGCGCCTCCGCGAAATGTCCGATGCGGCACTTCGCCATGACGGGAATATCGACCTCTGCCATGATTTCGCGAATCACTTTCGGCGACGCCATGCGAGCTACTCCACCCGCAGCACGGATCTGCGACGGCACGCGCTCCAGCGCCATCACCGCCACTGCTCCAGCTCTCTCGGCAATCTCCGCTTGTTTCGCGTTGACTACGTCCATGATCACGCCGCCCTTGAGCATTTCGGCAAGCCCGGTCTTCAGGCGAAGGTTCGTGCTGTTGTGTCCATTGTTCTGCGACATAGATCAACTCTCTTCCTAAATTCTATTTTACAGCCCGTTAATGATTCGCGGAACCCCTCGCAAGCTAGCGGTCCACAAATCGCGCGAACATGCGATGTGGATTGATCGCAATAAACAAGCCCTGACTGCGCGCCAGCACTTCCCCATTTTCGTTCAGGATTTCGGCCATATTGATGTGCTTCCGGCCCTTCACCTTCACCTCGCGCGATTCTACCCGCAGTGGCTTTCGCAGCGGCACCGGTTTCAGGTAGTGCACGGTAATCTCAGAAGTCAGCGCCACCACGTGACGCAGCTTGTTGACCTTGCCCATCGCTTCATCGAGGATGGTCGCAATGATGCCGCCGTGGCAGTGTCCGGGCGGCCCGGTGTAGCGCTTGCCCAGCCGGAATCGGCACACGAAACAGTCGCGCCCTTCGTCATAGGTGAAGCACAGCCGCATGCCGTCCGGGTTGCTAGTGCCGCAGGCGAAGCAGTAGTTCTTCTGTAGTTGGACGTAGCGTGTGTTGTGTCCAGCCTCCGAACGTCCAGCTTTGGACTTGTTACCGGCCATCGAAGGATTTTATCGCGAACGCTCCCGCGGATTAAGTATCATGGCAGGCCGAAAGGTGGATCCGATGGCAACCGCAACCAAAACACTCGGTCCTTACACTGTTCATCCCGGCGTCGCCCAGGTTCAGAAGTGGATTAACGAACTGCCGGCGAAAACCGGCCGCTCGCTCGAAGACTGGGTCGCCCTCACGAAACAGTCCGGTCCGCCAACGGAGAATGAACGCCGCGAATGGCTGAAGAAGGAGCACAAGCTGGGTACAAATGCCGCGTGGTGGATCGCGGAGCGCGCCGATGGCAAAGGCACGGAGGAAGATTCCCCGGACGCCTACCTGAAGACTGCCGCCGAATGGGTGGAGGCGCAGTACTCGGGCCCACGCGCCGCGCTGCGTCCGCTGTATGAGCAACTGCTGAAGCTCGGATTTTCTCTGGGCAAGGATGTGAAGGCCTGCCCGTGCAAGACGATGGTACCGTTCTACCGGAACCATGTCTTCGCGCAGATCAAGCCATCGACGAATACGCGGATCGATTTCGGATTCGCGCTGGGCAACTTGAAAACGCCCAAACGCCTGATCGACACCGGCGGCTACGAAAAGAAAGACCGGATTACCCGGAGGATCGAAGTCAAGTCGAAAGCCGATATTGACGATGAGCTGAAGCGGTGGCTGGGAAAAGCGTACGCACTCGACAATTAGTTCGTGGAGAGACCGGCGTCACCCCGCCCGTTCGAATCGAAGCGGGTAGCCTGGGTACATGGTCATCCCGACATGACCATGTATGCTATAATCTATCCATGAAGAAAATTGCAGCGGGAGAATTTAAGGCTCGTTGTCTCAGCCTTATGGAAGGCGTCCGCTCCACGCGGGAGCCGTTGATAATCACCAAGCGGGGGAAGCCCGTTGCTAAGTTGGTACCGGCGGACGATACGGAACGGGAGTTCATCGGCAGGCTAGAGGGGATAATTCAGATCGTGGGGGATATCGAATCTCCGATTGAACCCGGCACGTGGGAGTCCTCGCGGTGATCCTGCTCGACACCCATGTTCTGGCTTGGGCCGTGGGTGATTCCAGGCGTCTTTCCGGCGCGGCCGCCTCGGCAATACGTCGAGCGCGGCGCCATGGTGGCGTGGCCGTTTCCGCGATCACCGTGTGGGAACTCGCCTGGCTCATTGCCAGCGGGAGAATTCAGGCATACGGCACTCTCGAGGCTTCCATTCGCCTGTTGCTTGAAGATGTTACCGTTCGGCCGATCACTCCGGAGATTGCTGCCCTTGCCACGCAGTTTTCCGACGACTATTCCCACGATCCGTCGGACCGTCTGATCGGTGCCACGGCACGCGCCGAGGGTCTAGCATTGGTGACGCGAGACGAGAAAATGCGGAGATGTCCTCTGCTCAAGACGGTGTGGTGAAGACCACGATGGTGCGTTTATTTGAAGCTATCGATGTGTAGACTTCAGCGAATTGGGCCCGAGTCCCGTCACCACACAAGCCCTGCCTTTAGTCGTAGTACTCCAGCCCCAAGTGCGTGATCAACTCTTCGCCCTTCAAATGCCGTAACGTGTTTTTCAGTTTCATGAGCTGGATGAACAGATCGTGCTCCGGATAAAGCCCTGGCGCCGTCATCGGCGACTTGAAGTAGAAGCTCAGCCATTCCTGAATTCCCAGGCGGCGCAGTTCTGGTGTGCGTTGTGCGAGGTCAAGGAAGAGCACCAGATCGAGCACAATAGGCGCGGCAAGAATCGAATCGCGGCACAGGAAGTCCACCTTGATCTGCATCGGATAGCCGAGCCATCCGAAGATATCAATGTTGTCCCAACCCTCTTTGTTGTCGCCCCGAGGCGGGTAATAGTTGATGCGGACTTTGTGGAAAATGTTGCCGTAGAGCTCCGGATACAGAGCGGGCTGCAGAATGTGCTCCAGCGCTCCGAGCTTTGATTCTTCCTTTGTCTTGAACGATCCGGGATCGTCCAGCACTTCGCCGTCGCGGTTGCCCAGGATGTTAGTTGAATACCATCCGCTCAAGCCGAGCAGCCGCGCCTTGAAGGCGGGCGCGAGCACGGTCTTCAGCAAAGTCTGCCCGGTCTTGAAATCTTTGCCACAGATAGGAACTTCGCGCTCGCGCGAGAGTTCAAGCATCGCCGGTATGTCTACCGTGAGATTCGGCGCACCGTTGGCGAAGGGCACGCCTTCCATAAGCGAGGCGTAGGCATAGACCATCGAGGGCGCGATGTTCTTATCGTTCTCTTTCATCGCCTTTTCGAGCGACTTCACGCTCTGGTGAATGGCCGTGGGCTTAATGAAGCTCTCGGTCGAAGCACACCAGATGGTGATCAGTCGGCTGGCGCGGCTCGACTTCCTGAAGTCGCGGATGTCCTGTCGAAGTTGCTCTGCCAGATCCAGCTTATTCTTCCCCTTCTTTACGTTCGGACCGTCGATCTTCTTGACATAGTTGTGATCAAACACCGCCTTCATCGGCGTGATGGCGCTAAGCCGCCTCTTCACTTTGTCGAGCAGGTCGCGTTCCAGCACCCCTGCATTGCGGGCGGCCGCGTACATATTGTCTTCGAAAATATCCCAGCCCGTGAAGACCAGATCATCGAGCCCGGCGAGCGGAACGAATTCCTTGACCTTCGGCGAGCGGCCATCGGTGCGCTTACCCAGACGGATCGTTCCCATCTGCGTAAGCGAGCCGATGGGGTGTGCGATTCCCTTGCGCACCGCTTCCACGCCCGCAACAAACGTCGTAGCGACGGCGCCCATACCGGGAATCATCACGCCCAGCTTGCCCTTGGCCGGCTCGATTGCATGCCCGGCGCCGTTGTGCGATTCGCTTGAGGACCGCGCCTCGACGGACTTAACCTCGACACTCGCTACCTTCTTCACCGCTGTCTTCGCTGTCGTGGGAGACTTTTTCAGCTTCACCATATCTTGGTTGCTTCCTTGTAAGAACCGTGGGATGTATGCAAACCAAGTATGTTCTCGTATCCAGTGAGCTTTTTGCAAACGCGCGCGCCTGAATCCGCAGGAAAACCACTTCAATGGCGTTTACAACACATTGGGTGGTGATTGCAACGGCCGCTAAACGTGCTGCTTTTTCGCCAATGTGACCGATCACTTTTTTTCGTTGGACGCCAAGGCTGACTTCCACCATAGTGAAACAAGTTCGAACCCCGCTGAGCAGCGGGCCCGTCGAACCCGATGTTTTGCTGCCAGCCTTGTTCGCTGCCTGGCAAATCTACTGACCTCGTTGTTTTTCAACTCACTTCAAGCCCACGCCATTTGCCTGCGCTGTGGCCGTGTGCTTTTTACACCGAGAACAGGAGATTTCATGAAATCAATTCGCAAGTTCGCGTATGCCGCGGTTCTGGGCTTGAGCACGCTCACTATTCAGCCGACTCTGGTTGCCGCCGAGGACGCACACGGCAACTTCACCTTGTCTCACGAAGTGCACTTTCAAAAGATTGTCCTTCGCCCCGGAGACTACGCCTTCTCCATCAAAGCCATGGGTGCATCCGAGTTTTTGATGCTACGAGGGCTCAACGGTGGCACGGCCGCAATGCTGCTGGTGAACCACGTTGAAACGCCGAAGCCAAACGACGCCAGCAAGCTGGTTCTGGTCTCCAGAGACGGCCAGAGTTTCGTCAGCACCATGACTCTTTCCGAGTTCGACATGACCTTGCGCTTTGCGGTGCCGCCCGAAAGCGCGGAGACCGAAAGAGCATCCAGGTAATTCGCCTTTCAGCTGCGATCGGGCCCACATCCCGACCGCAGCTGACCCGCCGGGAGCAGCCCTCATCGCCCGCTCCCGGCTTTTTGTTTGGAATGATCAGGTTTGGGAGGAAGAAATTCTACCTCTGTAGAGACGGGGCTTGCCACGCCTTCTCCGCTTCGGGGGACGAGGCAAGCCATCCGCAACCGGTTACGACGCTCCGGGCCCGCGCGTGGTCTCTCTCACTTCTTCACTCAGAATGATGGCCTCGGCAATTTCCTTCATGGCCTTGCGCTTCTGCCGGCTCTGCTTCTGCAAAGCGAGGTAGGCCTGTTCTTCGCTCAATCCCAACTCGCGTTGCAAAATCCCCTTGGCGCGTTCCACAACTTTCCGGGTCTGTAACTGATCCGTGAGGTTGGAGTTAGCTTCCTCCATGCGGGCCAATTCAATCTCCGCGCCCACCAGAAATCCAATCGCCGCAATCAGGCGGATCTCCTTCCGCTTGTGGATGTGAGGAAGGCGATGCTGCAGGTTGATTGCCCCCACGACTCGGCCCCGGCACATGAGCGGCACCGAGAGAAACGCTTCGTAACTATCCTCGGGCAACTCGTGGAAAAACTGGAATCGCGGATCCTGCGCGGCCTTTTCCGAGATCGCTACCGGCTCGTGATGTTCCGCCACCCAACCCGTGAGGCCTTGTCCCACGCGCAGTTTGAGCCGGTCCACAACGTCGGGATGAGCATTCCTGGAAGCTCGCAGTACCATGTACTCGCCCTCGAGCACGTAGATGAGGCAGGAATCGCACCTCACCAGCGCGGAGGCGAACTCCACCACCCGGTCCAGCACTTCGTGAAATCCATCAGCCGTGGCCAGCCGGCCACCAATCTCGTGGAGCAAATCAACAGGTGAGTATTCAACGCCGATCAAGTTATCCATGATCCAAACTATCGACATACTTGAGTCATGTCTAACTCCAAATTCCGATGACAACGATAAAGAATTTTGTCGGGCAATTCACCGAGCTTTTACATCTTTGTGAAACGGCGCGCATCGCTGGGCGTCCAAGGTTTACTTCCCGTCGAGGTCCACGTTCTTGATCGGTACGTCCCAATGTCCGTCAAGGATTTCAAAGCGCCGCTGTTCTTCCTTCTTATACGTGGCCTGGTCGGGCCAAAGCTGCTTCTTCAATGTGTCTTCGTCGAAAGGCTCATTCGCGAACGCCGAATTCTTGAACACGATGGTCACGCGATAATCCCAGCGCCCGTCTTCGGTGGTGTGGTAGCGCGGCTGGTCCATCCAGACTTTGAGCATGCGGCCCATCTCGACTTGCTTCTTCAGCAGCGGGTAGTGGTTCTTCTTGAACAACTGGAGGAACTCGTCGGCGTGTCCCCACTTGGTCTTGTAGTAATACTCGACCACGAAAGGCTTGCCGGTTTCGGGAGCCGACTGGGCGGGTAGTGACGCGGGGAGGAGAGTCAAGAACAACAAAAACAATCTCAATTTCATCGATGGCCTCCGGGGAAAATAATTGTCGCATATGTGCAGAACAATGCGCGAAGAATAAGGTTCAGAGAGGGTGATATAGTGCCTTGCTGCAAAGGTCGCGCACCCGTCGATAACGAGACGTCCGTGTGGGGACGGGCGTCTCGCCCGTTTGACGGGGCGGGAACGCCCGGCTCTCCACCAGCAGACCCCAGTGCTAGAATTAACCGTGACCGCCGATTCCCTCCGCCTCATCGCCATTGATATTGACGGCACCCTGCTCAACCCGGAATTTCATATTTCCGAAACCGATCTCACAACCCTACGGCGCGCGCACGCCCAAGGCGTTGAGGTCATCCTGGTCACCGGGCGCCGCCACACCTTTGCCCTCCCTATCGCCCAACAACTGGGATTCGACCTCTGGCTGATCAGTTCCAACGGCGCCGTCACCCGGTCCCTTGCCGGAGAGACTTTCCACCGCGACTTGCTCCCCGAACCGATCTGCCGCGAACTCGTCAACGTGATGCAAGAATTTCGCGGTCAGACCGTTCTCACTTTTGACAGTAATGGACCAGGGACAATCGTGATCGAGCGTCTGGACAAGCTGGAAGCAAGCATCCAGCGCTGGCTCGAGAAAAACATGCAGTACATCCAGTTCGTGGTTCCGATCGAGGATGCGCTCACCACCGACCCCGTGCAGGCCATGTTCTGCGGCCCCGTCGCGGACATGCAACGGGTATTGCTGGCCCTCGGAAGCTGCGGCCTGCCCATCACAGTTCTGCGCACCGAGTACCCGGGCCGCGATCTTTCGATTGTCGATGTGCTTAATGCCGGCTGTTCCAAAGGACACGCGCTCGAACGCTGGGCCAATCACCGCCGCATCACGCACGAGCAGGTCATGGCCATTGGTGACAACTACAATGATATTGAGATGCTTGCCTTTGCCGGCCACCCCTTTATCATGGGGAATGCCTCGGAAGAATTGCGTAACCGAGGCTGGAAGCTCACCCGCTCGAACGCCGAAAGCGGCGTCGCCGCCGCCGTCGAGCACATACTCTACGGAAAGGCGCTGGACGCGGTAGTCGTTGACCAGATTCGCGGACCAGCCATCGTGAGCAGCTTGTGATGACTCGAAGAAGATGATGCAAAGAAGACTTTCAGCGAAGGATCGGGCTTCGAGAATGTTGGCGAAAGCCGCCACACTTTTCTGTGCCGCGGTCGTAGGTTTGCTGGCTCGTCCGGCCCCGGGAGCCGAGTTGGCGATCCTCCGCAATGGCTTCTCCATCCGCCACGAGCGTCACCTCCCGATGGGAATCACGACTCGCCTCTATCTCGCGGCCACGGACGATTCCAGCTTCACCGACGTCCCCACCGCCGAGATCGTGGGCTACGAAAAAGATCTCTCCTTGCCCACCCCGCCTACCCCGCCAGAGGCTGCGAAATCTAAGCCTGCAAAAACTGCGCCGGCACCCGCTTTGAATCAAGTCGTGAACTCCGCCAGCGCCGCCTATCATCTCGATCCCGACCTCGTGAACAGCGTCATTCACGCGGAAAGCGGATTCAACTCACATGCCGTTTCTCCCAAGGGCGCCCGCGGACTCATGCAGTTGATGCCGGGCACGGCCAACCAACTGGGGGTAAACGATGCCTTCGACCCGCAAGCCAATGTAGCGGGCGGAAGCCGCTATTTGCGTGAGCTTCTGGAGCGCTACAACTTCGATCTGGTCAAGGCGCTAGCCGCCTACAACGCAGGCCCGCAACGCGTCGAGCGCTATCAGGGAGTGCCGCCATTTCGCGAAACCCGCGCTTATGTTGCTCGCATCGTGCATGAGTACAACAGGAAGAAGACCGCGCAGGAAAAAGAAGCGAAAAAAAAGCGGGTGGCCGCCAAGGCGCCTGGAGTACCCAGCCGCGCTCCGAAGTCCTCAGCCACCACCGTCCCCGCCCCATCCCCACGTTGAACATCCACGCGTTGACCCTGCCGCATCTCTCATTTACCTTCATTCCGGGGGCTTGCTCGTGCGCAACTGCGCCATATCCCTGCTTTCTCACGACATGAATAAGAAGAAATACCTAGCGTTCGCGGTTGTTTTCGTAGTCCTGGCGCTGTTGGTTTATCTCCAATTCCGAAGTTGGCGGAACTTCGACTGGGCTCTACTCCTTCAATACAGTCTAAATTGGCGTCACATTTTCCACGGAGTGGTCTATATCTACCTCGCTTATTTCCTGCGCGCGGTTCGATGGAAAGTTTTTCTTCGACCTGTGCGAAAAGAAGCGTCCCTCCTGGGCTTACTCCCGCCCACTTTGATTGGATTCGCGGGACTTGCCTTACTGGGGCGGCCGGGCGAAATGATTCGTCCCTATCTGATTGCGCGCCGGGAGAATCTGCCGTTCGCCTCGCAAGTGGCCGTCTGGGCCGTCGAGCGCATTTTTGACGTCGGTGGTTTTACCGTCCTGATGGTGGCCGCTATTTTTCTTCCCTCAAAACTGCGCGCGTTTACACTGGCCGCTCCGCCGGCCGTCAGGAACTGGATTCACCTCACCGGATATGGCCTGATCGCGCTCGTGCTCGGACTCCTCGCCGCAGCCGTGGTGATGGCCTATCGGGGAAACGGAATCGCCAGTTGGATCGAAGGTCGTTTTTCCCATCTTGCCGAGAACCTGGGCCATCGTATCGCCCAAAAAATCCGGGAGTTTACCGTCGGACTCAATACCATTCACGGCCCCTTCGCGTTCCTCCAATTATCCGCCGTGTCGATCTTGATGTGGTGGTTCATAGCCTTGGCTTATAAGGAAGTGACCCATGCTTATGGTGTGCCCATGAATAGCATGAGCGCGACCAAGGTTCTTCTTCTCATGGGAGCGAGCATGATCGGTTCCATGGTGCAGTTGCCGGGCGTTGGCGGGGGCTCGCAACTCGCCACCATCAGCGCGCTCGACCACGTGTTTGATATTGTCCCCAAGGAACTCGCCGTGAGTTGCGGCATTATGCTCTGGCTGGTGACGTTTGTTGCGGTAGTCCCTGTGGGACTGTTTCTCGCGCATCGCGAACGCCTGTCGTTGCGCAAGCTGTCCGATGAGACTTCGCATGCCGAGGAAGACACTCTCATAGAGGAGACAACGTAGGCAGTCGGTGGATTAGTTCCGAGTGGCGACCATCCGGAAGTGATCACCTTGTGGCTCAAGTTGAGATGCTGGATGTGGCCATTTCTAGCTTGCTGTACATTCGCATACATTGTCGATAGGCACGGGATGTCAAAGCCGAAATCGAGGACGATTCAGAGGAGGAACAAACATGGTCCAATCGGGGCGGCGCAAAAAAGAATGTCTGAGGATTCTGTTCTGGCTAATCCCCTGTGCCTTGTTGTTCACCACCGCTCCTCCGCCTGCAGCGGCACAGTTCAAGGCCTGGGTCATGGCCAAACTCCCCGACACGCCTGAGGGTCTCGGAGTCGATTCGCATGGCAACCTCTACGCGACCCTAATGCATATTGGGGAAGTCGTCAGGCTCAACGATGACGGCAGTTATGATCACATCGCGTGGGTGCCGTCGAAGGAAGAAAGCGGAAAGGGAGACCTGATCGGACTCGATCTTGACCAGTCTGGCAACATTTACGTCGCATACACGGGCCACTCGAAACATGACTTCAGGAAGGACCTGGCAGATCCGTTCCACCCCGCTTGCCGGGACGCGACGGTGACCCAGTCTGGCGTTTATAAGATCGACGCTAAAACCCGAAAAGTAACGCCCCTCGCGACAAAAGCGGAGGGTTGGCCATTTTGCTACCCCGACGATGTTGCAATCGATTCGAGCGGCAACGTGTACATGACGGACCTCACGTACTCCGGAATTTGGAAAATCTCTCTAGATGGGAAAAAGGTGGACCTGTGGTCGGCACATCCGCTGCTCAATTGGTCCCCCAAGCCTTATTCGGGCTTCCCCCTGGGCGTCAATGATCTCGTGCTCGATAAGCAAGAGAAGAACATCTATGCCGTTACCGACGGCGATCCCATGATACTCAGGATCCCGATTAAAGATGATGGGACAGCCGGTGAACCGGTGCCGTTGCCTTACGGGTTCTCGGCATTCGATGGAGTCGAGATGGACGCCAAAGGCAACATCTACGTATCCGAGATCTTGCTAAACCAGATCTGGGTCCTTTCGCCTGACGGTTCGCAGCGCATCCTGATCGCCACTAAGCAGAACGCGCCGCTGGACAACAACACGAGCCTGGTTTTGAAAGGAGATGTTCTTTGTACAGCCAACCTTGGCTTCACCCACGCGAAACCCGAGGAAGCGGACCGCACGGTGGTCTGCATGAAGGGTTTCCCCCTGCCGAAATAGTTGGATTATGGAAGAGTAGCCGACAAATCGCACAGAACCTCATCTTTACGCTTCCCAGAACTCCGTTTGTGCAGGTATCGTAGCTCGGGCCGCGCTGTTCTCGGAAGGAGGATGGGATGCTTTTTCAAAGACGCCAACTGCTTCGAACTCTGTCATTTGCTTTCGGGTCGAGCTTCATCTTGGGGCGGAACCAACTCGGCATAGTGGCGCAGACAGCCACACAGCCAAAGGTCTCGCCTCCCCCTGCGGGGGCCGCTGTTCGCGATGGGATCGCTAGAGGAACGGAAATGGAAAAAGTGACCGGAATCGGAGGATTCTTCTTCCGAGCCAAAGATCCG
>Ga0182019_10000289_pt1 | contig 25284 bp, 20 predicted proteins | sample 812E2MmetaG_FD_120483 | JGI IMG/M metagenome (GOLD analysis project Ga0182019, IMG submission 120483) | Permafrost microbial communities from Stordalen Mire, Sweden - 812E2M metaG | ecosystem: Environmental > Terrestrial > Soil > Wetlands > Permafrost | place: Sweden: Stordalen | collected...
CGGCAAGCCATTCGGGAAAAATGGGGTAAGCGCGAATTGGAACGCCAGTTAAAAATCGCCTTATTCGAGCGTACCGTCCTCAACCCGATAAAAGCATCACCACTGGTGACACAAGCTTACCCTGACGGCATCAACATTTTCAAAGATGCTTATATGGTGGAGTTTCTGGGGCTGCCAACGGGTCACTCCGAAGCCGATCTGCATCAAGGCTTAGTGGGTCAGTTAAAGAATTTCTTGATTGAATTAGGCCGCGACTTTTGTTTTGTCGGTTCTAAATATCCTTTGCAGGTGGGGGGACGGGATTTCGCGCTTGATCTACTGTTTTTTCATCGTGGACTCAATTGTCTCGTTGCAATTGAGTTGAAAGTTGGGCGATTTGAACCTGAATATCTTGGAAAATTGGGGTTCTATCTCGAAGCCTTGGATCGTGATGTCCGTAAGCCCCACGAACACCCCGCTATCGGTGTGTTGCTCTGTGCCAGCAAAGATGACGAGGTGGTTGAATATTCCCTAAGCCGCACCCTTTCCCCGGCTTTAATCGCTGAATACCAAACTCAATTGCCTGATAAAAAGCTTCTACGGGAAAAACTTCATGAGTTTTATCTCCAGAACGCTCCTGAAGAAGAGGGTGATGTCCACGAGGACACAAAGGATTTAGCAAACACATGACGAATAGCAATGAAGCGTTTTCTCGCGTTATTATCGACGCACAACTTAAAGACCAAGACTGGAATACCATCGATCAAAACAGCGGATGGTATGAATATGTTCTCTGAACGCGAACGGATAAAAACAGGACTCAAGGACGCATGAACCATCAATCTCTTTCCGCCTTCATCTGGTCGGTTGCCGACTTATTGCGCGGCGATTACAAACAATCCGAATACGGCAAGGTCATCCTGCCGTTCACCGTTCTGCGCCGTCTGGACTGCGTGCTGGAGTCCACTAAGGATGCCGTGCTGGCCGAATATGCCGCCAAACAGAAAGCCGAAATAAACCCCGAACCGTTTCTGCTGCGCAAAGCCGGGCAAAGCTTCTACAACACCTCGCCCCTCGATATGAAAAAGCTGATGGGGGATCAAGATCACATCAAGGAAAACCTGTTCGCTTATATCCAAGGATTTTCGGCACCCGTACGGGAAATATTCGAGCGCTTTGACTTCTATACTCAGGTTGACCGCCTCGCTAAAGCCGGACTTCTCTATAAGGTTGCCGAATGTTTTGCCAATGTGGATTTGCATCCTGATAAGGTCAGCAACAGCCAAATGGGAATGGTATTTGAAGAACTGATCCGCAAGTTTGCTGAAATCTCCAACGAAACCGCAGGGGAACATTTTACCCCACGCGAAGTGATTAAATTGATGGTCAACCTGTTGTTCATCGAAGATGACGATGTGCTGGCGAAGCCGGGTGTTGTGCGTACCATTTACGATCCAACGGCGGGCACGGGCGGGATGTTATCGGTTGCTGGTGAATATCTGGAAGAACACAATCCAGAGGCTCGCCTGACCATGTTCGGACAAGAACTCAACGATGAATCCTATGCCATTTGCAAAGCCGATATGCTCATCAAAGGGCAAGACGTTGGCAACATCATCGCAGGCAACACCTTTTCCGAAGACGGACATCCGCACAAGAAGTTTGACTACATGCTGTCCAATCCGCCCTTTGGCGTTGAATGGAAAAAGGTCGAAAAAGAAATCCGTAAGGAATATGAAAGCCAAGGCTTTAACGGACGCTTCGGCGCTGGTCTGCCGCGTGTGTCGGACGGTTCGCTGCTGTTTCTGCTGCATCTGATCAGTAAAATGCGCCCTGCGCATGACGGCGGAAGCCGCTTTGGCATTGTTCTCAATGGTTCACCCCTGTTCACAGGCGGAGCTGGATCGGGCGAGAGTGAAATCCGCCGCTATGTGCTGGAAAACGATCTGGTGGAAGCCATTATCGGCCTACCAACGGAGATGTTCTACAACACCGGCATTTCCACCTATGTCTGGATACTCTCCAACCGTAAGCCAGAGCATCGCAAAGGCACGGTGCAGCTGATTGATGCCAGTGGCTTCTGGCAGAAAATGCGCAAGAGCCTTGGTTCAAAACGCAAGGAATTATCGGACGAGCATATCGCCGAAATTACCCGTCTGTTCGGGCAGTTCATCGAAGCAAGCGAGGGCAAAAAGCCCATTGCCAAAATATTCAAAAACAGCGACTTCGGCTATCGCACCATTACAGTCGAGCGCCCGTTACGGGACGAGAACGGAAAAATCATTCTTGGAGAGAAAGGCAAACTGAAGGGTAAGCCGCAACCGGACAGCAAGCTGCGCGATACTGAAAACGTGCCTCTTTCGGAAGATGTAGAAACCTACTTCAAACGCGAAGTGTTGCCACATGCGCCGGATGCGTGGATCGACCACGATAAAACCAAGGTCGGCTATGAAATCCCTTTCAACCGCCACTTCTACGTCTTCGAACCGCCACGCGAACTGGCCGCAATTGACACGGATTTGAAGAAAAGCACTGACCGCATCCTGACCATGATCGAAGGACTGTCGGCATGAGCTTCCCTCGTTATGAAAGCTATAAGGAGACTGGCATAGAATGGCTTGGCGAAGTACCAGAGCATTGGGAATTGAAGCGTCTAAAACAAAGCCTTCGATTATTGACTGGAAAAACAGATCGACGTGAAAACCCTGTTGCTTTGGAAAATATAGAAAGTTGGTCGGGGCGTTTTATCCAAACTGAAACCACATTCGAAGGAGAGGGAATTGCTTTTGAACGTGGTGACATTTTATTTGGAAAACTACGCCCTTATCTTGCAAAGGTATTACTAGCTGAAACTGCCGGGGAGGCTGTGGGTGATTTCCATGTTATGCGCCCGACAAAAGGTACAGATAGCAATTTTGCCCAGTATCAAATACTAAATCGTGCATTCATCGCCATTGTTGATGGCTCTACTTTCGGCGCGAAAATGCCCCGAGTTAGCTGGGATTTTCTAAGCGGCATGGTTTTGACAGTGCCGCCCGCTCCCGAACAACGCACTATAGCCATGTTCCTCAACCGCGAAACCGCTAAGATTGACGAGCTGATTGCCGAACAGAAAAACCTGATCGAACTGCTCAAAGAAAAAAGACAGGCGATCATTTCCCACGCCGTCACCAAAGGCCTGAACCCCACTGCGCCGATGAAGGACTCCGGCATAAAATGGTTGGGAGAAGTGCCGGAACATTGGAGCTTGCCTAAACTTAAGCATTTCACCAGCTTTGCTGGTGGTGGAACGCCAAGCCGTGACAACCCTAAATACTGGAACGGCGACATTCCATGGGTATCTCCAAAAGACATGAAGACAGAGACTATTAACGGTGCAGAGGAATACATTACACAAACTGGCTTAGAGAATAGCTCTTCCTCATTAAGACCTGTTGGCCGCGTACTTGTGGTTGTCCGTTCAGGAATCCTAAAACACACTATTCCAGTCGCTATAAATGAGGTGCCAGTGGCTTTGAATCAAGATATGAAGGCGCTCAGTTTTGTCGATGGTTCATGTTTGAACGTGTTTTTTTTAAGATGGGTTCAAGGCCTCAATAATTTGTTGCTACTGGTGTGGGCAAAGCAAGGCGCAACGGTAGAAAGCATTGAACATTCATATCTGGCAGAAACTGTTATTCCGTTGCCGCCAATCGCCGAACAACTAACTATAGTCGCCTTCCTAGACTCCGAACTTTCCAAGTTCAACGAACTCACCACTGAAGCCAAACGTGCTATCGAATTACTAAAGGAACGCCGCACCGCGCTAATCTCCGCCGCCGTCACTGGAAAAATTGACGTGCGCGGATTGGTATCAGACAAACCTTGAAGTGGAGCAAGCCGCATGAGTGATATTAAGTTGTTCCGATATGGACAAAAGGATGCTGTGGAGCTGGCTGGCAAAGCCGCACTTATTGAAAAACAATTACAGACACTTATTGAAGCACAGATGGAAACCTTTCTGGGCGTTCGTTTTCTGGCAACTGAATACAGCACTGGAAAGACACACAAAGGCCGCATTGACTCGCTGGGGTTAGATGAAAATGGATGCCCCGTAATCATCGAATACAAGCGGCACACCAACGAAAACGTTATCAATCAGGGACTGTACTACCTTGACTGGCTGTTAGATCATCAGGCGGAATTTCGCTGGTTGGTTATGGAAAAACTGGGCAAGGAGTTTGCCGACAAAATCGAGTGGAGCGGCACGCGTCTACTTTGTATTGCGGCGGATTTTACCAAATATGACGGACACGCTGTAGCACAGATAAAGCGCAGCATTGAGTTAATCCGTTACAAACTATTCGACTCTGACCTGCTTTTGCTTGAATTAGTAAATGCAGTATCCGTTGAGGAAATTACCGCCGTTAGCACAAATGATGGTAATTCATATATCAAAACCGAGGGCAAAACCCACGCTGACCAGATTGCATCTGCTTCTCCAGATTTGCTGGCTTTGTTCGAACAGGTTAAGAGTTTCATTCTTGCCCAAGGCGATGATGTTCAGGAAAAACCGCTGAAGCTCTACACGGCATTTAAGCGACTTCGCAATTTTGTATGTGCAACGGTTATACCAAAGCAAGACCCTCATATGCGTCTTTGGTTGAAACTTGACCCGGACAGTTTGACGCTGGAAGAAGGATTCTCTCGTGATGTGCGTTCAATAGGGCATTGGGGAACAGGTGATTTGGAGATAGTGGTTCGCACCCAATCTGACTTTGAGAAAGCCCGCCCGCTAATCGAACGCAGCTATCAGGAGAATTGACCGCATGAGTACCCTGCACAAGGAAATCAATTTCGAGATTGAAATCTGTGAACACCTCGCCGCCAATGGCTGGCTTTATGCCGAAGGTGACGCGGCAAGTTACGACCGGACGCGGGCGCTGTTTCCGCCGGACGTGCTGGCTTGGGTGCAAGAAACCCAACCCAAAGCGTGGGACATACTGGAAAAGAACCACGGCGCACAAGCGGCGGATGTTCTGATGGGGCGGCTGCGGGATTCCATCAACCAACGCGGCACACTGGACGTGCTGCGTCATGGTGTGGAACTGCTCGGCCTACGCCAACCGCTTGCTCTGGCTCAGTTCAAACCAGCTTTGGCTATAAACCCAGATATTCTCGCCAAACATGCCGCCAACCGGCTGCGCGTCGTGCGCCAATTGCGCTATTCGCTGCATAATGAAAATTCCATTGACCTTGGCTTGTTTCTCAACGGCATTCCTGTTGCTACGGCAGAGCTGAAAACCGACTTCACCCAATCAGTCGAAGATGCAGTTGACCAATACCGTTTCGACCGCAATCCACGCCCGAAAGGGCAAGGTAGCGCCGAACCGCTACTGTCGTTTCTCAATGGCGCATTGGTGCATTTCGCGGTCAGCAATATGGAAGTGCGCATGACCACTCGGCTGGAAGGGGCTGGAACGACCTTTCTTCCATTCAACAGAGGTGATAACGGGGCTGCTGGCAATCCGTCCAATGAAAAAGGGGGGCATCGAACCTCTTATCTATGGGAAGACATCTGGGCACGAGATAGCTGGCTTGAGATTCTGGGGCGCTATATCGTGGCGCAGAAAGACAATAAAAAACAGGTTAAAAAAGTCATCTTCCCGCGTTTTCATCAACTCGATGCAACCCGCAAGTTGTTGGCTGCGGTGTTGGAGGAAGGGCAGGGAGGGAAATACCTGATTCAGCATTCGGCGGGTTCCGGCAAAACCAATTCGATTGCCTGGTCGGCGCATTTTCTAGCCGATTTGCACAATGCCGCCCATGAAAAGATGTTCGATACCGTGCTGGTGGTGTCTGACCGCACCGTGCTAGACGACCAGCTTCAGGAAGCAATCTTTGATTTCGAGCGCACTGCTGGAGTAGTCGCCACAATTAAGGGCGAATCCGCAAGCAAAAGCGGCGAATTAGCAACGGCATTATCCGGCGGCAAAAAAATCGTAGTCTGCACCATTCAAACTTTTCCGTTTGCCCTCAAGGCCGTTCAGGAGCAAGCCGCTACGCATGGCAAGCGCTTTGCGGTGATTGCCGATGAAGCGCATTCGTCGCAAACTGGCGAGGCGGCAGCCAAACTGAAAGAAGTGCTTTCTGCTGAAGAATTGCAGGAGCTAGCTGACGGCGGAGAAGTCAGCGCCGAAGACATTCTGGCGGCGCAAATGGCGAACCGGTCGGCAGAAAGCGGGATCACCTATGTGGCGTTCACTGCCACGCCTAAAGCTAAGACGTTGGAGCTGTTCGGTCGCCGCCCTAATCCAGAGTTGCCCGCCAGTGCCGACAATCTGCCCGCGCCGTTTCATGTCTATTCGATGCGCCAAGCGATTGAGGAAGGGTTCATCCTTGATGTGCTGAAGAACTACACCCCTTATAAGCTGGCATTCAAGCTGGCTCATAATGGCAAAGAGTTTGATGACAAGGAAGTCGAACGCAGCGAAGCCCTAAAAGGCATTATGCGCTGGGTTAAGCTGCACCCCTACAACATCAGCCAGAAAGTACAAGTCGTCGTCGAGCATTTCCGCGAGAACGTCGCCACGTTGTTGAACGGCCAAGCCAAGGCTATGGTAGTGGTCAGTAGTCGTTTAGAAGCTGTACGCTGGCGTTTGGCGATTGACAAATATATCAAGGATCAAGGCTACAAAATCGGCACTCTGGTAGCGTTTTCAGGTGAAATAAACGATCCCCAGTCCGGCGCTGACCCATTCAGCGAAACCAGCAAGACCATGAACCCCAATCTAAAGGGGCAAGGCATCCGCGAAGCCTTCGACACTGACGACTATCAAATTCTACTGGTTGCCAACAAATTCCAAACTGGCTTCGATCAGCCCTTGCTGTGTGGGATGTATGTGGACAAGCGGCTGGCAGGTATTGCGGCGGTGCAAACACTCTCACGCCTCAATCGCTCTTATCCAGGCAAAGACACGACTTATGTGGTGGACTTCGTAAATGATCCCGAAGACATACTCGCCGCGTTCAAGGCCTATTATGAAACTGCCGAACTGGCTAATGTCACTGACCCTAATCTTGTGTTCAACCTGCGTAGCAAGCTTGACTCGGCAGGCTTCTATGATGAATTTGAAGTCAATCGCGTGGTCGAGGTTGAGTTCAACCCGAAGGCTAAGCAAAGCGACTTAGCCGGAGCATTGGAGCCGGTCGTTTCGCGGCTGTTGCAGCGTTACAAGGTGGCACAGGACAAGCTCAAATTCGCCAAGGCCAAAGAAGATACTAAAGCTGCCGAAGACGCACAAAATGAACTCGATGCACTCCTGCTGTTTAAGCATGATATGGGCACATTCCAGCGCATGTATGCCTTCCTTTCCCAGATATTCGATTACGGCAACACGGCCATTGAAAAACGCTTTATCTTTTACAAACGGCTCTTGCCATTATTAGAGTTCGGACGCGAACGAGAAGAGATTGACCTGTCCAAGGTCATGTTGACCCACCACAATCTGAAAAATCAGGGCAAACAGACTATTGTTTTAGGCGAAGGTGACAATCCCAAGCTGCCGCCGCTTGGTGAAGCCGGAAGCGGATCAGTCCAAGAGAAAGAAAAAGCCCTCCTCAACGAGATCATCGCCAAGGTCAACGACCTGTTTGAGGGTGAACTGACCGATGATGACCGATTGGTCTATATCAACAACGTCATCAAAGGCAAATTGCTGGAATCCAAAACCCTGGTTCAGCAGGCCACCAACAACACCAAAGAACAGTTTGCCAACTCACCTGACTTATCCAGCGAGTTAATGAGTGCCATCATGGATGCCTTCGCGGCGCACAGTACCATGAGCAAGCAAGCCTTGGATTCCGAGAAGGTGCGTAGCGGCTTGCGGGATATTCTGCTCGGCCCAGCACAGCTTTATGAAGCATTGCGGGAAAGGTCGGAAAGCTGTTGATTACCTGTAGTATCGAAAGTCATTACGGCATGAAATGGAATCAGATTTCCACTAATTAATGCAAGATTGCAGAATTATTAGAATCCATTGCCTCACACCAGAGTAAATAAATGTCAATTTCACTTGAAACGCTCATCTATGATGAAAGATTGCACGTTCTTTTTAAAAGTGTGAACGCACATTCTGCTGTGCAACTGTGGTTTTTACAAATCCAGAAGGGAGAAAAAACAGAAACACGCCTTCTTTATGGCCGAATCCTGCCTTACAGCTTTCATAATAACAAGTGGAGCGCACCAGATGAAGATTCTTTTAAATCATTCAGTGATTATCAAGCACAAGTTATTCGTATCAATCTGTACTGTGAAGCAAGTAAGCTCATTGAGCTAATGTCGAGTCTTTCTAGTGGAAAAAATATTTCATGTATTAGTCACGACCTTCAGCTTGATATGTCGCCAGCATTGCAAAAACGTTTTGGCGAATTTTGCCTTGTGGATAAATTTTGCTATAGACCTGTTTCATATTTACCCATGCGAGAAGATTTTGATAGTCGGGGCTTAAAAAGTCCACATGGCTCTGCTGGGGCTTTTAGTGGAGCACTGACACCCTTTGGTAAAAATGTGCTTTTCCTCAATAATGGAGAAATAGACAACGCACTTTTAAGTTATGCAGTAGACCAAATTAATACCGACACAGGGATGTCTTTCGGGAAAGAAGATGTAGCGCGATTAGGTGATTTGGAGTTGTTGGTATTCCCGACCCTTGATGATCACGAACGCAATTTGTTTCAGACTAAATGGAAAGAAAACGGCAATATACGTGTACTAAGCGTATTGTTTGAGCAAGGGAAATGCAGCTTATATGACACCTTTCATATAAAAGTTAGCTTTACAAATGATCATCAAACTGTGCATTCCAGCTTGAAGACGGTGCATCAAGTATCTGGCGAGCTTGTATCTGCTGACTTTGAGTTGCCTGAATACTTGAATAAGATTATTGATGGCTTATCTGTGGAAATTCATGCTCAAAAATCCAATGATAATTCTGCCGTTCTATATTGTCAGTACGGAGTAGGTTTTATTCGAGAAATAGGTTTTACACTCCACAATGTATCAGCTTCTGTTACGGGGACAGTTAAATCAGACTGGCTGACGAAAGTCACAAAAATGCCAAAAGATTCTGCCAGAATAATTGCAGCTCAATCAATAAACCAAGGCACGGCTAGTTCCTATTCTGTTGTAGGTGGAAGACAAGCCGATCCTTGGGTGTCAATCAATAGAAACGCCAAGGCTCAATTAGAAAAATTTCAACCGACACCATCAGAAGGAAGATTTTTTAAGCGTTATAAAGACGGTGATGGTTCAGGAAGACTTGAGTTTCAGGTTTGGATAAAAAATATTTTAAATTCCCACCAAAAACATCAAATCATTATATTTGATCCGTACTTTGAAGATGCTGGTATCACTTTGCTTGTGCCTAATGCAAGTACTGATAACGACTGCATCGTTTTTACTACGAGTGAATCCCCAAAATCCTCCGACCCACAGCGACTTAACAACATAGAGAGATGCTGTGAGCAATTATCAGTATTAGTGAAGCGTATCCGCTTAAGAATTTTTGCATTGCCTAAGGATTCTTTTCACGACCGATACATTTTGATTTCTGAAAAAAGTGGTGAGCCCTTAAAAGGTTTTCATTTATCAAACTCAATACAAAAAGCTAACGAAAATTTCCCTTTATTAATAACACCGATTCCACCTGATGTTCTAATCAAGGTGAACAATTATGCATTAGAGATACTTAATGAAAATTTAAAAACTGATGTTGCACCGTTTTTTGACTCAAAAGCTCCACATGATAAAAATGAAGCTCGTAGGCGTCATGAGCCGTTGTTATTTTTGGATGAAAAAGAAGCGGGTACTGTCTTGGCAACATGGACAGGTGTACAAGACCTAAAGAACCTAAGGTCACAACCTTTAAAAGCCAAGTTAGAACAACTTGGTTTCTTGCAAGGCGAATCTCTTAACGGCGATAAATTTTCTAATTGTGCAAATATTTTCAGCTTTCTTGGTCAAATCGACAGTATTACTTTTAATCAATACTGGGATGTGGCTGGAAATATTCTTGCGAATACCCCATCTGGGGATCTCCTTGATTCTTGCAAAATCTCTGATGTGGTCGCTTTATGTGACGCGCTGTTAATATACTTAAAGGGTAAAGTTTCAGAAAAGTCTTTAGATGCTTTTGACGCACAAGACGCGTTTAGCTATTGTCAAAGCTTGAAGAATGATTCAATAGATAAAATATTGCACTTTGGACGGACATCGAATTTTTATCACGGTATGAAATTTAATGCAATCTCTTGGGCTGACTATTATGCAATAAAAATACTGTGGCATCACAATCCAAACCATTTTTTGGATTTTATAGAGGCCGCAACGAAACTTATTTCGAGCAATGGCGACTACAAACAGAAACAAATTAAGATTTACTCTATTCTGGCGCAAGCAATAGACGAAATTTCGTTAAACATTGAGTTTGGTCTTACTGAGACGCAAATATCTCTATTAATTAATCGAAACAATGATTTTCTTAAATGGTTTGGCTATTGTGCGCTAGAAACTGCAATCATTAAAAATAATGGCTTATTGCCGATTATTACCAATATGCAAGAATCAGAAAAAATAATGCTGCTTGGTTGGATGATAAATCGCACGGCAATTAAGGATACAGAAAAAAACTCATTATTTGGAACATTGGTAAGTGAATATCTTGCGGCTTTTCCATCTGTTCTTGCTAAGGATGATGTGATTGTTTGTATTGATTCACTACGGGGACACATGCGAAAGCTTGGGTGGTGTGAACCTTGGTTGTTTAATCAAATTGTTATGCCTTTAATTGATAAAGATAGAATTAATTTTGACGATTTAGCGGCAATTTGGATGGATGAAATGGAGGAGTTATTTAAGGGAAATTTATCTGACCAGAGTGGAGGTTTTAGCTTTGCTAATTTTTCCAATGAAGGGCGAACTACAGATATTGCAGCATATCTAATCGCTCACAGTGGCTTTAAATGTCAAAAATATATTTTAGAGTTGTTAAATAGAAGATTGAAAGATTTGAGTCGAGATATTCAAAAGCCACTTGCAAGCACATCGAATTGGAAACGTTGGGATGCAGCTCTTAAAACTACGTTTTGGATATACGGGTTAACTAAATGGATTGATTACCACTTAACATCACCATTACAAAACTTAATTCAACCATTATTGTTAGCCACAGTTGATGAGGCTTATAAATTGAGTATGCACAGATCAATAAGTGAGTGGGAATCCCTTAATTATGCTGGCGGTGAATTTTCAATATTTCTCAAGGATAGGAGCGAGTTCAACTAAGTAATACTTTTTCAGCCGTAGCCAAAGGTAAAAATAGAACTCTTGGCAAACTGCCAAGCTGGCGGAAGCCATGGTGCTTATAAAAGTTCACAGCTTGTTCGTCCTTGGCGTCCACCAATAAGGCAAACGAAGCAGGGGCGGCAGTCATTGCCTTCATAGCGGCATCCGCCAGCAATGCTTTTCCCAATCCGCGCCCCTGATACCGCCGATCTACCGCTAAACGCCCGATGCGAACAGCTGGCATTGTAGGATAACGAGGCAGACGCCTTGCATCATCAGGAGGTAAATCAGGTGTGGATATGCTGGCCGATGCTATCGTATAGTAGGCTGCCACTTGACGGGTCACAACTTCGACGGCCACAAAGCAATTCGCTATACGGCGGCGGATGTCTTGCGTGACTTGCGTCTGAAAATAGTGGTCAAGCTGGGCTTCGCCGCTGGCAAACGCCAAGCGGTCATGGCTGCTTTCCAAGGCTTCGAGAAGGAAAGGAGAGGTCACTTAACACCGAACAATTCACGATGCTTCTCAAAAGCCCGATAGAGGGCGGCTGTCGGTTCGGGTGGATTAAGGATGCTTTCAGCAAAAAGACGTTGGTCGTCAATCGAAAGACGGATGATGTCGGTCATTTCGATAGTCTGCCGTGCCGCTTCACTAGAGGCTGCAACGACAAAATCAGTCAGTGTTCGCCCTTGTATTTCAGCGGCGCGTTTCAACATCGCATGGACATGGGCTGGCAAGCGAGCTTCGAGACGGGCAGTTTGTGATTTTGTTTCTTTCATATTTTAACTATACGGCAATATGCCGTACGAAGTCAACTATCTTGATAACAGCCATTGTCACTTTTTAAAGTCGATGTCAGCAGTAATCAGCCTGAGCCAGCGTAGAATCTCGATGGGCCACTCGGCATAACAGAAATTTGTAACCAACTGCATGAATGGGTTGTCGCGAAACTTGAAAGTTATGCGACAATCAAGCAACCCCAGTAAAATCAGCGTTTTTTATGTCGCAAAAATATGGTGCTAAAGTACATATTTTCGATACACTTTTGCGACATTACTTTTTGAGTTTCAGCTTCATCCCCCAAATGCTCCGCTGACAGCGGCTTTGACAATCTGCTGACACCGACTTTGAAAAGTGACATATGGCGCAACCTTCTGATGTTTAGTCTGCCGGAAAACAGATGTTTTCCGATGGGTTTAATAAAATACCACTTTTGCCGCTAAAATCGGCCTCAATAATGTACGAAAAACGGTGTCGCTATGGTGTGTTATACGGAAACTACGGACAATTGGTTTTCCGCGCATGATTATGGTCGCTATTGCCCAAAATTGCACGAATCCTTACGGTCACCCTTAAACGGTCTCAACTGGAAAAATGCTTAAATGCATGGGTAGAGCCGCATCGACGGGTTTAAAAAATAAAATTTGAGCTTAAAAAAGCAGGAATTGATGTCTTGTTTTTAGGGGTTGCAGGATTTAGGTACATAAATAAACTTTATGAAAAATAAAAAAGCGACACTGACACCGGATCAAATCCAGTGTTTAAAAAATCAGACCTTCAGCGATAATGAACCAGGAACCCTGCTAAAGGATTTTTCTAGCCTGCTCGATTTTATCGGCCCTGGTGGCATTCCAGTCTCTGGAAAAAATCATCTAATAGCTATCAAGCTGCTTCCACAACTTAATCAACTGATGTCACATCCTTTAGATGTGACGTTGAAACGACCCCAGCAAAAATCCTTTCCTCACATCAATGGCTTGTATCTTTTGCTGAGAGCATCAGGATTAACGCAAATCGCTTTTGAAAAAAAGGCAGCGAAATTGATGCTGGATACTAAAGTATTTGCCGACTGGACGTCATTGAATCCAATGGAACGTTATTTTGCTTTATTGCATGCGTGGTGGCTTCGAGGCAGAGCCGACATTATTGGAGAGGGCGATAGGGGGTGCGAAAACGGTTTGTATGGCGGCCTATCTTTCTTTCAATATGCTCTGAACGACGGCCTCAGCCTTAAAGAAAAAAAATCCAATGATTTAGGCTATCTTCGATACAGTCCTGGTTTTCATAATATTGCGTTGATGGAGTTATTCGGCTTTATTCGAACTGAACAGGATGCTGCTTTGAGTGGAGACAACTGGCCCATCGTGGACATTTCCCCAACCACATGGGGCCATACACTATTAAATCATTTTTCCGAACACATCACTGCATTCTATAAGCATTTTAAAGATAAATCAGATGATGAGATGATTGCGTTATGGCGTTCTGAGTTAAAAACCTACATTCCTGCTCTGGAAAAAGACTTGAAGCAGCCTGAAGCTGAAGAAATCCCAGATAGCCTCTGTATTTTTAAAGTCTCCCTTGGCTCAGCTTACCGGAAAATAGCTGTCCCAGGAATTACCAGCCTTGAAGCGTTAGCGGGTATTATTTTAAGCGCCTTTAAATTCGATAATGATCATTTGTATGAATTTGTTTATAAAAACCGTTATGGGATAACAGAACGCGTTGTCCATCCTTATGTAGAGAATGATGAGCGTTTTACTACTGATTGCGTAGTTGGTGAATTACCTTTACATAAAGGTATGGAGCTTACCTTCCATTTTGATTTTGGTGACGACTGGCGGTTTCAATTGGTTGTAGAGTCCATTGCAAGCAACGATTCCCACTGTTCAGGGCCAACAGTCATTGAACAAAAAGGCAACCCACCAGAACAATATTCAGACTGGGGCGAATGATTGTAATACAGAATATCCGACAAGGGTATATAGATAGCCATCACTAGATGTTCTCTGAACTCCTCCTGGCCGACTGCTGTCCGTCGCGGTAATCAAGTTTTGGCCGCAAGCTGCCGGTCAATATCTCAAACCTCGCAGGACTGACTGTAACACCCCATACCGAAAACCCCTCTGAATTTGCCTCTCTATAATCCAGTAAAAACAAGGCTTCCAGCGTGGCGGTTTTGTCATACCGTAAACACTTGATACCGGTAAGGCTTTTTAAAAGAGTGCTTTATACCCACACAGTAAGGAGTCTAAGAAACGAAGGGATACTGGTTGGCGAACTCGATTTTTAACGATTTTCGCCCCACAAGCCATGCGATTCGACAGACTTAACAGCATCATGCCCCCAATTTTGACCGAATTCGCGTCGGTTTTTTGTTAATCCTCCCTACCGACTTGAATTCGCCAACAGTATCCGAAGGTTTTTTAAACACACAAGCCGCATGAAATTAATTACTTGACTATCATGTAATTTTGTCAATCGTTGTACGATTACAAACCACCGACATTTTCATAATCTTTTTCCGTTAAACTCTGCGAAGCAACTACATAAAACTTACCATCAATAATCCATTCAAAAGCACTTGCAAGACATGGCACCATAGTCGGATTATTATCTGTAATTGTAAATAGGCTCTGACCTACTTGGTGCATCCCCGGCAGATTATCTGGATTGTAAAGAAATACATCCATGTTTATTTGTGGCATGTTTTCCATACCTAATGGTAATGAACCAAATCGATTTTTTAGTACATCGCCGTATTGCATCGTGCCATTGGTAGAACACCACGAAACTATCTTGCATATCGCCGATTCTGTAATACGAATTAACTCTTCATTATCCGGGCGAGTACCTTCTATTCCACGGCCATGTACAACATATGTTCCGATTTGCAAGGGTGGATCATAATAATGTGTGAGTTCTACAGGCCCTAATTGCATATGTGCGCACATATCGTGGAGCGCACAGTAGAATTTGAAAAGGCTGTCTTCTTCATGATTGATAGCAATAGGCCAAGATTTATCGGTTATTTGATCACTGTCTAAACAAGTCTCAAATACCTTTCCTTGATGGTAAATTACCCCTACGTTTAAAACACACACATAATTTGGCCACAAGGCTGCTGGTATTTTCGCTTCCCACTCCCTAAGATTATCAAGAAGCGAGTTAAGCGAGTTACCCGCTAGGCTGTAAGCGAAAACTATTCCGAATGGCTGTGGTCTTGAATGGAGCACTGTGAAGCCGCCACCTATAGACTGCGAAACACATCCAGTTGGTGCCATTGATTTGAATACTTTTATTTTCTCAAGAGAATCGATAAATTCAGTCTTGGAAAGACCAGACTTAACCTCGATTATTCCGTAAACACAGTCGATCGGAAAAACTTGGATGCTATCATCGTACAGTAGCTTCACGCCATTGAGATGGTCATAAATAACTACATCACATTGCCGTGACGACGTATCACGGACGCGGCCAACAATTTCCCCTGAACCAATCCCATATTTGGATGGTAGACGTCCTTCAGACAAGAAAGATCGAAGAGTGTTTTCACGAAACGTTCCTTTCGAACCGGAATGTTTGATTCCTGCTGATGCCTCAAAATCAAGGTGCATCTTCTGACTTATTTTTTGAAAAAGCGTTCTTGTATCCATAAGCTGACCTCCCTAGCCTTCCTATTAAATGTATTGTCGAATTTTGGAATTATACCCTCACATCAATAGTTCACCTTAAAAGTCGGGCTATCCTCTGGCCTCGTCTTGCGATGATCGTAAATTCGCGTCGTGGAAATGTTCGCGTGCCCCAGCCATTCTTGCACCTTGGCAATGTCGGCCTGATGATCGAGTGCATTGGTCGCCGCCGTCGCCCTCAGCGAATGCGCCCCAATTTTAAAACCCAGTTCTGTTGAGTAGGCCCGTACCAGCCGGTAAACGCCGTCTGGTGTGATGGCGTTATTGAGTCCTCCGCCTGTGTTGTTTTTGACGGGGCGGAACAGCGCACCGTTCTCATCAGCCCCATGTCCAGCCATTTCCAGATAGTCGTAAACCAATCCGCTGGCGGCGGGATGCAGCGGCACATAGCGGGTTTTCCCGCCTTTGCCGGACACATTCAGGTGCGGTACGCCGCGCCGTTCGTGTTTGAAATCTTTAACGGTCAGCTTGCACAGTTCATCACGGCGCAGGGCGTGATAAAGCAGGGTGGCTAAAATTGCGCGGTCACGCTTGGTTTTCAAGGTTGCGCCTTCGGGTGCATCCAATAGCTTTCGGGCTTGATGGTCGCCGAGCGCGGGTGTCCGGCCTTCTTGGCTGTCCACCTTGGGGCGTTTGACGCCTTTAACCGGATTATGGGTAACCGCGTTTTTCTCACAGAGATAATCGAACAAGGAAGCGAGCGCGGCCAGACGGTGGCGGATGGTGCTGCCGTTACGGTTGCGGCTTTTGAGGTCGTCCCTCCACGCAATCACATGAGCGCGGGTAACAGTTCTAAATTCTTCCGGATTCCGAATACCTACAAAGGCCATAAAATCTTTGATGGCGTTTTGGTAAGCGCGTTGGGTCGCGGGGCTGGTGAGGTTGGCAAACCATTCGATTTCCGGCGGCACGTCGGCGAGGCGTTGGAAGGCCTCGGCGGTGAGGAGTCGATTTTGGGTGTTGGGAAGGATGGCGATGGGGGGGCTGGTCATAGATTGAGTTTACTCTTGATAAAATACGTTATCAAGAATAAACGCGCTCCATTTTGCTACTGACATTTGCGACATGCAGGTCCTTGATTTTATGGGGTCGGCGGCCTGTTGCAAATCTTACCCTTTGTGCAACGGGCGGCAAAAAATCGGCGCGGCGGTTCGGTTATATCGTTATGTCTAATGTTTGGTGGTTTTGAAGCCCCTGCAAGCCTCTAAAATCAAGGTTTTCTGTTTTCAACATCAGACAAAATGGCACATTTTGTCCAATCACCAAACTATAAAAACTATCCAGTTTCTGGATAATATGTAAAATTGTGTATTATACAAGTCTGCATAATAACTTAGCTTACACAACCTACGGAACGATTATGGATCAAGTCAAGGTGTACTACTTCACTAAATACAATATAGTAACCAACGAAAATAAACGTATGCCACGACCAGCAACCCTAGAGGCAATCGCCGCAGCTGAAGGTATGGCACTTGAAGAAACAGTACAGGAAGTAGACCCCTCGCATATAGACGGTAACGGCTTCCTGAAAACCTAAATAATTATTATTGGGTCTAAAGAAGTATTTGCACTATGAAAACGTCCGCGTGTTTTATCATAGCCTGGCTTTATTGCCTTTCGGCGATAGCCGTTGCGGACGAGTTAGAGAGTTCGAAAATCAAATGCAGTGAATTGGGGCAGAAGTTTTCGGCTGAATTCAAAAAAGAATATTACAATGAAGACATTTCCATGTGGGGAAATCCAGATTTTCATTACAACAGCACCTTGAGAACATGCTTGGTGTATACAGAAGTTGTAGATGGAGCACTGAATAAGGAGATCAATGCCACCTGGTATTACCGTCGCATCACCGACATCTACAGTAACAAAGTTCTCGCCTACAGCAGATACTTGATCTTCAAGAACTATCCAACTAGGAAAGAAGCTCTAGTCAACCTAGCCAACGTCGGAGACGTAGTGAACCTGTTACCTGACAAATTTGCCACGGTAAAAGCGGAACTGTTTGACCAATGATTTCTTACATGGTGAGGGGGAAGTCCAAACCCAAAATTAGACATTAGACACTTCGTATTCTTTTATCTAATGTGGCACTGTTATGAATCTAAAACGTCTGAGTTACCATTCACGATAAGGAATCTGACAGTACGTTAAACCTATTCTAGGATTGGCGTTGTATTTAGAAAGAAATCGTGAAAGTGACGTCGCTGATTGGTGGACATTCGGGGTTGGACCAAGAAATACTTGCTCGACTGCTAATGCTCCATTTGGAGTTTTTGGTAGCAAAAAGCGAACATATGGTATCAGCATCGACGCCCCCTCCCTATAACAAATAGGTGCCTCAATATAGTTTGTCGTAACTGTGGACACTGCACGCCACTCATTTTCTTCTTTGAATCCTGGATGTTTTAGTAGAGCAGCAATGCTGAGAAGATCTGCCTCAACCTCTTCAAATATGTCGTGAAATGAATTTGACGGATGCCTTTTCGATGGATTCAAGTTTTCGCCGCGTTCCTCGGCTAGTGTCTCAATTGCATTGACGATATTGGTCGCTAATTTATGTTGTTCTTTAATATCGTAGCGACATCGCCCAATACGAAAGAACTGTTGTTCTGAATGCACCTTAACATCCTCAGGACGGAAGCCAATACTAACGCCTTTTCCCTTTTGACAATAGCCGCGCCATTGACTGAGTAAGTTACCGCTAGCCGTGAAGGACACGACAAAAAGCATGTGGCCGTTTGTTAGCCGATCAGAAACCCACTGTTGCAACTGATTGAGAAGTTTTGTGTTCGATCCATATTGATCCAATCGTCGAGCGATCTCATATCGAAGTAAATTTGCCGTGTGCTGTATCTCGGCAGCATCATTAAAGAACCGAATATCCGTAGCATAGAGCGATTTACTCTCCACGATCCCCATTAGTCCTGTTAAAGAGGTGTAATGGTAGAGGAGTTTTGTAGGTCGCTCAGCGTAAAGCTCAATCATTTCTTTCGAAAGCGTCATTATTTCCATTACTCCTTAAAAATTCAACTTATACCAGGCACCAAATCGTTCGAACGCTGATTGCCACTGAAGGAGTTCGGCGATCATCGTTGACGATTCTCGATAATTTGATCAGGTGAACTCTGAAGTCGCTGCCGTTGGAACTCAGAATCATTGGGCCGTAGGCATCGGAAGTTCAATTCCATGCTGGCCATACCTTCTGTCCATGTCGGGGACAACGTTTTTTCGCTCAGGGTGAAGACTTCCAGGCCTCCACGGCGTGAACATTCTTCACCCGCTTCTTGGTAGGCGATTCGTTTTGCGGCGGGAACGCCTCCTTTGCCTGGGGATGCGGATGTCGATATCGTGAACGTGTCAGGTCCTATTTTGACGACGCCTGACGAGTTGGCGCAGGCTGTTAGCACAAGAACTGCCGCGATATTGATAGCTGATTTCATTTGAGCCTTCTTGGGTAAATTGGCATAGTACGATATGGTTGAATACCTAAAAAACGATACTTTTTTGGAGATCGGGAAAAATGATTAGCCTGAATGATAGCGTTGAACGGTTGCGCACCGTCTAATTTTTCTTCGGCGACTAGACACTTTGTACCCTTTTGTCTCATCTTCAAAAATGGGTTGTGGCATTAGCCCTGTCCATGCCCAACAATTTAACATAACCCCCACTTCTGCGAAGTCCACCTGTAAACGCAATATAGTAATGTCCTGTCATAAAGCCCGTTAAAATAATACCAAAAAGGCCACTCGCAACGAGAAAATTTTTGTTTTCTGGTCGCCCGGTTGCGACCCCTTGCGGTCACTCAGGCTTTTGGAAAGGAGACACTCAACGCCCTGCAAAGGAGCAGCGTGCGCTGCTCCTCTTACTTGTCAATTGCTGTCCATGCACTGCACAATTGTCACGGTATTACTACATCTACTTGGTCACCACGATACCCGGTGGACTCCAAGTGCCTGCACCGGCCGGAAGAATAGAAGGCGCTTCTGTCTTCGGCCAGTAGAGGCGCATGACGAGGTAGATGGTGTCATTGGGTGCCGGTAGCCAGTTCGCTTCGTTCGCCTTGCCCGGTGAGTCCCTCTGGATGTAAAGGGTGAGTGATCCGTCCGCGTTCTTTTTCATGGCAGGCAACATCGGCGAGTTGATCAGGTAGCGGTTGATCGGGTTCTCGATTAGGAGCTGCGTCTTGCCGTCGTACATGGTCACCGACCAGAAGGCGTTTACTGGTGGCAATTGGCCAGCGGGGAAGGTGAGCCTGTAGCTGTGCTTGCTGCCATCGAGCGTCTCGCCTTTCCCATCCGCCCGGGTCATCGGATACATGGCCTCAATGCCATTGTTGCCATAGATACCGCCCTTGGCGGCGGCGGCGCGCTTCAGCCAATCGCCCTTATAGAAGGCGCTATCTCCGAAGAGCGAAGTGATCTTCCAGCTGTTGATGTCTTTCGATCCAGTGGACAGATAGGCGTCCACCTTGTCGTCGCCCTCTTTCATCGCCAGTAGGATGGCGGCCTTGTGTTCCAGCGAAAGATCCTTGAACTCGAAGGTCTTGTCCGGCCCGATGCCGATACTGGCGAACTTGGCGCGAATCTCCTTGTTTTCCGGTGTCAACGGCACGAACTGGAGTGCGGCGTCGAGATACTCGTAGAAGTTCGCCTTGATCCCTGCCGTCGTGGCCGGCAGGAAATCGATTTTCGGTGCGGTGGGCGGCGCGGCTTGGTTCAGAAACGCGGACAGCGGCTGCGCCTTGTATCCTGCCTGCACTTTCTCCACGTTCGGCATGTCCTCGGCGTTGAAGAGCTGGGTGCGGAAAATGGTGAGCGCGAAGTGTGTCGTAGAGTGGAAAACCTGTTTTATTTTTGCCGGTGTATCACCTTTCCAGTCGGGGCCAACTACGAGATAGTCACCCGCTTCATGGCCTGTCGCCCGGCTGCCTATGTAGCCATAGTTGTAGGCATTGCCGTCGGTCAATTGCACCGAGTAATAGCGCTCTTTTGCCACCTCCGGTACCGAAATTACCATCGGTTCCATGCGCAGATCAAGCCAGAGCATCGAATATGGCGTATCGCTGTTAGGTGTGACGACAGCAGTATCTTTGTAGGTGAAGACCCGAGCTTCATTCTTAATCGTGTTGAACGGTGCCTTGTATTGCCCCGAATTCTTGTCCACGACGAACTCTTGCATCACCGCATAGTTCATCACGATCGGGAGGCCGTAGATGAACGCCTCCTCGGCAATAGCCTTGGTTTCGGCAATGCTCGGTATGGCAATGCCCGCCTTCCTGTCCACAACATTGGCGGCGGCAACAGGGTCGGCCTTATTGACGCAGCCTGCCAGTAGACCTACGGCGATGATGCCGCAAAGAGAGCCGATGCGAAGTGCGTGTCTTGGTTTGTTCATAGGTTTTCTATTGGCTGGGTTATGTAGGAGGATGGGTTTGGTATCGCTGGAAGTCACATTTTACATCAAGCCATGCCGTCGGCATTTCGATCTGCGGCAAGATCCCGTCAAGCACGGCTCATCGCTTTAGATCTCGACAGAGTATAACAAAAGGCGCGAATGACTGCTTTATGGAAACATTGCCACTGTCTGGAATTGCTCGGATTGAAAGAGGGGTTATGCATTGACCGACTCACCCAATTCCTTACGCAACAAACTCACAATTTTCTTGTAACGCGACGTATTGGTAGAAAAGTTCACTTTGATACTGGCATCAGTATCTAGCCAAACGATAAATTCACTATTGCTGATTGAGTACTTAATCGCCTCAGCCCCTCCGTCATAATCATTCCCGTCGCACCATTCAAAATCTATACGACTTGGTGGAAATTCATAATTTATCGTAAGGCAAAGCGAGCATGACGTTGGATTCAGAGGATCATCATCTGGATTTTCTTCAAAACTAACTTGAACTATGTCACCACCAAGTGCCTCTTCATAGCTCACAGACTTTGCGTCAAACTGGAAATTCATTTTTTACCTTGATGCATAACATAGAACTAACAGGGCGTGGCACGGGAGGCTGAAAAAAACCAGATTATAACCTCGCTCCGGTTGAGCGCAATGTTATTCGCATGCCAGACGACGCTTAAGTTCTTCTGGGGAAATAGCCGGTTTTTGAGTGTGAACCATAGCGTGGCAATTGGGACAAAGTGGGCGCAGGTCATTGACAGGATCAATTGAATATTCTTTACCAATTGATGAAATCTCCTTCAAGTGATGAACATGAATGAAACCATTGCCAATGTTGCCATACACGTCACCAAAGTTGAAATTGCACACATAACATGAATTACCGTAATGAGCTAAACAGGCGACTCTGGCTTTTGGATTTTTTTCATATGCATTAACTACTACAGATTTCACTGAGCCTTCAAAATACGACTCATCAGTGATTTCGTCAGGGAATCTCGTTGTGGCATTCGTTCCAATTGGAACGTATATGCCACCGGTTCCGTCAATAGCCTTCTTACTTAATGAAAAGTCATGTTCACTAAGGAAATTAGAAAGCTTTGACTCCAGTAATGCATGCATAGGAGTGTTTTTATCGAGCTTATGAAACCAACGACTGAGGACTTTTTGAGTATCTGTGCCGGTTCCATCGCCAGCATAGGATTGAATAGAGGTGTTTTTGTAACCAATAAATTTGCTTGGGGCAAAGACATCGGTGTCTGGAAAATAGTACCAGTTGAAAAACTGACCAAGCCTTGAAAATGCAGCGGACGATGTGTAACTTCCTACATCAAAAAATCGAACTGAGTTTTCTTCAGCTTCCTTAAAAGATCCGACTAATTCCATTGTTTACTCCAATGTGCATAACGTAATTTATACGACATCGAATGTAAGTCTTATAAAAAGCCTGATTTGTCGTATATTCCTCATAAAGCCATTCAGTTAATTGTTTTTATTAAGCTGAGTGTAATCTAAAAAGACATGACTACAAACTAAAGCGACATTTGCCCAAAATAAATTCGAAAAAGCACCTGTCATTTCGACTTTATCGGTGTCCGCTTATGGCCGGGTCGAGCCAAAGAAAACGCAAAGTTGCTTGCCGAAAAGCTGCCATTCGCTGAATTTAGGGATGGAAAATTACGCCGGCATCGCCAACGGCCGGTTTTGGCCGATCTGAGGCGATCAGAATACTCTAAATGGAGATTGAACTAGAGCTGTTGAAAAGATTTTTCATAAGGGGCGATACACTTAAATCAACTTCTTATCCCATGCCGGGCATTAAACAACTAGATCGTAACGGTCAACAACTCACGCCAATTAGTCGTGTAGGACGGTGATTTAAACTGTTGCCGCATGTGCCAGCGGGTACTCAGGATTTCACTGGCATATTGAATCGTTTTTTTGCCCTGAAGTCGGTTGATGTTATCCAGTGTGGCCATTAATTGTTCTGAGCGAGCCGAAGGTTCACCGGTATCAAATAATGACATTTGTGCGACACCTGCCGGCAACAAATCAGGCAATAAAATGCCGGCCCGTTGATAACTATAACCCTGTCTAAAAATACGCTCTAGGCCTTGATGTGCCGCTTGAATGAAGGCCGCTGAATCATCGGTCGGCAATTCAAATTCTGTGGTGGCGCTGTTGCCGTAGTGCGGATGCTGGGAATCAAATGGACTGGTTTGAATAAACACCGTCAAGGCTTGCGCGGCCAGTTGCTGACGACGACACTTTTCCCCGGCACGCGCGGCAAAATGGGTGACGGCTGCTCGCAGATCGGCAAACTCGGTTAATTTTTCACCGAAACTGCGCGAGGTCATTATTTGCTTTTTGGCCGTTGGCATGGCCTCTAACGGAATACAGGAGAGGCCGCGTAACTCACACACAATGCGTTCCATGACCACACCAACGTGTTGACGCATGCGCTTGGGTTCGGTTTGCTTCAGTGCCAGGGCGTTATGAATACCTAATGCCTTTAATTTTTCCGACCAACGTCTGGAAATGCCCCAAATATCATCCAAGGCAATGGTTGCCAATACTTCATCAGGTGAATCCAGTGTTCGCCAATCCAATACCGCACCGTGTGCTGAAAGGCCTTTTTTGACTAAACGATTGGCCAGCTTGGCCAGTGTTTTTGTAGGCGCAATACCAATGGAAATCGGGATACCCGTCCATTTTTTAACCGTGCTGCATATCCCTTGGCCATAAGTGGTTAAGTCCATTGGCATGCCGGACAAGTCTAAAAAGATTTCATCGATCGAATAAACTTCAGATCTTTGCGCGTAACCGGAGATGACTTGCATCACTCTTTGAGACAGGTCGCCGTATAAGGCAAAATTAGAGGAGAAAACGGCGATGCCTTCTTGCTTGCAATAGTGCTCAATCTTGAAATAGGGAGCACCCATAGCCACCTGCAATAATTTTGCCTCGGCGCTTCTTGCGATTACGCAGCCGTCGTTGTTGGATAGCACCACAATCGGTTTTCCCTCTAGTTTGGGCTGAAATACCCGCTCACAGGACGCGTAAAAATTGTTACAATCGGCAATCGCAAACATAGCTTAAAAAGAGTGAATGACATGGGCGACCACGCCCCAAACGTGCAGCTCCATGCCGTCAGTCATTTGTAACGGCTGGAACTCAGAGTTTTCCGGCATCAACCATACTTCAGTGCCCTCTATCAATAAACGCTTAAGTGTTAGGTCGCCATTAACGACCGCAATCACGATTGATCCGGATTGTGCTTCCAACGAACGGTCTACTATCAGCAAATCACCATCCTGTATACCGGCTTTAATCATAGAGAAGCCTTTCACCCGCACAAAAAATGTGGCGGCCGGATGACGCACAAACTGCCTATTTAGGTCGATGGTGGCTTCAAGATGATCATCAGCAGGGGATGGAAAACCTGCGGGTATTTTTGATCCAAACAGCGGCAAGTCAACCAACGTCGGTAACGGGTTTAATTTACGAATCGGCAATTGCAAATGGTCAGATGTCAGCACTACTCGGTCATGGTGAGTAACCGATTGTTGCTGTCTTAGCGGAATAGAAGCACTTTTCATGGCGTTTATTGGGTGTCTTGAGTGGGTTCAAGATAGTACACCCAAAACGGCTTTTGTTCTCTACTTGTTCTCGTTTTCAGTTGCCGCAAAAAGCCACTCTTTGAACATGTACCGCCAGTAAAGAGACCGTGTTATGCTTTTAAGATAGACGCTGAGTGATGTTCTTTAGTCGCTGAGGCTACCCTTTAGCACCACTTGTGACAATAAAACCCCAGGAGGCAGTCTATGTGCGGCCGCTTTAATCTCACAGCAACACCGGAAATAATAGCCGAACATTTTCAATTGCAGCGACCGCCACGCTTCCAACCCAGCTACAACATCACCCCGGCGCAAAAGATTCTCAGCATTGTTGAGCTGGAAGATAAGTCGCTAAAAGCAGTGAATTTATTCTGGGGCCTCGTGCCTTCCTGGGCTAAAGATAGTAAGAACAGCCATCATCTGATCAATGCACGGGCTGAAACCCTTCGCGAAAAACCGTCATTTCGTGCGGCATTTCATAAA
>Ga0182019_10000293_pt1 | contig 25056 bp, 25 predicted proteins | sample 812E2MmetaG_FD_120483 | JGI IMG/M metagenome (GOLD analysis project Ga0182019, IMG submission 120483) | Permafrost microbial communities from Stordalen Mire, Sweden - 812E2M metaG | ecosystem: Environmental > Terrestrial > Soil > Wetlands > Permafrost | place: Sweden: Stordalen | collected...
ATTCTTGACGATGTTGAAAAGAAAATTACTGGTCTGCTGAAGCAGCTCGGAATGCCCAATGCAAGATTCCGCGTTTCTTTGACAAAGCTCCATGATTTTACTTCCACAGGTACTGATCATGCTGACTTTCTCTTTTCTGCAAACAAACAGGTTGAACCAGAAAACCTTGCGAAGATTGCATCAGGAGGTGAATTGTCGAGAGTGATGCTCAGCCTTAAGTCGCTGCTTACAAAAAACAACAACCTGCCGACAATTATTTTTGATGAGATCGATTCGGGCGTGTCGGGTGAAGTGGCTGATAAGGTCGGACAGATCCTTGCAGGAATGGGAAAATACATGCAGGTGGTGAATATTACACATCTCCCGCAGGTAGCCTCCAGGGGGACGAAACACTACTATGTCTATAAGGATGATTCAGGCGATTCAACAATTACACGGGTTAAATTGTTAACTCATGAAGAGAGGGTAAACGAGGTCGCAAAGCTTTTAAGTGGCAGTGAAATAACTGAAACAGCGATCCGTAATGCGAAGGAGCTTCTGAAGGCCGCTGGGAAATAAATACTCCATTTATTTTTTCCCCGGGGGGAAATGAAGAACCACCTCCTTCTCCTGTTGGGGAAGGCTGGAAAGAGGTAAAAATAAAAGATATTAAAAATGGAAGGCTCATTATTAAAAGGGAAAAAAGGAATTATTTTCGGTGCCCTGAATGAAAAATCGATTGCCTGGCAGGTAGCTTTGAAATCCTGGCAGCAAGGAGCACTGCTTGTTCTGACAAATTCTCCTGTTGCAGTTAGGATGGGGTCAATAAATGAGTTGGCTGAGATCACCGGAAGCAAGATCATCACTGCCGATGCTACAAAGATGGAAGATATTGATGCATTACTAACAGAAAGCATGAAAGTATTCGGCGGTCAGTTCGATTTCATTCTTCATTCTATAGGAATGTCACCCAACGTTAGAAAAGATATTCCCTATGAGCAGACAAGCTATGAGAATATGCTTAAGACCTTCGATATATCAGCGCTTAGTTTCCACAGGATACTTCAGACAGCATACAAGCTTGATTCAATAAGGGAATGGGGCTCTGTTGTGGCTTTGTCGTACGTGGCAGCTCAAAGAACCCTTTCAGGATATAACGATATGGGTGATGCCAAGGCTCTCCTTGAATCAATAGCACGCAGCTTCGGATATATTTATGGCCGCGACAGGAAAGTCCGGATCAATACAATATCCCAGTCACCGACCCCCACTACAGCCGGAAGCGGAATTCACGGTTTTGAATCTCTTATTGACTTCTCTGAAAGAATGTCACCGCTCGGCAATGCAACAGCCGAGGAGTGTGCCGATTATTGTGTAGCACTCTTTTCGGACCTTACGCGAAAAGTTACTATGCAGAACCTTTACCACGACGGAGGATTTTCAAGCATGGGTATGAGCCTCAAGGCCATCGAACAGTATAAAAAAAGCTTTGATGGGTGTGATTGTGACGATAAATAAATAAGTACAAATACCTATTTTTCAAGCCATTTGCAATCAGGTAAGTCGCTTTTTTTATATTTGATCAACTTAAAACCAATCTTATGATTAAGTTGATACTCCTCGTTATCTTCTATTTGACTTTTCCTGTCCTGATAATTTATCTGTGCAAAAAATGGACATTTCTTGAGAAGCTGGGCTCTATCGTAATTGCATATGCATTCGGACTCCTGATCGGGAGCACCGGCATATTCCCAAAAGGTAGTGACGGATATAAGCTTGCAGTGGTGGGGCGCGGACCTCTTTCACAGACTGAGATTGAGACCCTGATCTCAGACGGCAAGGTTGTTCCGGAAGATATCTGGGTTAACCAGATTGCAAGGGTACAGGATATTATTCCGACACTTGTAGTACCGCTTGCTTTCCCTCTTTTGCTATTTTCTCTTAATATCAAACGATGGCTCAAATATGCCAAGAAAGGATTTATCTCAGTAGGCCTTGCCCTGATTGCCGGAATTGTGATGGTAACTATCGGTTTCTTTATTTGGAAGGATTCTATTCCGGAAAGCTGGAAGCTGGCTGGAATGTTTGAAGGAATTTATACAGGAGGAACACCGAATTTCGTTGCTATAAAAATGGCACTTAATGTCGATCCGAATTTGTTTGTCATTGTCAGCACCTATGATATGGTTGTCGGGGCATTTCTTGTGCTGTTCTATATTACAGTAGCTCCGCGCATCTTCAGGTTTATACTTCCAAAATATACTGAGGAAAGGGAACTTTCAACAGAGGCTGTTGAAATTGCAAAGGAAACTGTAGACATGGAGGATTTTGCCGGAGTTCTGAAAAAAGAGACCTTGGTGCCGCTTCTTAAAGCCCTTGGGTTATCGGTATTGATTTTTGCTATTGCCGGAGGTTTAAGCATGGCTCTTCCAAAGCTTCCACAGATGTTAGTTGTCATACTTACCATTACTACACTTGGAATTCTTGCATCACTTATAAAACCTATAAACAGGATCAAAAAGACATTTCAGCTTGGAATGTACCTGATACTTGTTTTTTCACTGACAGTAGCTTCAATGGCTGACCTTAAGACAATGGTCGGCATAGGGATGGTCAATCTGATACTTTTTATCTCGTGGTGCTATTTTGGATCATTGATTCTGCATCTTATCCTTGCAAAAATATTCCGCGTGGATGCTGATAATTTCCTTGTAACATCGGCAGCATACATATTTTCACCACCATTTGTTCCCTTGGTGGCAAAAGCATTGAAAAACAAGGACCTGATAATCACAGGTATTACCGGAGGTATAATAGGCTATATATTAGGTAATTATTTTGGAATTGCCCTTGCCTATTTTCTGAAGGGATTTTAGAAATAACTTAATATTAAATAAAAACTTTCCCCCTCTTTAGGAAGTAGAGAGGGGGAAAAAAGGGAGCTAGTATAGGTAAATATGTAAATCCTAGAACAAATAATTCAACCCAATAGAGAACCCGATATTCCCATCCTGCGCGTTGAATGCCTTTCCGATATCTATGGCAATTACGAAGTTCTGGTTCATCACAGGCATAATACTGATACCAGCATCCTGATGCAGTTTGTCTTTGCCTCCGACGAAATAATCAGAATAATTTTCTGTAGGATATAAAGCGCTGAACGTTGTATTTAGGTTGGAAGGAAAAGTAATGTCTTTTGTCACTATCCCGAAATCATAAAAGGTATTTAGCCCAAGATAACAATCCTGCTTCAGAAATTTAAAGTAAACCGGTTTCCAGCGAAGCTCAACGTTTCCCATAAAGAACCCGTTGCCAATAACCCTGTTCCTGAGAACGCCCCTTAGCGTGCTGGATCCTCCTAGTCCTTCGCTAGTGGCTCCAGTAAGCATTGAGGTAATAAACTGAGACTGGTAAAAGAATGGAACATTACCGGAAATAGTAGTTTGATAACCCAGCCTGTAAACCAGTGCAAGGTTCTTTGGAACTAGTGTAAAGTATTGGCGGTGGGTAATATAAAACCTCGAGAATCCCCAATCGTTTCCCAGAAATTTCGGAGCTATCTCAATACCCATTTCTGTCCAGATACCTTTCATGGGGTTTGGTCTGTTGTCACGGCTATCCCAGGCAATACCAGCCTTTATTATATTAACCCAGCCTCCGTCTGCTTCGTTGGGAGTGATGAGCCCAAGTGCCTTGTACATATCAAATAACCCTGGTAAATCGGCATTATAAGGCATCTTATCCTTCTTTCCCTTATTGAGTTTGGGAATATTGACCGTATCGATCATAAAATTCTGTATCGCAAAACCGGCACTCCATTTAATATGATCTCCTGATAATTTTCCCTGGAAATCGTTTTTGAATCTAAACTCATTCCTCTGAAAGCGATAGAACATTGCACTTTTGTAAGGAGCGACAGGCCCCATCGACTTGTCATATTTCATCCAGTCTGAATTATAAACTGATTCATATCCATTGAAACCATAAAAATCAGTTGCCATGTCAGGAAGGTAACTCAGGTCACTTGTCATATGCACACCATGAATAAGGTGATTTGACTCATACATCATCCTGAAAATCCCGCTTCCTTTTGTGTAATGCGAAACTTCTGTGTAGGTGTGATCAAGATAATCGGGATATGTGCTTCCATCGCCATAATTGTAAAATTCTACCAGGGCTCCATACTGAAAACCAAGGTTGGAATCGTAAGTGGTTGCAGGCAGGGCTCCGCCGAATTTCCATCCGGTTTTCACCTTCTTCTCCTGTCCCGATACGGAAAGTGCCACTAAAGCCATAAGAATTACTGAAAAGATCTTTTTCATAGGTATAGTTTTGGTTGACAATGTTAAAGATAAAGAAAAAGTGAAATAATGGCCTCTTTTTTTAATAATTGCTACCTTCGGCTATTATTTTTAAGACTAAATACTTACATGGGCCTTCTTATAAAGAACATTAAAGGGCTGGTTCAGGTTGAAGATGATCCGAAGCTGAGAGTATGCGGGAAAGAGATGTCTTTAATAGACACTGTTTCAGATGCTTATTTATATTTAGAAAGAGATCTTATCTCTGATTTCGGGCCAATGAGGTTTCTTGACAGTAATCCGGGGAAGATAGATTTATTAAGAGATATTGTAATTGATGCCTCGGGCAAATTTGTTTTTCCCTCTTTCTGCGACTCACATACTCATCTCGTTTATGCAGGAAGCCGCGAAGGTGAATTTACCGATAAGATCAGGGGGCTTTCTTATGAAGAGATTGCCAGGCGAGGCGGCGGGATTTTGAATTCTGCTATGAAGCTGAACGAGACATCTGAAGATGAATTATTCAATCAATCAATGGTCCGTATAAATGAGATTATCAGTCAGGGCACCGGCGCAGTTGAAATAAAAAGCGGTTATGGGCTCTCTCCCGAATCGGAGCTGAAAATGCTCAGAGTTATACGGAGAATAAGAGAGAATGCCCCCCTTGAAGTGAAAGCTACTTTTCTGGGTGCCCATGCAGTCCCGCATGAATACAGCGGAAGAAAACATGAATATGTCAACCTCGTTATAAATGAAATGATACCTGTTGTTGCATCTGAGCAGCTTGCTGATTATATTGATGTTTTTTGTGATGAAGGCTTTTTCACTGCAGAAGATACGGAAAGGATTCTTATGGCAGGCATTAAATACGGATTAACGGCCAAGATACATGCTAACGAGCTTGCCTTTTCAGGAGGTGTACAGGTAGCGGTTAAATACAATGCTCTGTCCGTTGACCATCTTGAACGATCGGGAGATGACGAGATTGAAGCGCTTAAAAGTTCAGAAACTATGCCGACACTTCTGCCAGGTTCGGCATTATTCCTCGGTCTGCCTGACGCTCCTGCAAGAAAAATGATCGATGCAGGCCTGCCGCTGGCACTTGCATCCGATTATAATCCAGGATCATCACCTTCAGGCAATATGAAACTTGTAATGTCTTTGGGATGCATTAAGCTGAAGATGCTGCCAGAGGAAGTAATAAATGCAGCTACAATAAATTCTGCTTATGCAATGGGATTATCTGAAACCCATGGATCAATTGCCCGTGGCAAAATAGCTAATGTGTTTATAACAAAGGAGATGCCATCATATGAGTTCCTGCCTTATGCTTTTGGCAGCAACATGATCGAAACGGTCATTCTTAAAGGAGAAGTTATTAAATGAAATATGTAACCACAAAGGACACGAAGTTCACACGAAGAGCATAAAGGATTTCCTTCGTGTCCTTTGTGGTTAAAAGATTAAAATTCCAGAATCTTTTTTATAATGGAGAAGAGAATAATAGAGTGCGTCCCGAATTTCAGTGAAGGAAGGGATATGTCTGTAATTAAGCAGATTACAGATGCTATTGAGTCGGTGGATGGAGTAAAGCTGCTTGATGTTGATCCCGGCAAAGATACTAACAGGACTGTCGTTACTTTCGTCGGTAACCCCGAGGCTGTTTCCGAGGCAGCTTTCAGGGCTGTGAAAAAAGCATCTGAAATCATTGACATGTCAAAGCATCATGGTGCCCATCCGCGAATGGGTGCCACCGATGTGTGCCCATTTATTCCTGTGTCGGGAATTACAATGGAAGAGACGGTTAAATATGCCAGAAAAGTGGCTGAGCGGATTGGCAATGAACTGAAAATTCCTGTGTATTGCTACGAAAATGCTGCCTCTGAGGAGAAGCGAAGAAACCTTGCGAGCTGCAGGGCAGGGGAATATGAAGGACTCAGGAAGAAAATTGAGGATCCCGCATGGAAGCCTGATTTTGGTCCGGCTGTTTTCAATAAATTTTCAGGGGCTACGGCGGTTGGAGCCCGCGATTTCCTGGTCGCCTTCAACATAAATCTGAATACTACTTCAACCCGGCGGGCAAATGCAATTGCTTTTGATATCAGGGAAAAGGGCAGGATAGTTAAAAATAATGAAGGCAAGGAAATAAGTGTACCGGGTACACTTAAAAGCGTTAAGGCAATAGGCTGGTATATAGAAGAATATGGAATCGCGCAGATATCAATGAACCTGACCAATATTTCTGTTACACCGGTTCATATAGCATTCGACGAGGTTTGCCGTAAAGCGGAAGCCCGTGGTGTCAGAGTTACCGGTTCGGAGTTGGTCGGACTTATTCCTCTTAAGGCAATTATAGATGCCGGAAAGTACTTCCTGGCTAAGCAGCAGAGATCTTCCGGAGTGTCGGATTCCGAGCTTATCAGGATTGCAATTAAATCGATGGGACTAAATGATATTCACCCTTTCGTTCCCGAAGAAAAAATAATTGAATTTGTTATGGCTGGAAAAGGCAAAAGAAAACTGATCGACATGAGTCTCAGATCGTTTATGGACGAGACTGCTTCTGAATCCCCGGCTCCCGGTGGGGGGTCAGTTTCGGCATATATGGGAGCACTTGGAGTCGCCCTTGGTACCATGGTAGCCAATTTATCGTCACATAAAAAAGGGTGGGACACCAGATGGAAGGAGTTTTCTGATCTTGCTGTCAGAGGCAAGGATGTCCAGAACAGGCTTCTTGAGCTTGTGGACGAAGATACAGAAGCCTTTAACAGGATCATGGAGGCATTCGGACTACCAAAAAAAACCGAGGAGGATAAAAAGCTGAGAAAGAAAGCTGTTCAGGAAGCCACAATGGATGCAATTTTGATTCCGATGAAAGTAATGGAAACAGCGTTTTCAGGATTTTCACTTATAAGGGAGATGGTTGAAAAGGGAAACCCAAACTCTGTGACTGATGCCGGGGTAGGAGCACTTGCCATCCGGTCGTGCATCAGGGGTGCATTCCTGAATGTTAAAATAAATGCAACTGGCCTTGATAACAGAAAGTTTGCCGAAGATATTATCAGCAGGGGCCTTGACATTGAAGCAAAGGCAAGCATGGAAGAGGAAGCGATCCTTAAAATGGTAGAAGTTGAAATTATCAGGCAATCACGGAATTAATCGTTTTATCATCCTTAGATGATGGGTATATTTGCCTGTTTCCTGCCTGAATATTCCCTGGTGGTCAATTGAATCGATTCTTACCCTTCCGGATGCATGAATGACCAGTCCCCATGACAATATCATTCCAACATGCGATATACACCCGCGATCATCATCAAAGAAAACCAGATCACCCGGCTTAGTCTCATCTATGAAGCTGACCTCTGTCCCGGATTCTGCCTGCTGCCAGCTGTTTCGCCTGATTTTAATTCCGTGGATCTTGAACACAAGTTGTGTCAGCCCTGAGCAATCTATACCTGAAGGAATACGTCCGCCCCATATGTAGGGACTGTTAATAAATTTCATCGCGGTATCAGGGAGCGAATCGCTGGTAGTAATAAAGCTGTTGTTGAATTCCTTGCCCGCAGTAAAACTATTATTTCCGGCAAAAAATGTCTTATCTTCAAAATCAGGAGAATAAATTTCACATCCGGGTTCAAGAATAAGTTTTGTCTTGTCGCTTTTGTAGCAAAGGAGGTTTTTATTAAGCACATGTCCACAGTTATCGCCCGTGACAACTGAATGCTGAACATGATCTAAATCGATCCAGCCATGGTAATTATCAAAATCAGTTTCAACTTTTATCCAATGACCTGACTGGTCAATAATGATATATTTTTCCCCGAATAGAACCTGGCTCAGCATCTCCGATCTGTGTGAGGGTCCTGATCTCAGGGGTACAAACACATTTTCACATATATATTTTTCCATCTTGCCTTATTGTTGCACTTCAAAATTAATCAAAAGTTTTAAACCGTTCCAAAGGTGTCAAACCTCTCTTACAGAAAATTCCTTTATTTTTGATATCGCATTAATATTTCGGCGATGTCAGAGATTATTAAGGGCACTAAGAGATTCTTATCCCTGAAAAAGAAGATCATTAACTTTGTACTTTTTTCGACAAGTATTATCGGAGTTGATGCCATTATACAGCATGGCGCAAAAGTAATATGGCTTGAAACTTCAGGTACGCTGATAGTTGTGGGTTTTTGTTACCTGATACTATTCCTGTTTCTGACACAGTTCCGCCATGAGATACTGAATGTCTCCCGTAAGATATTATTCATTCTGCTGATCATTTTTTTATTTATCCTGATATCGAAAATCATAACCGGGAAATATGGCAGGGATTTTATTTTTCTTGTTCCGTTTGCCATTATCCCAGTTATTATCAGGACATTCTATGATTCCCGTCTCGCTCTGTTCATTCTGCTCATTACTATAATGCTTACAAGCTTTATAATTTTACAGCCGCTTGAATTCATCCTTATGAGCTTTATTTCAGGAATGGTTGCAATTTTTACACTGACTAATATTTACAAGCGTACAAGACTGTTCTTTACATCTGCTTTAGTAATTATTACATTATCAGGACTTTATCTTGGAATATGCCTCATGCATGACGGTAACCTTCATAAGTTTCTTTTATCTGATCTGATAATGTTTTGTGGGAATGGCATATTTGTTTTGCTGAGCTATCCGCTTATAATTGTTTTTGAGCAGAGGTTTCTCCTGATATCTGAAACATCATTGCTCGAGTTGTCGGATACAAATCAGCCATTATTGAGAAAATTTGCTGAGGAGGCTCCCGGTTCATTTCAGCATTCGCTCCAGGTGGCCAACCTGGCTGAAGAAGCTGCAAGGGCAATTGGCGCTCATCTCCTTCTTGTAAGGGCAGGGGCGCTTTATCATGATATAGGCAAAATTGCAAATCCATCTTACTATATTGAGAACCAGGCTGAGGGAGTCAGTCCGCACGAAAACCTAAGCCCGGGTGAGAGCAGCAAGGTGATTATCAATCATATAAAAAATGGAGTGATCCTTGCAAAGAACTATAAGTTACCGGTACAGATAATTGACTTTATCCGCACTCATCATGGTACAACAGTTGCATATTATTTCTACAAGAAATTCATCGACCTGAATCCGGGCAAAACAGAGATGGAAAAGGAGTTTACTTATCCCGGACCAAAACCATTTTCGAAGGAGACTGCTGTTGTAATGATGGCTGACGCAGTGGAGGCTGCTTCGCGAAGCCTTGGAAAATATACAGAGGAGGGTATAAGCGAGCTTGTTGAAAGGATTCTGTACCTGCAGGAGCAGTCCGGCCAGTTTTCAAATGTGCCGCTTACTTTTAAGGATATATCAGATATAAAGGCTGTCTTTAAAAAAAGGCTGTTGAATATTTACCATGCAAGGATCGCTTATCCTGAAAGAGGTTAGCGCATATCATTAATGTCAGCATCCTTGTATTTTCCCTGAGGAAAGGTGAAAATTGCCTGATCAGGAACTACTTTTAAATCATAATCATTTACCAGCAGGGTAATAATGATACCATCCTTTTTCTTGTATTCAAAGCTTTTCAAAACCAGTGATGGCTTTTCAATAACAAGCCTTACCCTGATTATATCATTTTTAATATCAACCGGATAAAGATCGATCGTGTAAGAATCCTGTTTTTCTTCTACCAGCCGGCTTTTATATCCTTTCTTGTACATTGAAAAAATAAGGGATGGCTGGCTTTGGAATGAATTGTCTTTTTTATTGGGTTTTGTTATAGTAACCTCTTGTTCATCAGGCAGGTAACTCCATGAAGTCTCACCGTTAAACCATATAATATTATCTGGAAGCTCAAGCTTATAGCTGTCTTTGGATAGAATAACAGAACCAGTAAGAGAGTCTTTTGTATTTTGCATCTGGTCGACAGTAACTAGCATGAATTTCATAGATACTGAAGGCGCAGACGAAGCTGCAGAGGAGAACTTATCCAGGATCTTGACTGCTTTAGGGTCGTTCTGGCTTAACGCGTTAAATGTCAGAAGAATAGACATAAAAACAAAAAATATAACCTTTTTCATCTCTCTGGTTTTATTCAAGGCTCTTCAAAATCTGTTCCAAAGCTATCGAATCTGAGCAAAGAACATCTCTGGCTTTGCTACCTTCAAAAGGGCCAACGATTCCTGCAGCCTCAAGCTGATCGATAATTCTTCCGGCTCTGTTATAGCCGATTGAGAGTTTCCTTTGTATCAATGAAGTCGATCCCTGCTGATGCTGTACAACAAGCCGGGCTGCATCATCAAACATCGGGTCACGCTTCTTGAGATCTACGTCCAGCATACCCCCTTCATCGTCGTCAATAAACTCAGGGAGATGCATTGCATCAGGATAACCCTGCTGTGAACCTATAAAATCAGTAAGTTCCTCAATCTCAGGAGTATCGATAAAAGCACACTGAACCCTTACAGGTTCATTGCCTGATGAAACAAGCATATCACCACGGCCAACAAGCCTGTCGGCGCCGGTAGCATCAAGGATTGTGCGCGAGTCGATGGAAGAGAATACCCGGAATGCAATCCTGGTCGGGAAGTTGGCTTTAATGAACCCGGTGATTATGTTGGTGGATGGCCTCTGCGTTGAAATGATAAGGTGAATCCCGATTGCCCTGGCAAGCTGTGCGAGTCTCCCGATCGGACCTTCAATCTCCCTTCCTGCAGTCATTATCAGGTCTGCAAATTCATCGATGATCAGGACAATGTAAGGGAGATATTTATGACCTTTTTCGGGATTCAGCTTCCTTGAAATGAATTTCTCATTGTACTCCTTGATGTTCCTTGCCTGGGCTCCCTTAAGAAGCTCAAGCCTGTTATCCATTTCGATGCAGAGGGATTTCAGGGTGTTTATAACCTTCTGGGTATCGGTTATTATAGCATCTTCCTCTCCCGGAAGCTTCGCAAGGAAATGACGCTCGATTTTTGCATAAAGCGGAAGTTCAACCCTCTTTGGATCAATAAGTACAAATTTGACCTCGGACGGATGCTTCTTATAGAGTATTGAGGTAATGATTGCGTTTATGCCGACTGATTTGCCCTGGCCTGTTGCTCCTGCAACAAGTAGATGGGGCATTTTTGTAAGATCGACTATAAAAGGATCATTTGTTATAGTGCGCCCGAGAGCAAGCGGAAGATCAAATTTTGTCTCCTGGAATGCCTTTGAGGTAATAAGTGACCGCATTGAAACAATTTCGGGTTTCTTGTTAGGCACCTCAATACCGACGGTTCCTCTGCCGGGAATAGGGGCAATGATCCTGATGCCCAATGCAGACAGGCTCAGGGCGATGTCATCTTCAAGCGATTTGATCCGTGCAAGTCTCACACCTCTTTCCGGAACTATCTCATAAAGCGTGACTGTAGGTCCTACTGTGGCAGATATCTGCCTGATGTTTACCTTATATTCACTGAGGGTTTTTATAATATTTTCCTTGTTCTCAAAAACTTCGTTATTATCAAATGCGCTTTCCGATTTATGTTCCTTAAGTATAGAAACTGGGGGAAATTTATACCGCGAAAGATCAAGTCGCGGATCATAATTTTCCATAATATGAGTTACTTCTTCATCGCTCAGGATATCATTGGCTTCCGGCTTTGTAACATCCATCTCAACCTTCGTGCCGGCAGATTCAGGAATTGTCTTATTTTCATTATCAAGGTCCCTTATCAGAGATCCGGCAGCTGCAGTAGTTTCAGCTTCAGGAATCTCACCATGATCTGGAACATCATCCGTATCCTCAATCAGATGTTCTGTAGTATCAGTCCTGTTTTTAACCAGGAATTCTACCTCTCCGGCACCTGTTTCAGCTTCATCTTCGATCTTGCCATCATGAAGAATGGTTGTCTCAGTATCTTCTCCTGCGGGCACTTCTGACGCTTCAGTATCTGTTTTGAGCTTACGAACCCATGGGAAGGCAGGAATCTTGATATTGAATTTTGAAGGGTGAAATTTAAGAGCGAAAATGAGATAGGAGATGGTAATAAATATCAGCAGTATACCTGTTCCGGGTTTCCCCATAAAAGCGTTCAGCCATCGTATTATAGTATAGCCCTGTGCGCCTCCGGGACCACTCATCAGGTAACCTCCTGCTTCCCTGAAAATAAACCCAAGAATAAGTGACAGAATAATAGTGGCAAAAGTGAATTTTGCAACAAGGCTCCATGGCCTGATCTTTGGGAAATTCAAGAGGTAAAGGCCAATTGCACCGAATATCATGGGAATGAAGAATGCACCAAACCCAAACCCCCAACCGATAATATATTTTGCAAGGGTGTGACCTAATTTTCCACCCCAGTTTTTTACCACGACATCAGGGCCCGAAACAATGTCTGCGTTGGGAAGGCTCAGGTCAGTTTTCCACCAGAAGAGATAAGCAACACAAGCAAGAAGCAGGTAAACTGCAAATCCTGTAATAAGAATACCCGAAATGAATCTTACCCTTTCATCAGTGAAAAAGGGTTTTGATTTAGCGGGCGCCTTTGTATTTTTAATGGTTTTCTTAGGACTCTCTTCTTTTTCCTTATTCATAGCAAGCAAAAAAATGCAACGCAAAGGTAATAATTTTGAATCTGGAACAATTGGCGGATTTTAGTTTTTATGAACAGAAGGAGTAAAAAACGAACACATCTCCGGCTGGCGTCAACCGGTTTTAAAGGCTGATCATTTTGTTCATGAACTTGTCGATCTCATCCCTCGATACCCTTGTATATTTTTCTCTTCTTTCGAATAGCTTGTCGGGGATTTCTTTTTTATAGACAGTTTCGGCTGTGAAATGCATTTCCGTTGTTCCCATCTGGAAGAAGAAACTCATTAGTACGCCATCGATCTCCCGGTATGGATTAGCGGCATTGGCATTTTTAATATTTATCTCAGTAGTATACCAGACCTGGTATACTTTGTCCTTATCACCTGAAAGGATGACTTCAGCATTTTTGCAGTTGAATCCGCAGATCACAGAGGTTTTAGAGGTCTTCCTGACCACCATGCCTTTCATTGCGTCGAAACCAGGTGGAGGTTCTCCCGGGTTGGCAGAATAGAAATATCTCCAGGTAAGTAGGCTGATATAAGTATCAAATATGCCTTTTGTCGGATTGGAAAGATTCAGTATCCCCGAATTTCCAAAAGGTGCTGATATATCAAAAAGAATTTTATTGTCTTTAAATGATACAATAAGATTCCTGGGCATCACCTCTTTGGGCATAATGCCCACATTTCCGAGATATTCAATAGAGTAATGGATTTCACCCTGGTTAATGTTCTTATCCCCCTTATCCCTGCAGGAGTAGCTTGAAATTACAACTAAGCAAGCAAAAATCAACCCGGACCTGAATCTCACTGATTTTTTTTTTGAATAATCAAAAGTAATATTTTTTTTTAATTTCAGTTCTGAAGACAGATAATTATGCTATTGTGATTAATTTGTACGCAGATGCCTTGACTATCAGAATTCTTTGTGATACAAGGTTATCGGCAGATCTGCGGATTTTAATAGCTTTGTGGTTCTTTGTCCGTTACTTATGGTCAACTGAAGAAAGGAATTTTACTTATGAAAAAGAAGCTGGCAGTTGTAGCACTTGGAGGAAATGCCCTTTTAAGGGGCGACCAGGCTGGTACAATAGACGAACAGGAGCAGAATACCACTGAAACTCTGGAAAACCTGGTATTCCTGGTCAGAGAAGGTTACGACCTTGTAATCACCCATGGTAACGGGCCTCAGGTTGGCAATATCCTGATGCGCAACGATGCAGGCGAGCAGATATACAACATAGCCCAGATGCCCGTTGATATCTGTGTGGCAGATTCCCAGGGCGGTATCGGATACATGATTGAACGGATGTTCAGGAATGTGCTTAACAAGCATGGTATCGATAAGAATGTCGTATGCATTGTAACCTCCGTAATTACGGATATTAATGATTCCGCGTACAGCGATCCGCAAAAAAGGATCGGGAAGATCTATACCAGGGAGCAGGCCGATGAGCTTGCATTGCGAAAAGGGTGGATTTTCAGGGAGGAGGTCAAGAATGCAGACGGCTTCAGGCGGGTGGTTCCTTCTCCGGTTCCTAAAGATATTATGAATCAGGCAATTATAAGTGATCTTGCCAGGCAGGGTAATATAGTTATTGCTGCCGGTGGTGGTGGAGTGCCTGTCTATATTGATGAAAAGAATGATGTAAGACCTGCTGAAGCGGTAATTGACAAGGATCTGGCATCGTCTCTTCTTGCATCATTGATCGGTGCTGATGAATTCTATATCCTTACTGATGTGCCTTATATATACATCAACTATAAGAAACCAAACCAGGAAATCAGGGAATTTCTTAACTATGCCGATGCATTGAAGTATCTCGAGGATGGCCAGTTTTCAAAGGGAAGCATGGCCCCTAAGATTCAGGCTTGCCTGAACTTTATAAAGCAAGGTGGAAAATTAAGTGTCATTACCGAGGCCTTCAAGCTTGCCGATACCAATTACGGCTCGAAGATTACAATGGAATATGAAGACGACAGGCGGTAGAAGCGGCAACCGTTTACCGCTTACTGGTCACCGGAAGATACAGATAGTTGTTTTTTATTATTTTTGTGTTTTCAAATTTTAAATGTCATAATCACCTATATATGAAAATGGATCTTCATAACAGGCATTTCCTAAAACTTCTCGATTTTACTCCAGAGGAAATACAATATCTTCTGGATTTGGCAGGAAGATTGAAAAAAGAGAAGAAAGCAGGAAAAGAAAAACAGCTACTCAAGGGTAAGAATATTGCACTGATATTTGAAAAATCGTCGACTAGAACAAGGTGTTCTTTTGAAGTTGCGGCTTATGACCAGGGTGCTAATGTCACATACCTTGGCCCGAGCGGCTCGCAGATTGGACAGAAGGAATCTATGCGCGACACTGCAAGAGTGCTCGGGAGAATGTACGATGGAATTGAATACAGGGGTTTCGGACAAGATATAGTTGAGGAGCTTGCCGAATATGCAGGCGTTCCGGTATGGAACGGGCTTACGAATGAATTTCATCCTACCCAGATACTGGCTGATTTTCTTACCATGACAGAGCATTCCGATAAGCCGCTCAGCAGATTGGTATTTTGTTACCTTGGCGATGCAAGGTACAATATGGGCAATTCTCTTATGGTCGGCTCGGCAAAAATGGGCATTGATTTCAGGATCGCTGCTCCTGCTGCCTGTCAGCCTGAACCGGATCTTGTCGCAAAATGTCGCGAAATTGCAAAGGAGACCGGAGCTAAGATAACCATAACAGAAAATGTTGATGAAGCAGTAAAAGATGCTGATTTCCTCTATACTGATGTCTGGGTATCAATGGGCGAACCAGATTCCGTTTGGGAAGAAAGAATCAAGCTGCTGAAGCCTTACCAGGTCAATATGTCGGTGATTCAGAAGACCGGAAACCCCGATGTAAAGTTTCTGCATTGCCTTCCTGCATTTCATAACCGAAATACTAAATTGGGAGAGGAGATCTATAAAAAATATGGTCTTGATGGACTTGAAGTCACCGAGGATGTTTTCGAATCGGACCGTTCTATTGTTTTCGATGAAGCAGAGAACAGGCTTCATACTATTAAGGCGGTGATGGTTGCCACCCTTGGAGCTCATAACTCTTAGCTCATAGCTCGTGGATATTTCTGCGAACTATCAGCTACCAGCTGTCAGCTTTTAAGCAAGCCACTCCTTTATGAAGTAGAATGTCATTACGCATGAGGCTGCAAGCTTCAATCCTATACCTGTCATAAATCCCAGGAGGCTGCCAAAGCCTGCCTTAAGTGCATATTTCATATCATCCTTGAATAGCAGCTCTCCTACAAAAGCACCTGCAAATGGGCCGATAATAATGCCTGCAGGGCCAAGGAATATTCCAATAATGAGGCCTATGGTAGCACCTCTCGTCCCGTATTTTGATCCTCCAAAGCGCTTTGTTCCCCAGATCGGGACAACGTAATCAAGTATTGAAACGACCAATGTTATAGCTCCAAAAGCTATCAGAGCGCTGTTTGAAAACTCACCAAAACGTGAAAAGTGGAGCAGTATTATTCCCAGAAAACTGAGGGGTGGACCCGGTAGTACCGGAACCAGGCATCCTATAATTCCAGCAAGCATTAATATTATGCCAAGTATAAGGAGAATATAATCAGACATTATTACTTTTTCCCGAGATCATCAAACTCAATGTTTGTAAACTCTTCTGTATTAATGGGCTCCTTTTCCTTAATTATGTTCTTTTCAATTGGCAGCGCTGCAATGTGCGGACCGCCATTTTCATTATTTATGTAATTAACAGCATCTTTCAACCCTTCTGAAAACTTCTCGAAGTCTTCCTTGTATAGGAATATTTTGTGCTTTTCATAAAACACCTTCCCCTCTTTTCCCATGCGTTTCTTGCTTTCAGTAATAGTAAGATAGTAATCATCTTTTCTGGTGGCTTTTACATCAAAAAAGTAGGTTCTTTTTCCGGCACGAACAACTTTGGTAAAAATCTCTTCCTTCTGGTTCTTATCCTCACTTCCATTCTGGACATCAGTAATTCCGGCTTCTTCTTCCATCGCTAATCAGGTTAATGTTAGGGTTTTGATTAATATTGTCAAATGTAATAATTATTTTTTCAAATCAAAACGGGGGTACATAATTGTCCCTGAATTTTAAAAAGTGTTTTGAGGGTTAAGGAAAAAGAGTACTTTTGCAGCGATAAAAATTTGAGGTTCTTTACAGATGATAAGCAGAAGATTGTTACGTATTAAAGCTCTCACCGCCCTGTATGCTTTTAACAGGAGGGAGGACGATGATCTTGCCAGGGCCGAAAAAGAGCTGATGTTCAGTATTGGAAAGACTTACGATCTTTACCATTATCTTTTGCTCCTTCTCATCGATATTGCTGATATCGCCTCAGAGAAGATCGACCAGGCTTTGCAGAAAAATATCCCGACTCCGGAGGATCTCAACCCAAACAGGCGATTCATCGATAATATGATGATCTCCCAGTTTAGAAACAACACTGAATTAAATAAGCATATTAACTCCGGAAAGCTGTCATGGGTGAATTACTCCCATATTCCCAGGCTTCTGTACAGTAAGATGATCGAATGGGACGTCTACCTGGATTATATGAATTCCGACGCCAGGAACTACCAGACCGATAAAAAATTCATAACAAGATTTTATATCGAGTTTATATCCATTTCAGAAGATCTGCTTGCTTGCCTTGAAGAACAGAGCATATATTGGAATGACGATATGGAATTCGTAATTGTAATGATCGAAAAGACAATTAAAAAGATGAAATCTGAATCAGCAGAAGATACTCCGCTGATGCCTCTTTTCAAGAATGAAGAAGATAAGGAATTTGTAAAAATCCTGTTCAGAAAAGCAATTATGAATTCAAAGAAAACATCTGAACTGATTGACAACAATACAACAAACTGGGAAGTAGACCGTATTGCTCTTATGGATATCCTTGTTATGCAGCTGGCTATTACAGAAGTGATTGAATTCCCTGAGATTCCGGTTAAAGTGACTCTGAATGAGTATATCGAGATAGCGAAATACTATTGTACTTCAAAAAGCAGTACATTTGTAAACGGAATTCTCGATAACATTGTTAAAGAGATCCGTGAGAAAGGTCTTATAAATAAATCAGGAAGAGGATTGCTGGGAGAAAGCCTTAAACTAACTATCTAAATTTAATATCATATAATGATGAAAAGAATTTTCGCTTACAGCTTGTTTGTACTTCTGTTTTCAGCCGTCGGATGCGGTACCGGAACCCATAAAGGCAATGGCAGCTTATCGTCCGTAAGCGATACCGGGAAAGCCGTTATAGTTTTCACGGAATACGAACATGATTTTGGCAAAATAAAGGCGGGAGAGAAAGTAACTTATTTATTCACTTTCAGCAACACCGGAACTTCCGACCTGGTTGTGAATTCAGCTATTGCCAGCTGTGGTTGCACCGTGACTAAGTATTCAGGTAAACCTGTCGGCCCCGGGAAAACAGGCAATATAAAAGTAGCATTTGACACATCAGGCCGAAATGGTATTCAAACTAAAACCATTACAGTACGATCAAATGCAACAATGCCGGTAGTGATTCTTAAAATAACAACAGAAGTAATTAACGTTAATAATAATTAATAATTTTTGCTATGACCAATTTTGCTTTTTTGTCTTTATCAGTTATCAATACAGGTGCAGCACCGGGCCAGGGTAACGCACTTGTAACTTTACTTCCTCTGATACTCGTTTTTGTAGTTTTCTATTTTTTCATGATCAGGCCTCAAATGAAAAAACAAAAAGAGGCAACCAACTACAGAAGTTCTCTTAAAAGAGGCGATAAAGTGATCACAACCGGTGGTATCTACGGAAAGATATATGAAGTTAAGGATAACTACGTCATGATGGAAGCAGGAGGTGATGTCAAGCTTAAGATTGACAAGAATGCCGTAATGAAAGATCCGTCGACTGACGAGCAAAGCTAATATCCTTTTAATTTTACATCTGTTGGATACAAAAGATGGAAATGAACCGGCAAACCTTTTAAAAAAGGGAGTTAGCTTAATAAATAAGAATATTATTGTTTTTGTTTTCTTCCTTTTTTTCTCTTTTATCTTCTGGTATCTGAATTCTCTTGGAAAAGAACTTGAGGCTGATATCAGGTATCCCGTGAAATACACAAATATACCTGCAAAAAAGAGCCTTACGTCAGATATGCCTTCACGGCTGAATCTATCAATGAAGGGCCCAGGTTATTCAATTCTTAAACTCAAAATTTCCGGAAGATCATCACCGCTTGTAATTGACTTTTCGAAAATCAGCTACAGGCATGCACAAATCAATCAGCCAGAAGATTATTATATTCTGACTCCTCCTTTGCTGCAGAATTTTAACTCACAGATCAAAAGCGCCTGCAAGATTACCTCGGTAAAACCAGATACCCTTTTTTTCTCATTCAGGCCAGCTCCCAGATAATACATTATATTTGCATTTCTTATGAAGAGCAGCGGTTTGATGCCGCCTTATATTATCAGTCATTTAATGAGAGTATCAGGGAATAATGAAGCAGGAAACGAAAAAAATCATGAAGCTTGGAATTACCGGCGGAATCGGCAGCGGCAAGACATCTGTCTGCAGGGTATTCTACGTGCTTGGAATCCCCGTCTTCTTTGCCGATCCTGAAGCCAACCTGATTATGAACAGCGACGAGAAAATAATCAGGGAGATTAATAAGCTTGCATCTGTTAACCTTTATCCCGAGGGAGTCCTTGACAGGAGTAAACTCGCCTCACTGATCTTCAATGATCAGGATCTTCTCAGGAAAGTCAATTCTATTGTACATCCTGTAGTTTTTGATAATTTCAGGCGTTGGACTGCAATTCAAACCACACCATATATTATAATGGAAGCTGCCATACTTTTCGAGAGCGGCGCTTCTGAGCTGGTCGACAGGGTAGCAACCGTGATTGCTCCGGTAGAGGAGAGGATCGCACGGGTAACAAAGAGGAACACTCTTTCAAGAGAACAGGTAAAAGAGAGGATCAATAATCAGATGAAGGATTCGGAAAGGATCAAAAGATCGGATTATATTATTAATAATTCCGAAAACGACATGATTATTCCAGCAATTCTGAAGATCCATGAAGATATTTTAGATCATTTAAATTCCTGATAGATGGGAAGGTTTGGAAAGTGGCTTGGCGGAGGGCTCGGATTCGTTATGGGAGGACCTATTGGCGGACTTCTGGGGTTCCTGGTTGGCTCTATGGTTGATAGCACAACTATTCAGACATCAACATATTCACCGGGGCAGGTCAGGACAACTCAGGGCGACTTTGGGGTGAGCCTGCTTGTTTTGATAGCTGCTGTCATGAAAGCTGACGGTAAAGTTGTAAAATCAGAGCTCGACTATGTCAAGCAATTCTTTTTAAGGCAATTCGGTCGCGAATCTGCTGCTGAAGCTTCAATAATGCTGCGTGACCTTCTCAAACAGAATATACCGATCAGGGACGTGTGCCAGCAGATAAGAAGGAATATGGATTATTCATCGCGGCTCCAGCTGCTGCATCTGCTCTTTAATATTTCACTTGCTGACGGAGTTATTCAACAGTCAGAGCAGGATATAATTGAGAATATCTCAGGTTATCTCGAAATATCCTCAACTGATTTTATCTCAATCAAGAATATGTTCGTACCCGAAACTGATTCAGCATTTAAAATACTCGAGATTGAGAGATCTGCTTCTGATGAAGATGTAAAGAAAGCTTACAGAAAGATGGCGATGAAATATCACCCCGATAAGGTTATCCAGCTTGGTGAAGATTATAATAAAAGTGCCGAGGAGAAGTTCAGAAAAGTCAATGAAGCCTATGAAAAGATTAAAAAAGAAAGAAATATACCCTGATGCCTGATAAATTTTGAATTATTGAACCAGACATTTGAATTCAAGCATTAAATTTGTAAACAAAAAAAATACTATGATTTTAAAGGACATATTGTCAATTTCGGGTGAACCGGGGCTTTTTAAATTTATCGCCCAGGGTAAAAATGCAATGATCGTCGAACAACTTGAAACGAAAAGACGAAGCAGCGCATTCGGCTCTTCCAAGGTTAGCTCCCTCGAGGAGATTACTGTATATACGGAAAAGGAAGATATGCCCTTGGGGAAAATATTCGACCTTATTTATGAGAAGCATAACGGAGGTCCCGCAGTAGATTATAAATCAGATCCCGAGAAGCTTAAAGTCTGGTTCGGCGAGGTCGTTCCGGAGTACGACAAGGATAAGGTATATCCAAGCGATATAAAGAAAATTGCACACTGGTACAATATTCTCCAGGAATTGAATCTTTTGTTGAAAGATGAACCCGAAAAAGAGGCAGAAAAACCTGACTCTGGTGAAAAGGGCGCTAAAAAGCCTGCAGGGAAAAAGAAGGAAAAGGTTGCCTTAAAAGAGGAACCTGCCACCAAAAAGAAGCCTTCCAAACCCAAGACCAAGTAAACAATCACTACCTGAAATGAATTTCGGAGGCGCCGAAGTAGTTTATGATTATGCCGAGTCGGGCATAATTATCGTTCCAGTGCCATACGATGTAACCAGCACCTGGCTAAAGGGTTCCGATAAAGGCCCCGATGCCATAATGGAAGCTTCGGTAAACCTTGAGTTTTATGATGTTGAAACGGCCTCCGAGGTCCATAAGAAGGGTTTACATACCATTGATCCAATTTTTGAAAACAGCTCACCTGAAGCCCTTGTTGATGCAGTTTACAATAAAACGCTTTTCTTGCTGTCTGAGAAAAAATTTCCGGTTATAGTAGGAGGGAATCACACAGTAAGTATAGGATCAGTCAGAGCCTTTTCAGAAAAATTTCAAAACCTGACGGTTCTACAGCTTGATGCTCATTCTGATCTTAGACAGGAATACGAAGGATCGAGGTTTAACCATGCCTGTTCTATGGCAAGGGCAAGAGAATATGCACCATTGGTCCAGGTAGGCATTCGGAGCATGTCGGCAGAGGAACTGCCATTTGTCGATGACAAACGGATTTTTTATTCGCAAGATCTTTATTATAATAAGCAGCTTTACAAAAGCGCTATTGATAAGCTTTCCGAAAATGTCTATATAACAATCGATCTTGATGTCTTTGACCCCTCATTAATGCCTTCGACAGGAACGCCGGAGCCGGGAGGACCGGATTATTTTGAAATTATGCATTTTCTGAGGAATGTTACCGGGTCGAGGAATGTGGTTGGTTTCGATGTTGTTGAGCTATGCCCTTCACCTGCCAGTAAATTTCCTGATTTTGTTGCAGCCAAAGTGATATACCAGCTGCTGAGCTATGTATTTGAATGATTCCCCAACCCCCCTAAAGGGGGGCTAAAATATATTTCTTCTTGGATTTGAGCCCCTTTAGGGGGCAGTCACGCCTTGGCGTGACAGGGGTTATTCCTCCTTCTTCGCTTCTTCCCAGATCACATTCATCTCTTCAAGGCTCATATCATGAAGTGACTTTCCCTTTCTTATCGTTTGGTTTTCCAAATAGTTGAACCTCCTGATGAATTTCCTGTTAGTCTTTTCCAGCGCAGCTTCAGGATCTACCCCATAAAGCCTGCAAGCGTTTATAATTGAGAAGAAAACATCGCCAAATTCCGATTCCATTTTCTCGGCATCCTGATCATTTATTTCATCTTCAAGCTCACCGATCTCCTCTGCTACCTTATCCCATATCTGTTCCCTTTTTTCCCAGTCGAATCCCACACCCCTGACTTTCTCCTGTATCCTGTTTGCTTTTATTGTAGCAGGCAGTGATGTCGGCACACCTGAAAGAACAGATTTGTATCCATTGTGTTCCTTTATTTTCAGTTGTTCCCAGTTCTCTTCAACTTCTGAGGCACCTGAGACTTTAACATCGCCAAATACATGAGGGTGCCTGTAAATAAGTTTTTCATTTATTCCTTTAAGAACATCTGTCATTGTGAATTTGCCATTCTCAGACCCGATCTTTGCATAAAATACAATGTGAAGCATGAGATCTCCAAGCTCGTTTCTGATTGCATCGTCATTCTTTAAAAATACAGCTTCAGCAAGTTCATAAGTCTCCTCGATTGTCAGTTTCCGAAGGCTTTCGTTTGTCTGCTTCATATCCCAGGGGCATGTTGTCCGCAGTTTATCAATAATGTTAAGGAGTTTTTCGAACTCCTCCTTGCTTCTTTCTTTATCGTTCATTAGCAATAATTTTAAAACAACCGGTTAGGTGATGTATTCCTGGAAGCCAGGTCAATTCGTACCACCGATCCGGTAGACAGGCTGAGCAGTTCGGAAACATTGGCTCCGTTTATGGCAATTTCAAGGAGATCGAGGGAATTGAATCTGGCGAGCATTTCCCCCACAGGAACATCGCTGTATTTCTCAAGAATCCTTTCCGTATAATTCTTATTGCTTTGTATGAGAATCCGGTAATCCTTTCCTTCGAAAACCCTGTTAAACACTTCTTTCGTAATATTAGAGATGGCGTTTCCGTATGAGTCGATGAAAATAATACTCCCGATAATTACATCCTTGTCGATAGTTGCCCTGAGGGGAACTATTTCACTTATATTAGTGAATGGACTGCCGATGTCTGCAGGCTTCTTACCGGATATGAGGTCAGAAGCTGCTTTTGCAAATATTTCAAGTTCATCTGAACCAGTCCCCTGTTTGATCTTTACAACTTCATCCGGATCAGAATTGAGAATAAGATTAAAAATACCATTATCTGTTCCGATGAAATAGTGTTCTTTTGCCCTGACTATAAGGTAATTACGCTCTTTCACCGCCTCAGAATGAACGCATATTATATGAATGGTACCTGCCGGATAATTTCTATAGGTATTCCTGATTACAAACGACGCATGGGATATATTAAAAGCCGGAATGTTGAATGCATTGTCAATTATTGTAATACCCGGGCATAACCTGCAGAGCTTGCCTTTAATGATCCCGTGGTAAAAGTCATCGGGCTTCCATTCAGTAGTCAGAGTAATAACCGGCATAAGGAAAAAACTTAAGACAAAGATAATCTTCTAAAGAAAAATACACTTACTTTGTGCAAATCCCTGAATCATTTTTTTAAACTTTTACATGTTTAAGGTCGGAAATGAAGGGAAAGTACCGCGTCAGAAAGGTTAATAATTAATGACAGAGATAGTTATTTTTCTTGAGGATGTTGACCCTGTCGTTTTCTTCGGCACGAACAATTCATTGCTTGATAAAATACGCAGCTATTTCCCGAAAATAAAGATCCATTCACGCGGCAACGAAATAAAACTCACAGGCGAAGAAGCTGAGATAACCACTTTTGCCGAGAAATTCAACGGGCTTATTGAATATTACCAGAAATATCAGCGGCTTGATGAGCAGGATATCGAAAAGTATTTTTTCGATGACGAACATATGAAATCTGCATCAAAAGGCGAATTTGAGCAGGTTCTGGTATTTGGCATAAGCGGGAAGCCTGTCAGGGCAAGAACAGTGAACCAGCTTTTACTTGTAAATGATTATAAGACCAACGACCTGATAATAGCTGAAGGACCGGCTGGCACCGGCAAGACATATACATCAATTGCCCTGGCTGTAAGGGCACTGAAGGAACGGGAAGTAAAAAAGATAATACTCACAAGGCCTGCAGTTGAAGCTGGGGAGAGGCTCGGCTTTCTTCCCGGTGACATGAAGGATAAACTCGATCCTTACCTTCAGCCTCTTTATGACGCATTGCATGATATGCTTCCATTCAAGAAACTGGAAACATGGGTTGAGGACGGCACTATTCAGATCGCACCTCTTGCCTTTATGAGGGGGAGAACACTTGAAAATGCATTCGTGATACTCGATGAAGCTCAAAACGCAACTGTAAGCCAGATCAAAATGTTCCTGACCAGGATGGGTGTATCATCCAAGTTTATAATGACAGGCGATTCAACACAGATCGACCTGCCAAAGAGAAACGATTCGGGGCTTCTGCAGGCTATGCGAATACTTGACGGTATTGAAGGTGTCTCAATTATCAGATTCGATGAACGCGATATAGTGAGGCATAAGCTTGTGAAAAAAATTGTGCGGGCTTATGAGAATGAGGAAAACGGAACTAAAAAATAAAGAATATTATAATGGACAAGACAATTCTAAGATCAGATTTTAAGTTTCCAGGACAGAAAAGCCTTTATAAGGGAAAAGTCAGGGATGTTTACAATATCGACGACAAATA
>Ga0182019_10000294_pt1 | contig 25032 bp, 24 predicted proteins | sample 812E2MmetaG_FD_120483 | JGI IMG/M metagenome (GOLD analysis project Ga0182019, IMG submission 120483) | Permafrost microbial communities from Stordalen Mire, Sweden - 812E2M metaG | ecosystem: Environmental > Terrestrial > Soil > Wetlands > Permafrost | place: Sweden: Stordalen | collected...
AAGGGTTCTCGAAGAGCACCTTGCCGTGACGGTCGGTCAGGGACACCTGTATGCTCACGGTGATCAGAGCGCTGGCCGCGCGCCCGGTTGTGGAGTCGTACGCGAGTGGAGTGGCCGACGCCGATAAGACGGTCGCCTTCAGCACGGCATCCGCGCCGCCTTTCGCTTCGTGAATCACGTGGTACTGGGTGCGGGCATTAAACTCGCGCACAACGGCGTCGGTCAGGAGTTGCTCGATGCGAAACGTCTGGCTGTGGCTTACGAATCCGGGAATCGCGATGGTGTGTATATTCTGTGGTAGTTCGACCTTGCTTCCGACGGTGTGGTAGCCACAACCGGTCGAGGTCGAGGCCAAGCCCAATCCGAGGGCCACTGCGGCCGTCCACCGGTTCACCGTGATACGCATCATTGAATCTGACCTCGCGGCCGGGATGCGGTCAGGGTTTCAGCGCATTCAACCGCGGTCAAGGCGGCAACGCGCAGGTTGTCCGTTGTTGCCCACAGCCACACGCCATTCTTGTGATTCGCGTCAATGGTGAGTGAGACGAGGATGTCGCCCTGACCGGCAGCGCTCACATTGGTGGGCACATCTTCCGGGCCACCGCTCACAACCACGTGGTCTCCCGCCAGGGCCTGCGAGACATCTGCGAGGGCGACTGGCTTCTCCATCTCCAGATAAACAGAAAAGCCGTGGCCATGGAAAACAGGCGCCTGGAGCACTTGCAGCGCAGGCTCGGCCGCGCCGCTGGCAATGTGCTGGTAATGCGTTCGGATGCGCTGCGACACCGCTTCCAGCGCCAAGCGGGATCTCTGCCCGTAGCGGGCCACCATATTGAAGGCCACCTGGATGTCAAAGACATTTTTCGGGAGCTCCTGGAAGGAGAGCAGATTTACGGTCTGCTCGTGCAGTTCGTCCATTCCCTTCTGGCCATTCTCGGACGCCGGCTCAAACACGGTCGCAATCATGCGTTGTATTTTGGCAGCCTTCTCGCTGCGCAAGGCGAGCAGCGCAAGGACCGTAGCCGCGGGGTGCGCCACCACCACTGGGCCCGGTTGCAACTCCGGGGCGATGGGCTGGCCGGTCTGACGCTCGATCCAGGGTGAGCGAACCGACGCCCCCGCTTCGTCTTCGAGCGCAAAGGAGAGGTCTACGATGGTGTCGCCCAGGTCACGCGCCGCCTTCCAGTTTTTGCTGGTCGAGCGCGGATCGGAAGCGAAGAAGGCGAAGTCGACGCGCTCGAACTGTTCCGAGCGGATGCTCTGGATAAAGTTCATCTCGTCGCCGACCGCTTCCAGCCGTCCGAGAGATTCGTCGTCATCGAGCAGGCGGACGTCAACGGCAGGAAAATTTCGTTCGCGAAGGATTTCGGCAATTTCCTTTCCCTTGAGCGATGCCGCGCCGACGATGGCAACGCGATAGAGATTGGTGCCGCGAAGATCGGCCTGCGAGCTGGCGAATTTGGAAAGCGGGGTTTTCGAAAGGGGACTCATGGAGTCTGAGATGCCTCCCGGTACGCTGGAGGTGCAGGCGGAGTCTTGCGGTGGAAGATCCACTGCAAGCGCCACAGGACACCAGAAGCCATGTATAAAATCGCGAGGGCGAAAAGCGCCGGCCGCGAAAAGTACCAGATCGACGCAATCACAATAGCGATCAAGATAATCAGGCGGAAAGGATGACGTGAACGAAAATCGATGTCTTTGAAGCTGTAGAAGCGCCACGTGCTGACCATCAGATAGCCGACCACGACGACCATCATCAGCCAGCTCATCGCGGTCACCCATGATGTCACGGGGGCTCCGGCGGAGTAATGGACGATCGCCGCAATGACTCCCGCGCCAGCTGGAATCGGCATGCCCACGAAATATTTCTTCCCGGGATGTCCCGGATTCGAAGGCTGTGGATTCTTGGCAATGTTGAAGCGCGCCAGGCGGCTCGCGCCCGCCATGAGGAAAGCGAAGCAGGCGATCGATCCCAGTTGCGTGATCTTCAAGTGCAGGTCAGGAGAAATCTCAGCGGCCGGCAGCAAATGGAAGCCCCACATCCAGGCAAGCAGCGCCGGGGCAACGCCGAAGGTGATCACGTCGGCCAGCGAATCGAGTTCCCTGCCGAAATCGCTCGCGGTGTGGGTCATGCGTGCGACGCGGCCGTCCAGACCATCAAACAATACGGCAAAGCCGATGGCCATGGCGGCGAAGTCCATGTGCCATGATTCACCCGTGCTGCCATGCACGGTCTGCAGAATCGCATAGAACCCAGCGGCGATATTCGCCGTGGTGAACAGCGAGGGCAGTATGTACATGCCTTTACGCAATTTACCGCGCGGACGGTCCGATGCACGACGACTCGGCGCTAGCTCTTTCGTGTTCGTGTTCACGTTCGATGACCCTCCCGCTCCCCGGCCCTGCCGGCACCGACCGGCTGAGCAACCGACTGCATAACCGGCAACAAGGCCAGGACCGTCGCTCCGCCCTTGACGCGATCGCCGGGCTTGACCTGGATCGCGGCATCGCGATCGAAGAGAACATCCACGCGCGAGCCAAACTTGATGAGCCCCACGCGCTCGCCGCGGGCCACGTGGTCTCCCACTTTAAAGTTGAAAACGATGCGGCGCGCGATCAGGCCGGCAATCTGCTTAAATATTACGGTACGGCCTTCGCTTTCAACGGTAACGATGTTCTGTTCATTCTCCTCCGCCGAATGCGCGCTCATGGCGTTGAGGAACTTGCCGCGCTGATAGCGCACGTCGCGGATCACGCCGGCGATCGGCGAGCGGTTCACGTGCACATCGAAGACGCTGAGGAAGATGCTGATCCGGTTCCGGGGAGCGCCATCGGCAGTCACCAGCGAGACATCGGTCACTTTGCCATCGCCTGGAGAAACTACAGCCCCGGGTAGCGTTGGAATCTGGCGCTCGGGATCGCGGAAAAACCACAGGAAGAAAGCCGCCAGCAACAAGACGGGGACGGCGTAAGGCCAAGCCGCCAGCCACGCGATCAGCCCCGCAGCGAGAATGCAGCCAACACCGTAGAAGTAGCCGTCACGCACCATGGGAATTCAGAATGATTATAGAGCGAGGCCGAGACATTCGACATAACTGCAATAAAAAAAGGCGCTTAGAAGCGCCTGGTATGATGGCATAGGTCAAGTGAGGCTCTGCATTTTCCTGCAATTCGGGCCCGACCGCTCAGACCCGCTGGATCCAAGCTCGGCTAATCTAGGCAGATTGCCGCTGAACCTGGCGTTCCATGTCCAGCATCTGGTCTTTGAGGCGCAGCTTCAGTTTCTTCAGCCGCACTTCTTCCAGTTTTTCGTCGTCGGTGAGGTATCGTTTCTGGGTGAGGGATTCCAGCCGTTGGGAGTATTGCGAATGCTCCTGAACCAGTCGCTGGAAATCATCGTGACCGGTCAGGAGTGGGTCTCTTGGAGTCAGCATCCTTGCTAGGCCTCCTGCTGTTTATTACTGCACGGTTAAAAAATAGCACAGGAATCGGTAGGGGTTCAATGAGATTTCATAGATAGATTTCGACCGTTGGCTGGAGGCCCCGGGATACAAGGTTGCACATAAAATGGTGCAGAAATTCTGGGCTTTTTCGGCTCCAGGTCAGTGATCGAACCGAAGCGCGTACAGAATCGCATCCTCCACCGGATCTCTGTAGTAAACCTGGCGGCGGCCTACCTCGCGGAATCCGTGTTTTTCGTAGAGTTCGCGGGCCGGCAGATTCGATTCGCGAACTTCGAGCAGAATTGCTGACGCCGCGTTGCTCTCGGCGCGCTGAAACAACGCGCGCACCAGCTTGTCAGCGATGCCGCAGCGGCGAAACTCAGCGGCCACCACGACGTTCTCGATCTCCCACTCGCCCGCGATTGGCTGCGCGCAAACGAAACCGCAGAGCTTGCCTGCTTCCTCGGCCACAAGCACGACCCCGCTAGCCAACAACGTGTTGTATTGCTCGGATGTCCAGTGGGCTGCGCCCGGTGCCCTCTGTTCGATGGCAAGAATTGCCGGTAGATCGTTCAACGCGGCAGAGCGGATGGCCACGGGCATGGAGAATCTCACCGCGCCGGTTTCGAGAAAATTTCAGCGTCGGAATGACGGATGTAGTTGGCTTCCAGTTCTTCGGGACGAACCGTCTGGCCATGCTGGAGGTGCTCCCAACCTAGCCGGGCGATCACCGCGCTGTTCGGATACTCAATCAGTTCCACTTGGATTCCGGCAGCCCGAGCCCTCTCCGCCAACACGGCATCAGGCGTGACGACTACGCTCCCCTTGGCGTCGGAAACAAACGCTTCACCGCTCCGCAGGCGTTCGCTGTGCGTTCGCAGAGGTGGGCCGAGCTCGTAGTCGCCGACATACACATCACCGCGGCCCGCATCCAACGCCGCGAGAACCCGATCACGCGGCTTCCCGCTGCCAGCAACCGCCTCCAGCAATGAAACCGCAGCGATTGGTTTTTGCAGCGCCTCGGCCAGAGCTTTAATCGCAGCCAAGCCCACGCGCAGTCCGGTAAACGACCCCGGGCCAGACGCGACTGCAAATGCCCCCAGATCGTTTTTGTTGTATTCGTGCTTTTCGAGCAGGGCGGCAATCTGCGGTATTAGTTGTGCCGAAAACGCGCCACCGGCGAGGGGCACTACTTCAAGCACACCAATTTCGTGCTGATCCGGCACCGCCCGGGCCAGCGCCAGACTGCCGTTCTTTCCGGAAGTGTCCACCGCCAGCAGAAGCGTCATTCAGTGGCTGCTCTCGACCAATTCGAGCAACACGCCCGCCGTACTCTGCGGATGCACGAACATATACCGATGCCCGCCAGCTCCTGTCTTGATCTCATTCGATACCAACCGCACGCCGTCGTTCTGCAATTTCGCAACTGCCGCCGCCAAATCCGGAACGCGCATACAAATGTGATGCAGCCCCTCGCCGTGCTTGGCGATGAACCTGGCAATGGTCGAATCCTCCGAAGTCGCCTCCAGCAGCTCCAGCCGGCTTTCGCCAACGGGCACCATGACGAGCCGCACTTTTTCCTGCTCGACGGTTTCTTCCGCAGAAACGCTCAGCCCAAGCTTCTCGTAAATGGACTTCGCCGCCGCCAGCGATTTGACGGCGATGCCAAGATGATCGATGCTGAAATCCATAAGTGCCTTTCAACAGGGCGGTGCTGCCTTTCCGGCCCGCGCGGACTGTGGACGGGCGAGGACGCCCGTCTCTCCACCGAATCTACGTTGGGTTGGCGCCGCGCACAATATCTTCCACCAGGGAATACGGATCGCGCTTGTGCTCGGCGATCTCGGCCGCATAACGCTCGAGGCTGCCGGCAGCCATCTGCGCCCGCGCTTTTTCGAGCATGGCATCACGCAGCATCTCGACCAGCCGCTCCTGCCAGCTCTCGACGTTCTTCTTGAAGACCAGGTTCTCCTTCTCTAAGTACGCCTCGTAGTCTGCGATTGCCGCGGCCAACTCCGCGGTTCCCGCGCCTTCGCTGGCGACTGTCTTTACGATTGGCGGCGTCCAGCGGTCGTGGCGCGTGGCCAGCGATTGCATGGCGCGAATCTCGCGCTCGACGCGCTCGGCGCCCTCGCGGTCGCTTTTGTTGATCACGAAGATGTCGGCGATTTCCATGATTCCGGCTTTGATCGTCTGCACATCATCACCCATGCCGGGCACAAGAATCACGATGGTGACATCGGCCAGCCGCACGATGTCGACTTCGTCCTGCCCGACGCCAACCGTTTCGATCATGACCAAGTCGCGCCCCGAAGCATCGAGCACGGTGGCCGCATCCGCGGTGGCGCGCGCCAGACCGCCGAGCGATCCGCGGGTGGCCATGCTGCGGATGAAAATCCCCGGATCGCTGTAGTGATCCTGCATGCGGATGCGGTCGCCCAAGATCGCTCCGCCTGTGTAGGGGCTGGTGGGATCGACCGCGATGATGCCGACGGTTTGATTCCCTTTGCGATAGTGCCTGGCGAGCTGATCGACGAGCGTGCTCTTGCCGGATCCTGGGGCGCCGGTCAGACCGATGACTCGCGCCTTGCCCGTATGCGGAAAGAGCGCCTTGAGCAGATCGGACCAACCTGTAGCGCGGTTCTCGACTGTGGAGATGGCGCGAGCTAGGGTGCGGGCGTCGCCGGAGCGGAGGCGGTCGATAAGCAATTGTTTGCCGGAGTCCAAGTTATGAGTGTAAACAATACTGCGATGAGAGGAGAGAGTCGTCAAACTTTTCTCAAGCTCCCAGGGAAGAACCTCGCAGAACAAGATCAACCGCTCCGTATTCTGCACCTGGCGTCTCGGCCACCCACTCGGTCAAGAGCATGCGTAGGTCATCCTCGGACTTCGCGGCAAGCGCGTAGGGCCTGCGAGTAGTGTCGGGATGTTCTTTGCAATCATGCGGAGCGGGATTCCCGCGGCTACATTCTGCGCAGATCATCCTTATCGTGGACCAATCTTCGACGCCAATCTTATGCCCATTGCAAAATTCGACGAGACGGTCCTCTGCGGCCTGACCCGGGACATTGAGGCTCACTTCAAAGGTCGAGTAGTCGGAAGGTTGCCACACACTGAGTTCGTCAAAGACCGGATATTCCGCGCCGTCGCGGGTGCGACTCCCGTTTGTAGCCCCATCGTGCAAGACGATGTCATGAAACCGATGACCCGATTCAGGCAGTGGCACGCTCAGAAGGACAATCCTAGCTGGGTCAATCCGGTCACCCCAAACGACCTCCCCTGATCCATCGGGGTCAAGTCGCACGCAAGCAGTGACCACAGGCATTTCGACTTCTCCGGCCCCGTCCGGGATGTCGATGCCGAAGCTCCGCCAGGCGCGTCGAGCCTCCGGCCAGTTGTGGGTCGCTGTGGCTGCGATCCCGAGATTCCACCATGCGGCTTCATCCTTTGGATCGAGCGCCGCAGCATGCTGGTTGAAACGCAGGCTCTCTTCCCATCTGCTTGCGTATTTCGCCGACAAGCCGAGGTTATACCAGGGCACGCTCCAATTGGGATCGACGAATGCGGCCAGCCGTTGAAAACGACGGGCACGGTCTTTACTCCCCTCGTCGTTAGCGGTTCGCCCGCGCTCGTTCAACCAGTCAGCTATCTTGCGTCGCATCTGAGAACTGCACTTTAGTCTTTCAGCAACTGTCGCGCAATCACCAGTCGCTGAATTTCGCTCGTCCCTTCGCCGATCGTGCACAGCTTCACGTCGCGATAGAATTTTTCCGCCGGATAGTCCTTGATGAACCCGTACCCGCCGTGGATCTGCACGCCTTCATTGGCGCATTTCACCGCTACTTCGCTGGCATAAAGCTTGGCCATCGACGATTCGAGCGTGGTCTTCATGCCGGCATCTTTCATGGCGGCAGCCCGCAACGTCAGAAGTTTTGCCGCCTCGATTTCCGTCGCCATGTCGGCCAGCTTCCACTGGATCGCCTGAAATTCAGAAATCGCCTTGCCAAATTGCTGGCGCTCTTTGGAATACTTCAGCGCCGCGTTGTATGCGCCATCGGCCATGCCGAGCGAGAGCGCGGCGATCGAGATGCGGCCGCCGTCAAGGACTCGCATGGCGTCGATGAAGCCACCGCCTTCCTTGCCCAGGAGGTTTTCGTCGGGCACGAAGCAATCTTCGAAGATCAGCTCAGACGTATCGCTCGCACGCAGTCCGAGCTTGTTTTCTTTTTTCCCCGGCCGGAATCCCTTGGCATCTTTCTCCACGACGAACGCCGAAAGTCCATGCGTGTGCGCCGCCCTGTCCGTGACTGCCAGTACGACAATCACGTCCGCATAGTGGCCATTGGTGATGAAGGTCTTGGTGCCGTTGAGCACCCATCCACCTTTTGCTCGCGCCGCAGTCATGCGCGCGCTGCCGGCATCGGACCCCGCCGAGGGCTCGGTCAGTCCCCATGCGCCGAGGTACTCGCCGGTAGCCAGTTTCGGCACATACTTCTTCTTCTGCGTTTCATTTCCCGCGAGAAAAATGTGATTCGAACAGAGCGACGTGTGTGCCGCCACAATGATCCCCACCGATCCATCGACGCGAGAGAGTTCCGCGATGGCGGTGACGTACTCCACGTAGCCCATTCCTGAGCCGCCGTATTGGGTGGGGAAAATGGTGCCCATCAGGCCGAGCTTGCCCAGTTCCTTGATCGTCGCCAGCGGGAATTGGCAGGCTTCATCCCACTTCATGACGTTCGGCGCAATCTCGCGTTCGGCAAACTCGCGCACGCTCTTCTTCAGGTGCAGTTGCTCTTCGTTCAACTGGAAGTCCAAGGATCCTCCATCTAGTCCCTCGCTTAGCCGGCCTCCACCATGATTTTCACCACGGAGACACGGAGAAAACCAAACAGCTTTCTAAGACCCTTCTTGCGGCCCGCCTCCTACTTAGGTTGCCACGTTGAAATTAGTCTTCATGCTTGCGTGGTCGCGCGGGGGGACCGGGCAACAAAACTGGCGTCCAACTTTTCATTTAAGCACGGCGGGCCGCAATCAACGAAATTCTCGAACCGACCGGTTGGCTGGGGAGCATCGACAGTAACTAGGCGGTTTTCTTTGGCCGCACGCTGGCGTGACAAACACGTGGGCTGGATTGGTCAGAAACGCCGGCTTGTTGCCCTCGACGAGGTGGCCCAGTCAGGCCAGCGCAAAGGCGGGTCGGGATGAGCAGCACCGCGATGATCCAATGCCACCAAACCACGGTCGCCGACGAGAAGCCCGCGGGGATGGCAATCCTATGCAAGGCGCGGTTGACCGGATGGTTATGGGCACCGTTGTAATTCGACTACATCCCATATTCCCCCGGCTAGAAGGTAACCCGAAGCGTTATATCCTCAGGTCAGCCTGGGGAAACGATCGAGACCCAAGAAACACTATCTCTTGGGGGGGCGCCTGCTTTTCCAAGAATCATTTCCGGGTTATACTCTCTTGATTATCGGAGTGCTGGGTTCTCGAATTCCCCTCGACAACCTGAGGCGAGTACTGCCTTTGTCGTGGGGCCGAAGTGCGCTCCCTCGCTGGCTCTCCGATTCCGGGCAATCGAATGGATGAGCGCGACCACAGGGGTAATGATTCCGATAGCCCGACAATGCCGGGTACCCGTTTGCCCGAAGAGGTCGTAGGCTCTGCGGCTCTGACGCCTCCCCCTCTTTCCAACGCACCGCTTTCCGACGCTCCCACGTTACCGCACGGGACGCCGATTCCGGGCGCGACGCAAGCACTTCCATACGCTCGTCAGGCTCCACCTTCGACGCCCTCGACCAGCAACATCTCGGCTTTTCTAAGTCTGCAGCCCGGCGTGCTTTTTGGTGGACGCTACGAAATCATGGGCGTGCTCGGGCAGGGCGGGATGGGCGCCGTCTACAAGGCGCGCGACCGCGAGCTCGACCGACTGATCGCACTCAAGGTCATCCGCCCCGAGCTGGCAACGGATCCGGCGATTCTGCAGCGCTTCAAGCAGGAGCTCATTCTCTCGCGCAACATCACGCACAAGAATGTGGTTCGCATTTTCGACCTGGGCGAGGCGGATGGCATCCGCTTCATCAGCATGGAATATGTCGACGGGGAGGATCTGCGCACTATACTGCGCCGCGAGGGAAAGTTCGCGCCCAAGGATGCCATCACGGTGGTGGAGCAGGTCTGCCGCGCGCTCGACTCCGCCCATGCCGAAGGCGTAATCCATCGCGACCTGAAGCCGCAGAACATCATGCGGGACAAGCATGGCCGCATCGTGGTGATGGACTTCGGCTTGGCACGGTCGCTCGGCGAATCCGGCCTGACCCAGACCGGCGCGCTCGTTGGCACGCTCGAATACATGTCGCCTGAGCAAGCTCTGGGCAGCATGCTTGACCAGCGCTCCGATATTTTCAGCGTCGGCCTGATCTTCTACGAACTGCTCACCGGAAAAGCTCCCTACGAGGCCGACACCGCCATCGCCAGCCTGATGAAGCGCACGCGCGAGGAAGCGCGCCAGGCTTCCGAGGTTGACGCTTCCGTTCCCAAATCGCTGAGCGCGATCGTCGCCCGCTGCCTGGAGCGCGAACCGGCCAACCGCTATCACTCCGCGGTCGAACTGTTGCAGCAATTGGCCACATGGGAAACGAACCCCAACATCAGCGCCGAAGCGCTCTCCAAGATGATTGCGCATCCCATCGTGCGCACGTCGCGCTTCAACCTCGATCTTCCGGGAAAGAGCTGGATGTGGATTTCCGGAGCCGTTCTGGTCATCGCGCTGGCAACCTTTGCCGGACGGACGCTGCTCAATCGCACGGGAACGTCGTCAGGCGAGACGGCACACGGCATCCCTTCCCTCAAACAGGGGAAGTATGTAGCGATTCTTCCGCTGAAGAAAGTCGGCGATGAGAAGGCTTTGGGGTACGTGGCCGAAGGCATTCAGGAGGCTCTCGCCGCCAAGCTATTTCAGTTGAAGGAAGTCCACCTGGCGTCTTCTGACGCGGTGGATAAGGCGTCCGCGAGGGATCTGCCTCTGTCCAAGCTCGCCCGCGAACTGGGCGTCAACCTGGTGCTGCAGGGCATGGTACAGGGCAACAGCGACAAGCTCCGCGTCACCCTCAGTCTCGACGACGCCGCCACGGGCAAGCGCCTATGGAGCGAGGAGTTCCCGGGCGCCCCAGGCGATGTCCTGGCCCTTGAAGACCAGATCTACGGCACGGTCGCCAATGCCCTTGCCCTCAAGCCAACGGACGAAGAGCAGGCTCGCATCGGCGCCCACCCCACCGAGAACGTGAAGGCCTATGACCTTTACCTGCAAGGGCGGAACACACTGCGCAACGGCCGCAACCAGGACGCCTATCGCCAGGCCGTCGGGTTGTTCGAACAAGCCATCGAGAAAGACCAGAACTTCGCTCTTGCCTATACAGGATTGGCGGATGCCAGTCTCCGCATGTATGACGAAAGCAAGGAGACGATCTGGGCACAGAAGGCCACTCTGTCCGCGCAACAGGCGGAGCGGCTCTCCAACAACCTGCCCGAGGTTCATCTTTCGCTGGGCAGCGTCTATCGCACGACCGGAAAGTACACGCAAGCTGTTTCCGAACTGAAACGGGCACTGGAATTGGCGCCAAACTCGGATGCAGCCTACCGGAATCTAGGCGACGCCTACAGCGCCAGCGGTCAGAGTGACGAGGCCATCGCCGCTTACCAGAAGGCGGTCGCCGCCAACTCCTACTATTGGACCAATCACACGGCGCTGGGCTACGCATATATGGGGCTCGGTGACAACGCCAAAGCGCTTCCGGAATTTGAGAAGGTGATCGAAATCGCCCCCGACAGCCCCATGGGTTATGAAGGGGTGGGCTCGGTGTATCTGCGCGAAGGCAAGTGGGGCGAGGCCATTCCGCAATATCAGAAAGCCCTCACGATCGCTCCTGATTCGCCGACTTACTCCAACCTCGGCACGGCTAATTTCTTCCTGAAGAACTACGACCAAGCCACAAAGATGTACGAAAAAGCGGTGGAGATGACTCCGAACAACGAAGAACTACTCGGCAATCTCGGGGACTCGTATCGCTGGTCGGGCCACTCCGATCAGGCCGCCACCGCCTACGGCAAAGCCATCTCGCTGGCGTTCCAGCAGCTTCAGATTAACCCGCGATCGGCGACGATCATGGGCGATCTCGGGCTTCTGTACGCGAAGAAGGGTGATGCCGCGAACGCGCTGCAGTACACAAATCAGGCCCGCGCCATCAGTCCGGATGACGTGCAGTTGATGTACTCGGAAGTTCAGGTAAAAACGCTGATTGGCAAGCCAGAAGAAGCGGTGAAGTCACTGCGGCAGGCTTTAGAGAAGGGCTATGGCGCGCAGGAGGCCTGGAACGATCCCGAGCTTCAGAAGCTCCAGGCCCTGCCGCAATTCTCACAGTTGGTGAACCAGTTTACGAAAAAGAACCGCTAAGCCTTTAGCCGGCTCAGCCAGACCTTGCGGCGCGAAAACATCGTACCCAATCCCGTCACCATTAAAGCTACCGTTCCCGGCTCGGGAACTGCCGTAGTCGCGTGTGCGGTAAAGCTGGTTCCACCCGGCCAGCAGTTGCCCGAAACGCACTGAAAACCGATTCCGAAGGTCTGCCCGGCGCCGATTCCCGTGCGCGGATTCTGTCCGCCCTTAATGCCGGACAGAAGAATTTCGACCGAGCCGTTCTTCAGGGTCGTCGCCGTGCAGTTCAGATAGAAGGTCTGGTCGCAGCTGATGTCAGCCGCCGGCACGCCGCTTTCAATCAGCGTCAGGGATGTCCAGTTCTTGCCGCTGGCGTTCGTGAAAAACAAAAAGCCCGTTCCGCTATTGGGAACGTTGAAGGTGAAATCCACGCCGACATTTTGACAACCCTTGTGCCCGCAAGATTGCGGAGCGTTGCCGCCGCTGACGCCGTGAATGATGATTTTTGGATCCTTGATCCCGTCGGCAAAAGCCATCACCGACCCCACAACCAGCAGCATCGCCACTGCACAGATCTGAGAAATTTTCATCGAAGTTTTCCTGTTCACCAAAGGAATTTTGCTGGGTACCATTCTCCCAGCTTTAAGGGGGAGTGCGGCGAGATTAGCGTGTTCAATAGACATGGTCAAGCGCAAAGCAACCAACCGAAAAAATATTTGGTGCGACATGCAAACTGTTGCGCACCGCTCACCCGAACTGTGCAATACACTGCATGTCCCCGGCCTTACGGAGCGCAACTCATTGCGCACAAGCCACAAGAAAAAAGCCGGAACCCGAAGGTCCCGGCTGTCCAGTTGGTTGTGTGCCCGGATAAAAGTCTAGTAGAGACGCGGCTTGCCGCGTCTTCCGTTTTACGCGCTCCGTCTCGGCCGCACGGTCAAGTCGCGCACCTGCGCCAGAATGCTCGACATCTGCATCCCGTTGAGCTGTGATAGATACGGCAAAACTTCAGCCACGAACTGATCTTCCATCAACTCGCGCACTTCCTCCTGCCGGTTCCGTTCTCCACCGGAGAGCAAATCCGGAACACTCACCTCGAGCGCCCTCGCCAGTCGTTCCAGCGACGACAGCGTGGGTGTCGCCTTCTCGTTTTCGATTTTCGACACGTAGGTCCGAGGCACCGACATGCGTAGCGCGAGTTGCCGCTGGCTCAAGCCATTGCGCAACCGCAGCGATCGGATGGAGTGCGCCAGCCTCAGATGGCCGCGCCCGTTAGAATGGATATTCACCGGCAGCACTTCTGGCACCGGAGTCATTGCGGCAACCTCCGCCTCGTCCTCATCCAATGACAGACGGCAACGGCGGCAGAGACTATTTGATGTGCGGAATTGCACCAAGAGACAACGGTCGCATCGTACAACTTCCCGTGAGTCCACGGGGGTTAATGTGGTTGCCATTCAGGTTTTGCGAGTGCCAGAGCGGGGCTACTCTCAAAGCCAACTAGTGCGTAATCTGCTGGATTGGGCCTGTGAAAGTCAAGACAAAAGCACGCGAAAACAAAATGCCGGCGCAAGAAAACAATAATCAAGCCGAAAGAATTGGAAGAAATCAGGTAAAAACCATGAATCAACGCGACACGGCGTGGTGTTTACTAAGTGAGTTCACTCAATCAGAAAGTCTTCGGAAACATGCGCTCGCAGTTGAGGCATGCATGCGCGCCTACGCCCGCAAAGCCGGAGCCGACGAAGAATTGTGGGGCATGGTCGGCGTTCTCCATGACTTCGATTACGAAAAATATCCGAGCGCCGAAGACCATCCCTACAAAGGCTCCGAGATTCTGAAAGAACGCGGCTATTCCGAAGAAGTGCGCCGCGCCATCATGTCCCACGCCCAGTACAGCGGTGTCGCGCGACTCTCGCCGTTGGAAAAGACCCTTTTCGCCTGCGATGAACTCGCGGGATTCATCACAGCCTGCACTCTCGTTAAGCCGGGAAGATCACTCGCTGAAGTCGAAGCTAAGTCTGTCCGGAAAAAAATGAAGGACAAAGCCTTCGCCCGCAGCGTCCACCGCGAGGACATCGTTGAGGGCGCCGCCGATCTCGGAGTGGACCTCGAAGAACACATCGCTTTCTGCATCGAAGCCATGAAAGCCATCGCGCGCGAACTCGGTTTGGATGGATTGGCACCCAAGTCCGAGAGCGCCCAGCGAGCATGATCTCTATCGGTGGTATATACCAAGAGGCCCGCCTGCATTGAGGCTGACTCCCTAACCGGCTTGGATTCAATGACTTAATATTTGGGACTGTTCCACGTGAAACACTTCTACGTTTTGCTGGGCAGAAACACTCGCCACCCGGCAGGGTGGCGGAGTTCGAACGTCCCGGCGCACGATCCTGTAGCGCGATCACCTCTTCTTCGTCGCCTTCCCGGCTGTCAACCCGAAGACTGACAGTTGCTTGTTGCTCGCTACAAAAACCTGGCCGTTTGCCACCACGGGAACCAGATTCGAATTGCCTCCGAGATTCGGCCATGCACCGGCGGTCGCTCGAAACAACTGCCTGATTGAGTTTTTCTTCTTGCCCGCGTCCGGGTTCAACGCGAACAAATGAATTGGCGCCTTACCAGTCTGCGCTGGATGCGAGAGAGCCCAAATAATTGGATTGGCTGTGCCGTTCGACGAAATCGTGGTGAAGAATCCCGGATCCTGCCCACCGCCGACCAACCCGGAGTTCGCCACCAACACCAGCAACTTGGGCGACGTCTGAATCCTCCAAACTTTTACGGCTTTGCCGCCGCTACTCACTACCCGCGCCAATCCGTCCGCCGGATCCACATAATACGACTGACCACACCAGCAGCCGCCTATCGAGTAGGTACCCAGTACATTATTCTTCGCCGGTGAGTAGTGACCCAGGTTGTCTTCGTTCATCAGATACATATTTCCGTCCTTACCCGCCGCCACCGCCAGATGCGGCAGGGATCCCGGTTGATCGGGCAGCACCGTCACTCCGCCCGAACCGAAATCCGCGTCCGACTGATCCAGAGCCGCCTGGTCGCTCGGAGTGAACAGGTCAAGCACCGTCGTCAGCGTGGGCGAAACCTTGACCACGCTCTCCTGAATATTGGTTACGCCGTCGTAGGTAGTCCCCGAATAATCCGAATTGCCCGTTACGAAGAGGATGTCGCCCGCATCGTCAGCGGCCAGACCGTAGCCCGACATCCAGATCGACGACAGAAAAAAGCTGTTTGGCGAAGTCGCCTGCTGGTCGAAAATCTGGTTCGACGGAAAGGGCGCCAGCGATCCCGCCGTCCACCCCAGCAGCCAGCCTCGCGACAAGTTCGCCGCAAAATCGCAGAAGCTGCCGAAACCCGCATAAATACTGCCGTTCGCGAGCAACAGCCCGGGGCGCTGCCGTTGATAGGTCGCGTTGAATGTGAACGTCGTTCCGTCCATCAGCGTATGCGACGCCGTCACCACATGGGGTGTGACCTTGTCGGCGAGGCTTCCCAGATCGAGCGCGTGCAGACGGTAGGCCGGACCATTCGGATCCTGTGTGTAAATCATGACGTACAACGTATTGCTGGTCAGGTCGATCACCGGCGTCGAGTTGATCCCCACATTCGGCCCGTTGTTCCCGCATCCCAACGGATACGAGACCGGCGCTCCAAAATTCGGACTCAACAGCACCGTGCGGCTGTGGACGTCGATGGCATACACCGTGTTGCCCTCCGTCGCCACATAAACCACATCGTGGGTGCCCAGATATTTTCCGGCCGTGATCAGCACACCGGGCACTACCAGCGGCTGGGCGTCCACCTGGTCGTCGAGCGCTACGGTCTGCAGCAGGCCGAACGACGTGCTCCCCACGTTGGCGGGGGTCAGCACTGACTCATGCTGATTCCAGCCCGTGCGATTGTTATCGTAGTGATAGGTTGTGACCGCGGTCTGGCCGACAGCCGGCAGCGCGCTCGCGTTGATGAGAACAATCATGGCGACGGCAAGTACAGCGGTGCTGCCGATGCAGCTATTCCTTCTACGGTGGCTTGGCATGTTTTGATCCTTATTTTTTTGCTTTTTTGACGGTCGCTTCAGGTGGCTTTCGGTCCGTCCGCGCGTGGGGGGCGCGCGAAGCCCGGTGAGTGTACTGCATACGGCAGCAGACTGTAAACAGCGAAATGCCCACTCCACGAAACGCAGGAACTGGTCATTCCATGCGCAAAGATCTCATCGCACCACCTCGGCCAACTTGCCGCTGGCGATCAAGTCGGCGATGTGCGCAAAATCCTGGTACATCGCGCGGTCCTTCGTCATCGTCGCGCATACCGTCCGGATCGCCGCGTGCGCCTGCTGCAATGGCTTGGACGTCTTGAGCGGGGCGAGGAAATCAATCGCCTGAGCCGCCGCCATGGCCTCGATGGCCAGCGTGTTGCGGGTGTTCTCAACCACTTTCTTCAACTTGTTCGCCGCGATCATGCCCATCGAGACGTAGTCTTCCTTATTCCCGGAGGTTGTGATCGAATCGACTGAGGCGGGATGCGCCAGCACTTTGTTCTCACTCACCAGCGCGGCGGCGGTGACTTGAGGCATCATGAAGCCCGAGTTCATGCCCGCGCCCGGAGCCAGAAATGGCGGCAACCCTTCACTGAGAGCGGGGTTCACCATGCGCTCTAACCGCCTCTCGCTGATGCCGGCCAGCGCGCTCAACGCAATCGCAAGAAAATCGAGCGCGAAGGCGAGGGGCTCGCCGTGAAAGTTTCCACCGGAGAGCACGTCGCCCTCGCCATCCATCGCCTTCGCATTTTTCACGAACACCAGCGGGTTATCGACTGCCGAGTTCGTCTCCGTCTCAAACACGGCGCGGCAATGGGCGAGCGTATCGCGCACCGCGCCATGCACCTGCGGCATACAGCGTAACGAATAGGCATCCTGCACGCGGCCGCAATCACGATGCGATTCGCGGATCTCGCTCTGGTCGAGCAAACGGCGCAGGTTCGCCGCGGTTTTGATTTGTCCGGCATGGGGGCGGGCGTTTTGAATGCGTTCGTCGAAGGCGACGCTGGTTCCCTTGAGGGCATCGCAGGCCATCGCGCCGATGACGTCGGCGGTGTCGACCAGCGTCTCGGAGGCAAGCAGCATCAACGTGCCGATGGCCAACATGGCTTGTGTGCCATTGATGAGCGACACCGCTTCTTTCGCTTCGAGCACCAAGGGTTTGATTTGTGCGCGCTTCAACGCTTCGGCACTGGCGACGCGCGCGCCTTTTTCGTCAAAGCACTCGCCTTCACCGATCAAGGCCAGCGCCAAGTGCGCCAGCGGCGCCAGATCGCCGCTCGCTCCCACGCTGCCCTGTGACGGGACCATGGGAGTCACACCGCGATTGAGCATCTCGCAGATGGTGTCGATGGTGATCGCGCGCACGCCTGAGTTGCCTTTCGAAAGCGAGTTGGCGCGCAGGAGCATCATCGCGCGGGTGTCGGCAGTCGAAAGCGGTTCTCCTACACCGACGGCGTGCGAGCGCACCAGATTGACTTGCAACTCTTGGACTTGATCGCCGACGATATGCACATCGCTCAGTTTGCCTACGCCAGTCGTGATCGCGTATGAGATTTTGTTATCGACGACGAGCGCGTCGACGACAGCGCGGGCGCGGTTGACGGCCAGGCGGGCATCGGGATCAAGCAGCACCGGCCGCCTTTCGGCGGCCACTTCACGCACCGCATCGAGAGTCAGATGGTTTCCGTTGATGTGCAGGGCTTGCAAGGCAGTTCTCAGTTCCCGGTTCCCGGTTCTCAGGGTCGAAGATTGCTTAACCACTCCCGCGCAACCTATTGAAAACAAGCCTGAGCGATTTTCATGAGCTTTCGCGGGCCGCTAGGCCCTAACAGGACAGTTATCAGTTAAGCACTTCTGTTCCCGACGGCTGCCCGAAACACGGTCATATATTTCTCCGGCAGCGCTCGAGGTTTCATTTTCGCATCGGCGATGATGTGCGTGGTCTCGCCTTCGGCCAGCAACTCAGCTGTTTCCGCGCTTCGCAATTCGTATACGAAGTGGATCATTTTCTCCCGCACGTGTTTCAGGCAGGTGCGCACTATGACCTCGTCATCATAGTGTACGGGAGCCTTGTAGCGGCAGCGGGCATCGACTACGGCGATGAAGCAATCGTCTTCGCGCTCCATATTTCTATAGCTGAAACCGAACTGGCGGAGAAGTTCCACGCGTCCCACTTCAAACCAGATGAAATGATTGGCGTGATAGACGACACCCATCTGGTCGGTTTCGGCGTAGCGGACGCGGATGCGAGTTTCGTTCACCGTCGCCGTCTGATTTGCATTGACAGGCATCGATGTATGCGGCCGGCTCATCGGCCCGTCCACTTTGGTTTCCGCTTTTCGAGGAACGACTCGATCCCTTCGCGGAAATCGGCGCTCTCGCGGATGCCCGCATTTTCGCGGATGGCGGCTTCAATTTGCGAATCGAGTTCTGCACGTCCCTGATCGGTCAGCAGGCGCTTGGTATGAAAAAGCGAGAGCGGACTGTTCTCCGCCAACTGTGCGGCGAGTTCACGGGCACGGTCGAGCAACTTTTCCGGAGCAACGATTTCTTTGATCAGGCCCATCTTCAGCGCTTCCGCGGCGTCGAAGATGCGGCCCGTAAGCAGGAGGTCGCGGGCAATTTTTTCGCCGACCTGGCGCAGGAGAAAAGTCGAGACGATGGCGGGCACGAATCCGATCCGGACCTCGGTATAGCCAAACTTGGCTTCCGGCACGGCAAGCGTGAAATCGCAGAGCAGGGCGAGGCCCGTGCCGCCGGCGATGGCCGCGCCGTTCACCGCGGCAATCGTCGGTGTGGGAAATTCATAGAGCGAACGGAACAGGCTGACCATGGTTCGCGAGTCTTCGAGATTTTGCTCGGGCGTACGGCCGATCAGAGCTTTCAGGTTGTCGAGATCCATCCCCGAGCAGAAGGCCTTCCCTGCCCCGGTCAAGATCAGAACGCGGGCGGAAGAGTTGTTCACTTCGTCCAGAGCTCGGATCAGATCGTCAATGAGTTCGTAGCTGATGGCATTGCGCTTGTCGGGCCGGTTGAGGGTGAGGGTATTGATGCCAGAGTCGAAGGCGAGTTGGAGCGTTTTGTAGTTCATTCGTAAGCCAGGAATAGGTGTATGAGCATTGCTTTTTAGTCGTTCGTCCTGAACAAAGAACTTGTCATCCTGAGCGAAGCGAAGGACCTGTTTCCCGTCGAACCACGATTCACTCAGGTCTTCCCAAGTCGGGTTCTCCGCTTCAATCAGCGCAATTTTCTTTCGCCGCAGCCAGCCTTTGATCGTTTTTTCGCGGGCGATGGCATTGCCGACGTACTTGAACGTTTCATAGTAAACCAGACGATGAACTTTGTAATCGCTGGTGAATCCAGGATTGATGTCGTTCTTGTGCTCCCAAGTGCGCGATAGATGTCGTCGGTGATGCCGGTGTAAAGCACTCGCGATTTGCTGGACAGAATGTAAACGTAGAAGTGGCGCATGGGAACGCAGGTGCTTCGCTCAGCATGACAAGTTTCACGGTGGATTCGATGTGCGGGAGATCACAACGGTTTGGTGCAATTTCGGCGGAAGTGTTCTAGGACCGGAAGGCGGCGGTGGCGCGGGCGAAAGCCAGGTCCTTCACTTCGTTCAGGATGACAAAGTTATTTGGAATGATAAGTCTATTATGGCTCTGGCGTTTGCGTAAGCGAGGTTCTGTATCGGGTGCCGATTTCTGCGCTCGCTCGCACGAGGGCGTCCAACGGCTTCAGCGCGGGCAATTGCCCGCCGCGTTTGCGCAGGGTTTCGATTACTGTTTCCGTGGGAATATTCCCGACTAAATCATCCTGCGCGAAGGGACATCCGCCTAGACCGCCGATGGCGGAATCGAAGCGGCGACAGCCGGCTTCATAAGCTGCGATGATTTTGGCGGCGGCCTGATCGGGGCGGCTGTGCAGGTGGACTCCGATTTCGAGGTAATCGTACTTGGCCTTCACGGCGGAAACGACTTCGCGAATTTTTTCTGGCGGCGCTGCGCCTACCGTGTCGGCTAGCGAGATCACGCGAATCTCCTGCAACTCGAGTAAGGCCACGGCTTCGACGACCTCTTCTACGGTCCACGGGTCGCCGTAGGGATTGCCAAAGGCCATCGAGATGTAGACGACGGTTTCGAGCCCGGCTTCGTCGGCTTTCTTCTCGATCTTTTCCAGTTCCTCGATCGCCTCTTCCAGAGTCTGCCGTTGATTGTTCTGCAGAAATGTTGGCGAGATCGAGTACGGGAAACCCAGGGTGCGCACGGCTTCTGTCGCAATCGCTCGCTGCGCGCCCTTTTCGTTGACCACGATGCCGATAATTTCGACGTCGTCGGGCGGGTCGAGTTCTTTGAGAACTTCTTCCGAGTCGGCCATCTGCGGGACGGCATTGGCAGAGACGAAGCTGACAGCGTCGATGTGTTTGAAGCCGGCGGAGATCAAGGCCTGGAGATAGTTCGTCTTGAGATCGGCAGGGACCTGCCCCTTGAGGCCTTGCCAGGCATCGCGGGGGCACTCGACGATTTCGACTTCCTCAGGCATGTTCACCACGGAGACACGGAGGCACGGAGAAAGGCAAGCCTTTTCATAAGACCTTTCTCACTATCCCGCCCTTGACCAGCGTTGCGACGTTGAAGTTAATGATTATGCCGACGCGCTTACGAGTCAATTTGGACGTAATGTACTTCGATGGCGTATCCAAGGATGTTCTCAGTGATCTCCTCGTGAAGGAATTTGCTCCGTGCCTCCGTGTCTCCGTGGTGAATCATGTTTGTAGGACTCCCACCTTAAGCTCCTGCACCTCGGGGTTCAGCGACGCCGCTTCCAGCGCCTGCGTAATCGCCTGTCGCGTTTCCATTGGGTCGATGATCTTGTCGATCCAAAGTCGGGCGGCGCCGTAGCGGGGGTCGGTTTGCTCTTCGTAGGTTCTCTTGGTTGAATCGAAAAGCTCCTTTCTTTCTTCTTCGCTCAACTTTTTGCCGCTACGCTCCAGTTGCTTTACTTTGATTTCCACCAGCGTGCCGGCGGCGGCGTCTCCGCTCATCACCGCGTATTTCGCGGTGGGCCAGGCAAAGACGAAACGTGGATCGAAGGCTTTGCCGCACATCGCATAGTGTCCCGCGCCGAAAGAGCCGCCGACGATCACGGCAATTTTAGGCACGACGGAGTTCGACACCGCATTCACCATTTTTGCTCCCGCCTTGATGATGCCGCTCCACTCGGCATCGCGTCCTACCATGAAGCCGTTGACGTCATGGAGAAAGACAAGTGGGATCAGGCTCTGGTTGCAGTCCATGATGAAGCGGGCGGCTTTTTCGGCGGACTCGGTGTAGATGACACCGCCGAACTCGATGCGCTTGTGGCCTTCGTGGTCGGTCTGGTGTGCGTGAAGTTTCTGGTTGGCAACGATCCCCACAGCGAAGCCTCCGATGCGAGCGTAGCCGCAGATCAGGGTCTTGCCGTACTCGGGTTTGTATTCGTCGAAGCGACTTTCATCCACGATGCGCGCGAGAATTTCCTTCATGTCATAGGGACGCGCAGGCGACGCATCGTAGGCGCCGTAGATTTCTTCGGCCGGCATCGCTGGGGCCGCGGGTTGTTTGCGATCCCAGAGGGACTGTCGCCGGTACCCCCACTTGTCGATGAGCGAACGGATGCGGGCGAGGCAGGCTTCGTCATTGGGCTCGCGGAAGTCGACGGTGCCGCTGATGGCGGAGTGCATGGCGGCGCCACCTAATTCCTCGGCGGAAACTTTCTGCCCGATGGCGGCTTGCACGAGCGCGGGGCCGGCGAGGAACAGGCCGCTGCCGTCGGTCATGAGGACGTGGTCGCACATCACGGGGAGATATCCGCCTCCCGCGACGCACATGCCCATGATGGCGGCAATCTGCGGGATGCCCATGGCCGACATGACCGCGTTGTTGCGGAAGACGCGGCCAAAATCGTCAGTGTCGGGGAAGACGTCTTCTTGCAGCGGGAGAAAAACTCCGGCGGAGTCGACGAGATAGATGGTCGGGATGCGATTTTCGATGGCGATGTTTTGCGCGCGGATGACTTTCTTGGCGGTCATGGGGAAGAAGGCGCCGGCTTTGACAGTGGCGTCGTTCACAATGAGCATGACCATGCGGGTCTGGATGCGGGCGAGTCCGGTGATGACGCCGGCGGCGGGAGCGCCTCCCCAGTCTTCGTACATTTTGTGCGCGGCATAGAGGCCGAGTTCGAAGAAAGAGCCGGGGTCGGCGAGCAGGTCGATGCGCTCGCGGGCGGTCAGGCGCGATTTAGCATGCTGGCTTTCAATGGCTTTGGGGCCTCCGCCTTCACGGATTTCTTCCTCTTCGTTGCGGACCTGGGCGACGAGGTCGGCGAGAGCGCGCATGTTGGATTCGAAGCGCAGAGAGCTGGGGTCCACTTTGGTGGGGAGAATGTTGTTGATGGAGAGGGCGGTGGAATCGGTGCGTTCGCGCATGAGGGCAGATTTCGAAACAACTTACTATACCAGTGGGATGAAGGCCGGGGGACGGTGAAAGGGATTGGGGCAGGGGGCAATTTGCGAAACCTTCAACCACAACGGGCACGAAGGTACACGAAAGGAAGAGCTGAGACCAAACCCAGCGCGGGGCGCAAGGGCGGGGGCAAGACTGACGCGACTATGGTAGGCGCTACAATCTAAAAATGTTGCGGAAGCTCGCATTCCGGGCAGACTGGCAGGTCGCTATGGCGATGACGGTCGTGCTACGAGTCGTCTTCTCGGCGATTGCGGCGGTGTTTTCGTTCTTTCTGCGTCCCGACCCGACGGTGATTCGTAGCAACGCACTCACCGAACATTTGCCCGCATCGGGCCCAGTGCACAACGCTCTGCTCGGGGTTTGGGAGCGCTTTGACACGCTGTGGTATCTGCACATCGCGCAACATGGGTACGACCAGCCGATGGCGGTGATTTTTTATCCTCTTTATCCCGCGTTGATCCGGATTGTAAGCGGGGCAATACCAGCGACAGCGGCGGCGCTGGTCGTGTCGACGGTGGCGGCGTTCTTTTCCTTCTGGGGATTGCTGCGCCTGGCGGAATCGGAACGGACGGAGCGGGGGCGAATGGACACACTGCTGGTGCTGGCGGCGTGGCCGAGCAGTTTTGTGCTGTTCGCGGGTTATGCGGAATCTCTGACACTGGCCTTGATTATCTGGGCAATCATCTGGGCGCGCGAGGGACGATGGGGGCCGGCGACGCTATGCGGAATTCTGGCAGGACTGAGCCGGCCTTCGGGGGTGCTGGTCGCGGTTCCGCTGTTGGTATTGGCATGGCACAGCCGGCGTGCGCGATCGCTGATGGTGATTCTTTCGCCGATGGGATTGCTCGGCTATTGGGGCTGGCTGCGGTGGTCGGGACGGATCTCGGTGGTGGAAGCTTACCGCCTGTATCAGGGAGCGACACTCGCGCCGCCCTGGGCGAGCTTGGCGGAGGCCGCCCGGTTGATCGTGGGCCACGGGGATGCGCTGCTCGCCGTCAAGTTCGGATTGGTGGCGCTGGCGGTCGCCTTCAGCCTGCGGCGCGAGGTCCGGCTCGAAGATAAACTCTTCACGCTGGCAATGACCGTGCAGATGCTGATGTACACGGGTCGGCCACTGCTTGGTGGGCCGCGCTATGTGCTGCCCATGTATCCCGCATTCGTGGCGATGGGGGGGTACGCCGCGCGGCGATGGAGCGGGAGGCAGTTCGGCTTCTATCTGGGGTGCTTGGGATCGCTGAACCTGGCGTGGATGTGGGCATTTCTGAACTGGTCGCTGGTATTCTAAAGTTGATTCTTGTGTGGTCCGGACACCTCTGTCCGCGAACACTGACCGAACCTAGGTTTGCGGGGTGGAGAGAGTTGCACGCGCCAAGGTCAGCGAGGTGGTTGCAGTTGGCGCAGGGCCTCGGCGATGGGATCGTCGGCGATAGCATCCACCAGTCCGATTTCGAGCGCTCGGGTGGCGGAGATTTTTTCCGCGGCGCTGAAAAGCTCCAGCGCTCTTCCCTTCCCGATCAGCCGAGGCAGGCGTTGCGTACCTCCCCATCCGGTCATGAGGCCGAGAGCGGCGCCGCGATGTCCGAAGATGGCGTAGGGTGCGGCTATCCGGCGGTGACAGGCGAGGGCGAGATCAAGACCTCCGCCCATGCAGTGGCCTTCGATCGCTGCGATGATGGGCGCGGGATAACTGGCGATTGCGTTCATCAGTGTTTGTCCCATGGCAGAGAACTGGTAGGCTTCGGTGCCGGTAAGTGCGGCGATTTCGTTCAGGTCGGCGCCGACGGAGAAAAAATGGCGATTACCGGCGATGATCAGGGGGCGGAGTTGCAGTTTGTCTTTCAGGTCGGCGAGGACAGCGGTCAGTGCCAGCCCGCAGGCGCGGGTGAGGCGGTTGGTGCCGTCGGGCGAAGTGAGACGCAGGATGCGTGCCGGGCCGTCATCATCGATTTGGAAGTAGAAAGACACGGAAACATGATGCACCATCTTCTCCGGCGCGCGCGAAAAAAGAAGGCCCTTCCCCTTCGCGCGCAGGGTCAGGATGACAACACTTTTTGAAGGATGAAAGATCGATTGTTTAACGGTCCGTGTGTTAACGGTCCGTGATCGCGGCCTAAGATCGCAGACTAAACGGCCGGCACGCCGTGCGGCTTCACGTGCTCTTGGATGAACTTAACGATGTCATCCATGGGGGTGCCGGGCTGGAAGATTCCGGACACGCCGATCCTCTTGAGGCCTTCGATATCCTGATCGGGAATAATCCCACCGACCAGCACCAGCACGTCATCCATTTTGTTTTGCTTCAGCAGGTCCATCACGCGCGGAACGATGGCGTTGTGAGCGCCCGAGAGAATCGAGAGTCCGATGACCTGCACGTCTTCCTGAAGCGACGCGTTGACAATCATCTCCGGCGTCTGGCGCAGGCCGGTGTAGATGACCTCCATACCGGCATCGCGGAGAGCGCGAGCGATTACCTTGGCGCCGCGGTCGTGACCGTCAAGGCCGGGCTTCGCGACCAGGACACGGATTTTCGGGTCAGTGGCCATCGAGATCATTTAACCACAGAGGACAGGGGGGAGCACAGGGGGAACGGGC
>Ga0182019_10000295_pt1 | contig 25028 bp, 10 predicted proteins | sample 812E2MmetaG_FD_120483 | JGI IMG/M metagenome (GOLD analysis project Ga0182019, IMG submission 120483) | Permafrost microbial communities from Stordalen Mire, Sweden - 812E2M metaG | ecosystem: Environmental > Terrestrial > Soil > Wetlands > Permafrost | place: Sweden: Stordalen | collected...
GGCGGATCCGCGCGAGACCCAATCGCGCAGCGAGTGTCTTGCCGGCCGCTTTCAGGCGGGCGTGGATCTGTTGGCCCAGATGTTCGCTGAAACCGGGGACGTGAACTACATCTACAATCAGGGTCGGTGCTACGAGCAGAATGGCAAGTTCAGCGAGGCGATTCTGCGTTTTCGTGAGTTCTTGCGCAAGGCCAAGAATCTGTCGGCTGAGGAAAAGGCCGAGGTGAATGGGCACATCGCCGAGTGCAAGGCCATGAAGGCCGAGCAGGAGAGCCCGGCAATGCCAGGCGCGGCCGCGCCTGTGACGCCTCCACCGCCAGCCGCAGCGCCCCCGCTCGAGGCGCCCGCACCTGCCGCGACCAGCACGTCGGCGCCTACTGCGGTGACTGCTGTCCCGATTCCGGCTGGGGTTGTCGAGACCGCGCCAGGCCGGCCTTCTGCGGACAACAGAGGCGCCTCCCTGCGAACTGCGGGGATTGTGATCGGCTCCGTGGGGGCCGCGGCCCTGATCACTGGGGTGATCTTCAGCATCGAGACCCACAGCCTTTCCAACGACGTGACCTCCGATGCCGCCCAACGCAGCTTCAGCAGAACCACCTATGACCGCGGCCAGTTGTTCGAGGATCTGCAGTGGGTGGGCTACGGCGTGGGCGCGGCTGCTCTCGCGGGTGGCGTGGTGCTGTACTACCTCGGTTATCGAACGGCCCAATCGTCCGCCTCTGATTCCGTCAGCCTGCTACCCGTGATCTTGCCGGGCGGAACCGGCGCGGTGGTGCAGGGGAGTTTCTAGCCCATGCAGCATCGGAACACCTTCTTGGCCGCGTCGGCGTTTCTGCTGACTGCCGCTTGCACGTTCAATCCCAAGGTCGATCCCAGCCAACTGGCCTGCAAAGACGACAATGGCTGTCCATCGGGCTACCGGTGCGTGGGCGTTGCTGTCGAGAAGCCCGGCTTCTGCTGCAACCAGCCCGACGAGGCTGCGTGCTTCTCGCCCACTGATGCGGCAAGCGCTCCGACAGACGTCACGCCCACCGACGCGCCGGCAGATATGAACAGCGCACGTGACATCTTCGCCGACAGGCAAGTGCTCGACGTCAACGCCACAGATCGCGGGGAGACGCGAGTCCCTGACTCCAGCTCGCCCGGCTTTGATGCGGCCACTGACTTTCCTGCCGATCAAGCTGGCACCGGCGGAGCGGGTGGAGCGGGCAACATCGATGCGCCGGTTGTAACAGGCGGTGTTGGTGGAATCGACGCCCCAACTGCAACCGGCGGTGCAAGTGTCACGGACGGGCCCACGGCCACGGATGGCAGGGACGCGCCGGTTGTCACGGGCGGCGTGGATGCCAACGACGCGCCCGTTGCGACTGGGGGCACAGCTACAGGCGGAACCGGTGGGACCGGCGGCAGCGCAGGAACCACGGGCACCGGAGGCACTACTGGCACGGGAGGCACGATCGGCACCGGCGGCGCGACGAGCACCGGCGGTACGGCCACTGGTGGCGTAGCGACCGGGGGGACGAGCACTGGCGGCGGAACGACCAGTGCTGGCGGAACTACGACAGCCGGCGGGACGACCAGCACCGGTGGAACTACGGCATCCGGCGGAACGACCGGTGCTGGTGGAACTACGACAGCCGGCGGGACGACTAGTGCCGGTGGGATCTCGACAGCAGGCGGGACGACCAGCAACGGTGGAGCTACGACATCCGGCGGAACTACAGCAAGTGGTGGCAGCAGTGCTGCGGAAGTCATCACCAGCATCGGCGCAGGCCCCAGCAGCTTCGCCATCTGTGCATCGCTCAACGGCGGGGCGCTATGCTGGGGCTACAATGGCTACGCCCAACTCGGCGACAACTCCACTGCGGCGACGCTTGTCCCTGTTCAGGTGTTGGGCCTGACTTCAGGGGTCACGGCAAGCGCCAGTGGCGCCGGCCACACATGCGCGGTGGTCAACGGCGGGGTGCAATGCTGGGGCCACAATGACCAAGGCCAGCTCGGCGACAACCTCGCGGAAGCCTCTAGCCTTGTTCCTGTTCAGGTGTTGGGCCTGACATCAGGAGTCACGGCCATCGCCGCCGGTGACTTTCACACATGCGCGGTGGTCAACGGCGGAATGCAATGCTGGGGCAGCGATTACTACGGCCAACTCGGCGATAACTCGCCACGAAGCCAGAGCAACGTTCCTGTTCAGGCATTGAGCCTGGCATCAGGCGTCACCGCCGTCACCGCGGGCAGCCGTCACACCTGTGCGTTGGTCAACGGTGGGGTGCAGTGCTGGGGCTACAATAGCACTGGCCAACTCGGCGATACCTCGACAAGCGAGAGGGATGTTCCTGTTCAGGTGTGGGGTCTCACATCAGGCGTCGCGGACGTTGCTGCCGGCGACAATCACACCTGCGCTGTGGTCAACGGCGGGCTGAAGTGCTGGGGCGACAATGAAATGGGCGAACTCGGCGACAACACCACGACAATCAGGCACTCTCCTGTTCAGGTGTCTGGCCTGACGTCGGGAGTCACGGCAGTCACGGCCGGCGCACAATTCACCTGCGCGTTGGTCAACGGCGGAGTGCAATGCTGGGGCTGGAACTACTTCGCCCAACTCGGCGACAACACCACGACGGATAGGCATATTCCTGGTGCGGTGGTGGGCCTGACATCAGGAGTCACGGCCATCGCCGCCGGCTACAACTACACCTGCGCGTTGGTCAACGGCGGAGTGCAATGCTGGGGCTACGACAACGATGGCGAGCTCGGCGACAACTCCACAAACCAGAGTGGTGTTCCTGTTCAGGTCCAGTTTCCGTAGTTCCTGCAATCGTGGGGTTGGCAAGCACTCTCACTTGCCCACGAAGGTCGTCACGCTCTGCATGGGACCTCACCAAGGTTGAGTTCCTTGCACCCCTTTACGGTTGCCGCAGTTTCAGTTTGGGAAACCAGCGGCGAAAATCGGTGGGGTTGCGTGTGATCAGTCCCTGGTGCCGGCACGCGAAGGCGCCGATGAGCAGGTCGGCAAGTGGGCGCCTCGGCGTATCGCTCGCGCGTCGAGCCTGGACGTAGACATTCCAGGCACGATGCGCGCACTCAGTGTCCGCGAACGTCCAGCCTTCGGTGAAATCAATACCAACTTGCTCCAGAAAGTGCTTCTGAGTTTCCAGGCTGCCGGAGAAGGCCGGCGACAACTCAACCATGGTCACCGGACAGAGGAGGAGACCGTCCCGCAGCGACTTCTCAAGCAGGTTCGCCGATGCAGGCCCGAAGCTTGGATCGTTTTCGAGTACGTCGAGAAGGAGGCAGGTGTCAACCACCCAGCTCATCGGGACTTTTCACCAGCGCGCAGATCCTTCATCCAGTCGGCGGTTCGCCTGGGGCTGCGAAAGGTCTTGGCGAATCCCAGCATGGCCTTGGGTCCGGCGATGTGCTTCCCCGATTCGACGAGCAGCCGCACCTCGCACGAGGAGAGCTTCTGCCAACGCAGCTGATGTCCCGGCTTGAGCCCCAGTTCTTTGCGTAGCGATGCGGGCAGGGATGCCTGACCACGTTCGGTCAGGGTCGTAACGAGGCTCTTCATGTCTCGAATATATCATGTGAAAACATCATGTCCACCAGCACGCGATGTCACGACGATGACCTCAAGAATCGACGAGAAGCAGAGCGAGTCCGGGCAGTCGTCAGCGGTGTCCGAAAGCTTTGGGCGGTCAGGCCCGTGCAGTCCCACGCGCTTCTGGTCAGATCTCACCAAGGTCGGGCTTCTGGTCGTGAAACCCGCCACAGACGCACGCCAACGGTGCCACTGTCGGGCTCCCGGTTGTCTACCTCCGCCGCGGCGGCCTCGCGGGCTCGCACATGATCGCACGCCCATTGCGTTCTTTGCCCACCAAGCCTGCGCACAGCTTTTCGCCCTCGGCGGCATCGACGTTTATGTAGGTGTGCGTGTTCATTGTGTCGATGGACGTTGCGGGCACTGACACGCCTGTGCTGGCCAACAGTGCCACGATCTCTTCAGTCGAGATGCCATCCTTGCGACCCAAATTGAGATAGAGCCGAACCTGGCCAGGCGCGGGCGCCTGGTAGCCTGGCGCTGGCGCTTGGGAGCTGGATGCAGGTGGCGGTGGGCTGACTGCAGACAAACTGGGTTCAAGCGCCTCAGTCGCCTCGGGCGACGGGGCAGGGCTTGCGGCGGGCGTGCGTCCGACCTCTTCGCTCCACACCTCCCAGAATTCGCGACCATCACTGGGCGCGGCTGCGGAAGTGGGCGTTGACTGCGCGGGCCGGGCGGCTCGCTCGGGTCGCGGGCTGCGCTCGACTCGCTCATGATGCTCGCCACCTGAGCGCGGGCGATCAGACGGGCCGCGCTCGCGATCGCGCGGCGGCCGGCCGCGATCCGTTCTTGGCCGTTCGCGATCCCGGTAGCCACCGCGACTGTTGCGTTCCTCTGTGTGTTCGCGGCCAGGCCGGGCCGATTCGTCGCCGGCCTTGTCGGCTGGAGCAGCTTCGGCGCGCCCGCCTTTGTCCTCCTCACGAGGCGGCGCAGTCCGTGCGACAGTCGTCTCTTTCCCTGACAGAGCCCCACGCAGCAGACATCCGATCAGCCGCTCACCGTCACTCGCTCCCATCACTCGCCGGGCCAGCGCGCGCCATTCAGACCCGACGTCATCAGGCAAGAGGCTGCGCAGCCGCAACACGCTCTCGCCCTCATGCTTGGAACGCAGTTCTGCCTCTGACGGCAGGGCGCGCTCCTCGGGCCGGATCTTGTACAGCAACTTGAGGTAGTAGAACGAGCCGACCTCAGTGGGGCCGATGAGCGACACCGCGTGGCCCGAGCGGCCCGCCCGCCCGGTTCGACCGGTGCGGTGGATGTACGCCTCGGGCGATTCCGGGAAAGTGTAGTTGATCACGCAGGGCAAGTTTTCAATGTCGATTCCCCGTGCCGCCACGTCGGTGGCCACCAGGAAACGAATGTTGCCAGCCCGCATGCGCGTCATCACGCTCTCGCGTTCCGACTGCGACAGGTCCGACGAAATGGCCTCGGCGTCCAGCCCTTGGCGGCGCAGGTATTCCGCCACCCGGCCAGTTTCTTCCCGGGTGTTGCAGAAGATCAGCGCGCGTTCAGGATTTTCAAAGGCGAGCACGCGCGTGAGTTCGGCTTCACGCTGTCCACCCGGGATGGAGTAGTAAATGTGGTGGATTTCGTGCACGCCCACGAAGTCTGCCGACAGGGTCACCATCTCAGGCTCGCGCATATAGCGGCGCGCGAGACGCTGGATTCCCTCGGGCAGGGTGGCGGAAAAGAGCATGGTCTGGCGCTCCTTGGGCGTCCGTTCCAGGATGGCTTCGATGTCTTCCTGGAAGCCCATGGAGAGCATCTCGTCGCACTCGTCGAGCACCGCGCACTTGACCTTGTCCAGGTGCAGAGTTCCGCGGCGCAAATGATCGAGTATGCGTCCGGGCGTGCCGCACACAATCTGCCCGCCCGCGCGCAGCTGTTCGATCTGTCGGCCCATGGGCGCCCCGCCATATACCGGAACTATCGACAACCCTGATTGGGCGCTGATGCGCGCGATCTCGGCCGCCACCTGCAGCGCCAGCTCGCGCGTGGGCAGAAGCACGATGGCCTGCACCGACTTTTGTTGGGCGTCGACCATCCCGTCGGCAAAGGGAATTCCGAAGGCCGCGGTCTTGCCCGAACCGGTGCGCGACTGGACCATGATGTCGCGGCCCGCGCGCACCAATGGAAAGGTCACGCTTTGCACCTCCATCGGTTCGACAAATCCCATCTCGGCCAACGCCTGCAGGACTTCGGGCCGCAGGCCCATGTCGGTAAATGAAGGCTTCTTCTCGACGGCAGCGTCGTCGGCCGCAGGGGCGGCGGACGGGGCGTCGGTGTTGTCTCTGACTTGTGCTTGATCGATCATTGCTTGTCTCCTGATGGCGAGCCAGTCGTACCTATGGCTTCGCCGAGTTTCGCAAGGCGCTTGTCAAGGCGGCCCAAACGCGGGACCAGATCCTTGGCGAATCTTTTCAGCGCCTCAGTGTACGTCGTTTGAATGTTGCCCAGCTCTTCGTGAGCTGCGGCCAAAGCTTCCATTTCCTTGCGCGCCTGGGTGGGCCGCGTCTCGGCAGCAAACCGGCAGCGTCGTCCGAGTCCCATCCACTGCGCCCGCCAAACCGCACCTTCGTCGGCCCAGCGTTGCAGTTCATCGGCGTCGTCGTTGGCGAGCAGGTGGTGCGAGCGCTCCAAATACTTGCGTAGCGCGACCGACACGTCCCGCAGCTCAGCGAAGCAACTGCTCAGCTCTGCGTTCGAAACCAGGGCGCTGACTTCCTCGCCCACCGGCAGGGCGTGGCGCTGCCGGTACAGGCTTACGCTCACTGACACCAGTAGGTACAGGCTGCCAAGCGCGATGACTGAAAGAATCGTCCAGGAAACCAGTCTGCGATATTGGCGGAATTCTTGGGGTGGGGTAGCTAGCGACACTGTGTTTTGGGGGCGACGAGGAATCGACCCCTGCCCGTCGAAGGGGGCTCCCAGCGAGGAGCGCGCGTCGCCGGAGCGCCGGCGAGTACCTACAAGCTACGAGGCCAAAGGCCTGTTGTCAAACTTCATCGTGATTCGTCGGGCGACCTACGGTCGACGCTACCGAAAATCGACGGCCCGCCGTGCGGGCGACCGCAGGTCGCCCCTACGGGCACGCCAGATCCACGATCCAGGTCGTGCGCACCGCGAAGCCCGTGTCAGTCACCGAGTCCAGAGGCAGATCAGGCGCCTGCTGCGCGGACAGAAAGGGTCGGTCTGCCACGGACAGGGTCACACGGTGCGAGGGCAGCCCAGAGCCGCTCGCGATGTTCGCGCAACTCGCGGCAAAGCGAATCGGCTCCCGCTTGACCGCCCCGGTGGTTGGCAGACTCACCTCCTGCGCCAGGCGCGAAAGGTACTGGTCATAGGGCGGGTAGTCGATTAGCCAACGGCCTGTCAGGATGTCCTGCACATTGGGGTCGCCAAAAGTGGCCTCAATGGTGTACGGCGAAGCCGGCAGCTCCGCGCCTGCGGTCGGGCTACTGCTAACCAGGTACGGCGGAGAGTTCCCCGCCGGGTCCTCGAACTGCGGCGCCACCGGCACAACGCAGGCGCAGGCCCACAGGGGCAGGGCAGCCAGCCATGCTCGGCAAGAGAATCGGACTTGCCATGTGAATTGCCAACTCACGTGTCGTCGCCGGGGGGCAATATGTCGTCGGCACCCGCGGTCGATTCTTCGCGTTCCAAGTGCCGGAAGATGGTGCGCGGATCCACACCCAGGTCACGCGCGGTACGGGTGCGGTTGCCGCCGTTCAGGCTGAGCACTTCGTTGATGTACTGCCGCTGCCAGCGCTCGCGCGCGGCAGCCAGGGTCAGGATGGCGGGCAGCTCGTCGGAGTCGATGCCAAGGTCGTCGGGGCCGAGCAGGGCTTTGTCAGCCAGCACCAGCGCCTTCTTGATGCGGTTTTCCAGCTCGCGGATATTTCCCGGCCAGTGGTAGCGCTTGACCGCGGAAATTGCGTTGGGGGTAAAGCCGCGCACCTTGCTGCCCAGCTCCTGCGCGTAGCGCGACAAGAGGTAGCGTGCCAGCACGACGACGTCATCACCGCGATCGCGCAGCGGCGGCAGCAGCAGGTGCACGACGTTGAGCCGGTAGTAGAGGTCCTCGCGGAAATGACCGGCCTTGGTGTCGGCCTCCAAATCGCGGTTGGTCGCGGCGATGACCCGGATGTCTATCGGCTCGTTTGCCGTGTCGCCCACGCGGGTTACGGTGCGGTCTTGCAGAGCGCGCAGGATCTTGACCTGCAGGGCTATCGGCATCTCGCCGATTTCGTCGAGCAGCAGGGTGCCCTTGTTGGCCACCTGAAAACGGCCGGGTTTGCTGGCCACCGCGCCGGTGAACGCCCCGCGCACGTGACCGAACAATTCGGATTCCAGCAGGTTCTCCGGAATCGCGCCGCAGTTGATGCTGACAAAAGGACCCTTGGCCCTGGGTGAGCGGTTGTGGATCTCGCGCGCGATGAGTTCCTTGCCCGTGCCAGTTTCGCCGGTGACCAGCACCGTGATGTCGGTACCGGCCACTCGCTCAACCTTGCGAAAGACTTCCTGCATGGCGGGCGAGGAACCCAGGATCTCGCCAAAACGCATGCGTTCGATGCGTTCCTGCAACGATCGCTTGTCGAGTTGCAGCTCATTGACCAGAAGTGCGTTGCGGATGAGCAGCGAGGCCTGCGACGCGAAGATGGTCAGGATCTCGAGCGCCGCCTCGTCAAAAAGTTGGGCCACGTTGTCGTTGCCCACATAGATGATCCCGATCAAGTTGCCGCGCTCGAGCAAGGGCACGCACATCACCGAGGTCAGGCGCAGGTTCATCACCGAGAGCGAATCCTTGAAGTCGGTGTCGTTGAGCGCGTCCGAAATGATGAGCGGCTTCTTGGTCGCCATTACCCGGGCCAGGATCGCGTCGGACAGATGGCGGACCGCGTCCGAGATGGTTTCGTGGCGCAGGTTGCGCGCCACCTTGACCACCGGCTCGCCCGATTCGAGCAGAACGATGAAGCCCTTGTCGGCGTTGGTCACCTGGACGACCACGTCGAGTAACTGATCGAACAGGGTGGACAGCTCGTAGCTCGCCATCAGCTTCTGCGAGAACTCCAACAGGCGCTTGTACGAGTTCAGCTCGGCCATGGTCTTGGCAGCGACGTCGTCGGTGACCGGCTCGTCGTAGAGGGAAAATTCCAGCTCAACACTGCCCACCCGGATGCGATCCTCTTGCGTCAGCCGGTGCTTGCTGCGCCGCCGCCCGTTGATGTGCAGGTCCGCGTCCTTGTCTGTGACCGAGATGTTGAAGTCGCGACCGTCGAAGTGGATGTGCGCGTGCGTGTCGGCCAAGAGCGGATCAGGCAGAAGAATGTCGACCCCTTCGCCTTTGCCGAGCGAAGTGAGTTTCTTGTAGATGTGGTACACCTTCACGCCCGCTCCGGGCATGTGGATGCGTAGGGTAGCCATGGGCTGCAGTTTCCCCGTTTCTGGTCAGAAACGGAAGTACAGACCTGGGCCAAGCGCGTTGCCCAGCAAAACCGGCAAAAACTGCGGCGCGCTTGACTTTGCCAGCGCTTGGTCTGCCGGCACCTGCGCTAGCGGGATTTCCGGCTTGAAGTAGTACAGGGCATCCGCGATGCCCCAGGCCACGGCGACGAAGAACGCCGCGCCGCTCGCCACCTGGGTGCGCAGAAGCCAACGCGACCGATTCTCGTCGGTATGGTCGATGTATTCGGGCGGGCAGGGGGTGGCCCCGGTGTCACGCTGACATTTTCGCGTGGGGCTTGTGCCGTAGAGCGCGAAGTTGGTCGAGAACGCCGCCACTGAGACCGCGGCCAGCAGGGCCTCCACGGTCAGGAAGGTCCAACCTTTGATCCGGTGGCCATTCTGGAACTGCCCCGCACCAAACGGAACCAGGTTCACCGCGAACGAGTTGCGGCCAAAGCGTTTCTCGACGACGGTTGGCCCGGCCCGCAGCTTCTCGCACTGTTCACGGTCGCGCTGCCGCGCTAGCGCCGCCTCCCGCTGCTTTGCCTCCAGGGCCGCGACCTCGGTCTCATGGGCGCGCAGAACCCCATTGAAAAGATCCACCACCTGTGGCGGATCGAGCAGGGGATCGAAGCGGTAGGCGGGCCGCACCTGCAGGAGCTTGCGGAACTCCTGGGCGGCAACCTCGTTGTGCCCCTGGAAAACCTCAGCGACCCCGAGCATGCGGTAGGTCTGGACGATCTGGCCCTCTGATTCCAGGCGGATATCAGGGTAGAGCAGGGGCCGCAAGATCTCGATGGCCCGGCCGTACTCGCCCCGGTCAAAGGAGATCTTGCCGCGCCGAAGCTCTTCCGCCGCCGGCGATGGAACGACTGGGGGCGCTGCCTGGAAGAGCAGGAGAACGACGATTCCCAGGTACACGTTACTGGTCCAACCGCACAGTTACTTGCCGCGATTCCCCCGCGGTGATGTTGACCCGCTCGGTGAGCGTCTTGTCGCCAAGAAAGACCACGACATCCAGACTCTTTCGCATCTCATCGCCGGCGTCAAACGGAACCGGCACTCTTTCGCCCGGGCGAACGGTCGTGCGCCAGGGATTGGGCCGGGCATCGCCCACCTCGCGCAGCAGGATGCTGGCATCGGATCGCGCGGGCTGCAGGGTCACCGACAGGCGGGCCGGTTTGGGGTCGAGATTTACGTAGAGATGATCCCCAGGCGGCCGGTAGGCCTGTGGTCCAACCGTAACTTCCTTGCGATTGCAGCAGGCGTCGTTGCGGAATTCCAAGGTGTGAGGCCCGTCCCAGGGAATCACGATGCGGTCCTGCCGGGGCCCGAAATCGAAACGTTTCTGGCCATCCATCCAGACTTCGACCTTTGGGGGATGGGGGCCCAAGGTCAACTCAACCCGTTGCGGGTTGGCCGCGGCCGGGGTTGACTCACGTGCGGCCTCCTCGCGCGGCTCGGCCCGTTCAGCGGGCGCTGCGGCTCTTCTCGGCTCCCGGGGCGCGTGGCTCGACGGAACAGGCACACTCTGCGGGCGGGCTGCCAACTTGGGATGGGACGCCGGTGCTTTGGGCCCTCCCGCGGCGATCGGTCCGGTCGCCCCCGGCGATTGCAGGGTGGCGACGATCCGCTCGCCATTTCCGCCTTGCCGTGTCCGCATGGCGTGGCGCCAGATGGCGAACGTGCCTGACCCAATCCCGATAAGCAGCGCCAGCCCGACCGCCACGGTAACCCAGCGCCGAAGGCGTTCGCCTCGCTCCAGCCGGCGCAGCTCGGCCAGAACCGTGGGGTTCTCCGGCTCCAGGGCCAAGGCGCGGTTCCACAGCTCCAACGCCCGAGCAGTGTTACGAGTCGCCTGTTCGCGCTGGCCGGAGGCCACCAGGGCGGTGGCGAGCCGGTGGTCCAATCCTTTTTCGTAGGTTTCCGGGGCGGTGAAAAACCGGCGCAGCTCCTCGCGCGGGTTCTCGAGACCCGCGTCCACCACATAGGTGCACAGGTCATCCAGCATGAGGGCAATACGCGCGTAGCGGTCGTTGGGATTTCGCGCCAGCGAGCGCGCGATCACCTTGGCCAGATGGTCTGATACCCGTGGGCTCACCGTGCGCGGGTCGGCGAAGCGGCCTTCGCCGATGCGCTTGAGCACCTCGTGCGGGTTCTTGCCGGCGAAGGGCAACACCCCGGTCGCCATCTGGTACAACATGACCCCCAGCGAGAAGATGTCGCTGCGGAAATCGAGGGTCTTGCCATCGAGCACCTCGGGCGCCATGTAGGCCGGCGAGCCCAGAATCTGCCCGGTCACGGTCATCCGTTCCAGGTCCACCACCTGTGCCACGCCGAAATCCATCAATTTTATGGCCCCGTCCTTGCGGACCATCACGTTCTCGGGCTTGACGTCCCGGTGGATAATGCCAAGCGAGTGCGCGTGGGCCAGGGCATCGCCGACTTCCAGCACGATGAGCGCAGCCATTTCGGGCACGGGCAACTTCCGATTGGCCAGGAACTGCTTCAGGGTTTGGCCATCGATGAATTCCGTGACGATGAAAGACGAAAGCGAGTCATCCCCCGAGTAGTCGAAGATCTGCACGATGCAGTCGTGTTTCAGCTTGGCCACGGCCCGCGCCTCGCGCTGCAGGCGCGCGCGCGATTCAGCCTCGGCGAGCAAGTGCGGGTGCAAGACCTTGACCGCTACCTCGCGTCGCAAAGTCTCGTCCTGCGCACGATAGACGATGGCCATGCCGCCCTGGCCGACTTCTTCGATGATTCGATATCGCGATGGCAGGGGGTTGGGAAGAAGCATAGTCACCACACGACGACAAGGCCAGTAGGACTAGGCTAGGAGGGGGATACTACGGGACGAAGGCCGCGCACACAACAACTGGACGCGTTGTATTATGATGGGAACCCTGGGAGGGTTCCCAAACCCTCCCGCGATGGTGCGCCGCCAGCGAAGCTGGCAGCTCCCCACGCGGGTGTGATGAATGGCAACTGGTTGACGCCGAGGCTAGCCGAGACGACTATCTGCCGATTCATGGGCGAGAATTCACGCGAAGTCAATTCCGCTTTCTCCGCGCGGACTGCTGGCGACATTTGGCGCGGTCGCACCACCCGGGCCGGGAACAGCGTCGCCTTCCGCTTTCGCGAAGGGGACGACTGGCGCAGCGTAACTTGGCAGCAGGCTGACACGGCAGCGCGCGAGATTGCCGGCGGGCTGGCGAGCTTGGGTGTCGGCGCGGGAGAGTGCGTTTGCATCCTGGCCCAGACGCGGTTGGAATGGGTGCTTTGCGATGTCGGGCTGGCACTGGCAGGCGCAGTGTCGGTTCCCATCTACCCGTCGAGCACACCCGAGCAATGTGCATTCATCATCAAAGACAGCGGCGCCCGGACCGTGATCGCCGAGGACGCCGCGCAGCTACACAAGCTGGTGCCGCTGCTGGTGCAGATTCCTAGCCTGCGTTTCATCTATCTAGATAGATGAAACGCAGGCTAGGAATCTGCACCAGCAGCGGCACCAGCTTGTGTAGCTGCGCGGCGTCCTCGGCGATCACGGTCCGGGCGCCGCTGTCTTTGATGATGAATGCACATTGCTCGGGTGTGCTCGACGGGTAGATGGGAACCGACACTGCGCCTGCCAGTGCCAGCCCGACATCGCAAAGCACCCATTCCAACCGCGTCTGGGCCAGGATGCAAACGCACTCTCCCGCGCCGACACCCAAGCTCGCCAGCCCGCCGGCAATCTCGCGCGCTGCCGTGTCAGCCTGCTGCCAAGTTACGCTGCGCCAGTCGTCCCCTTCGCGAAAGCGGAAGGCGACGCTGTTCCCGGCCCGGGTGGTGCGACCGCGCCAAATGTCGCCAGCAGTCCGCGCGGAGAAAGCGGAATTGACTTCGCGTGAATTCTCGCCCATGAATCGGCAGATAGTCGTCTCGGCTAGCCTCGGCGTCAACCAGTTGCCATTCATCACACCCGCGTGGGGAGCTGCCAGCTTCGCTGGCGGCGCACCATCGCGGGAGGGTTTGGGAACCCTCCCAGGGTTCCCATCATAATACAACGCGTCCAGTTGTTGTGTGCGCGGCCTTCGTCCCGTAGTATCCCCCTCCTAGCCTAGTCCTACTGGCCTTGTCGTCGTGTGGTGACTATGCTTCTTCCCAACCCCCTGCCATCGCGATATCGAATCATCGAAGAAGTCGGCCAGGGCGGCATGGCCATCGTCTATCGTGCGCAGGACGAGACTTTGCGACGCGAGGTAGCGGTCAAGGTCTTGCACCCGCACTTGCTCGCCGAGGCTGAATCGCGCGCGCGCCTGCAGCGCGAGGCGCGGGCCGTGGCCAAGCTGAAACACGACTGCATCGTGCAGATCTTCGACTACTCGGGGGATGACTCGCTTTCGTCTTTCATCGTCACGGAATTCATCGATGGCCAAACCCTGAAGCAGTTCCTGGCCAATCGGAAGTTGCCCGTGCCCGAAATGGCTGCGCTCATCGTGCTGGAAGTCGGCGATGCCCTGGCCCACGCGCACTCGCTTGGCATTATCCACCGGGACGTCAAGCCCGAGAACGTGATGGTCCGCAAGGACGGGGCCATAAAATTGATGGATTTCGGCGTGGCACAGGTGGTGGACCTGGAACGGATGACCGTGACCGGGCAGATTCTGGGCTCGCCGGCCTACATGGCGCCCGAGGTGCTCGATGGCAAGACCCTCGATTTCCGCAGCGACATCTTCTCGCTGGGGGTCATGTTGTACCAGATGGCGACCGGGGTGTTGCCCTTCGCCGGCAAGAACCCGCACGAGGTGCTCAAGCGCATCGGCGAAGGCCGCTTCGCCGACCCGCGCACGGTGAGCCCACGGGTATCAGACCATCTGGCCAAGGTGATCGCGCGCTCGCTGGCGCGAAATCCCAACGACCGCTACGCGCGTATTGCCCTCATGCTGGATGACCTGTGCACCTATGTGGTGGACGCGGGTCTCGAGAACCCGCGCGAGGAGCTGCGCCGGTTTTTCACCGCCCCGGAAACCTACGAAAAAGGATTGGACCACCGGCTCGCCACCGCCCTGGTGGCCTCCGGCCAGCGCGAACAGGCGACTCGTAACACTGCTCGGGCGTTGGAGCTGTGGAACCGCGCCTTGGCCCTGGAGCCGGAGAACCCCACGGTTCTGGCCGAGCTGCGCCGGCTGGAGCGAGGCGAACGCCTTCGGCGCTGGGTTACCGTGGCGGTCGGGCTGGCGCTGCTTATCGGGATTGGGTCAGGCACGTTCGCCATCTGGCGCCACGCCATGCGGACACGGCAAGGCGGAAATGGCGAGCGGATCGTCGCCACCCTGCAATCGCCGGGGGCGACCGGACCGATCGCCGCGGGAGGGCCCAAAGCACCGGCGTCCCATCCCAAGTTGGCAGCCCGCCCGCAGAGTGTGCCTGTTCCGTCGAGCCACGCGCCCCGGGAGCCGAGAAGAGCCGCAGCGCCCGCTGAACGGGCCGAGCCGCGCGAGGAGGCCGCACGTGAGTCAACCCCGGCCGCGGCCAACCCGCAACGGGTTGAGTTGACCTTGGGCCCCCATCCCCCAAAGGTCGAAGTCTGGATGGATGGCCAGAAACGTTTCGATTTCGGGCCCCGGCAGGACCGCATCGTGATTCCCTGGGACGGGCCTCACACCTTGGAATTCCGCAACGACGCCTGCTGCAATCGCAAGGAAGTTACGGTTGGACCACAGGCCTACCGGCCGCCTGGGGATCATCTCTACGTAAATCTCGACCCCAAACCGGCCCGCCTGTCGGTGACCCTGCAGCCCGCGCGATCCGATGCCAGCATCCTGCTGCGCGAGGTGGGCGATGCCCGGCCCAATCCCTGGCGCACGACCGTTCGCCCGGGCGAAAGAGTGCCGGTTCCGTTTGACGCCGGCGATGAGATGCGAAAGAGTCTGGATGTCGTGGTCTTTCTTGGCGACAAGACGCTCACCGAGCGGGTCAACATCACCGCGGGGGAATCGCGGCAAGTAACTGTGCGGTTGGACCAGTAACGTGTACCTGGGAATCGTCGTTCTCCTGCTCTTCCAGGCAGCGCCCCCAGTCGTTCCATCGCCGGCGGCGGAAGAGCTTCGGCGCGGCAAGATCTCCTTTGACCGGGGCGAGTACGGCCGGGCCATCGAGATCTTGCGGCCCCTGCTCTACCCTGATATCCGCCTGGAATCAGAGGGCCAGATCGTCCAGACCTACCGCATGCTCGGGGTCGCTGAGGTTTTCCAGGGGCACAACGAGGTTGCCGCCCAGGAGTTCCGCAAGCTCCTGCAGGTGCGGCCCGCCTACCGCTTCGATCCCCTGCTCGATCCGCCACAGGTGGTGGATCTTTTCAATGGGGTTCTGCGCGCCCATGAGACCGAGGTCGCGGCCCTGGAGGCAAAGCAGCGGGAGGCGGCGCTAGCGCGGCAGCGCGACCGTGAACAGTGCGAGAAGCTGCGGGCCGGGCCAACCGTCGTCGAGAAACGCTTTGGCCGCAACTCGTTCGCGGTGAACCTGGTTCCGTTTGGTGCGGGGCAGTTCCAGAATGGCCACCGGATCAAAGGTTGGACCTTCCTGACCGTGGAGGCCCTGCTGGCCGCGGTCTCAGTGGCGGCGTTCTCGACCAACTTCGCGCTCTACGGCACAAGCCCCACGCGAAAATGTCAGCGTGACACCGGGGCCACCCCCTGCCCGCCCGAATACATCGACCATACCGACGAGAATCGGTCGCGTTGGCTTCTGCGCACCCAGGTGGCGAGCGGCGCGGCGTTCTTCGTCGCCGTGGCCTGGGGCATCGCGGATGCCCTGTACTACTTCAAGCCGGAAATCCCGCTAGCGCAGGTGCCGGCAGACCAAGCGCTGGCAAAGTCAAGCGCGCCGCAGTTTTTGCCGGTTTTGCTGGGCAACGCGCTTGGCCCAGGTCTGTACTTCCGTTTCTGACCAGAAACGGGGAAACTGCAGCCCATGGCTACCCTACGCATCCACATGCCCGGAGCGGGCGTGAAGGTGTACCACATCTACAAGAAACTCACTTCGCTCGGCAAAGGCGAAGGGGTCGACATTCTTCTGCCTGATCCGCTCTTGGCCGACACGCACGCGCACATCCACTTCGACGGTCGCGACTTCAACATCTCGGTCACAGACAAGGACGCGGACCTGCACATCAACGGGCGGCGGCGCAGCAAGCACCGGCTGACGCAAGAGGATCGCATCCGGGTGGGCAGTGTTGAGCTGGAATTTTCCCTCTACGACGAGCCGGTCACCGACGACGTCGCTGCCAAGACCATGGCCGAGCTGAACTCGTACAAGCGCCTGTTGGAGTTCTCGCAGAAGCTGATGGCGAGCTACGAGCTGTCCACCCTGTTCGATCAGTTACTCGACGTGGTCGTCCAGGTGACCAACGCCGACAAGGGCTTCATCGTTCTGCTCGAATCGGGCGAGCCGGTGGTCAAGGTGGCGCGCAACCTGCGCCACGAAACCATCTCGGACGCGGTCCGCCATCTGTCCGACGCGATCCTGGCCCGGGTAATGGCGACCAAGAAGCCGCTCATCATTTCGGACGCGCTCAACGACACCGACTTCAAGGATTCGCTCTCGGTGATGAACCTGCGCCTGACCTCGGTGATGTGCGTGCCCTTGCTCGAGCGCGGCAACTTGATCGGGATCATCTATGTGGGCAACGACAACGTGGCCCAACTTTTTGACGAGGCGGCGCTCGAGATCCTGACCATCTTCGCGTCGCAGGCCTCGCTGCTCATCCGCAACGCACTTCTGGTCAATGAGCTGCAACTCGACAAGCGATCGTTGCAGGAACGCATCGAACGCATGCGTTTTGGCGAGATCCTGGGTTCCTCGCCCGCCATGCAGGAAGTCTTTCGCAAGGTTGAGCGAGTGGCCGGTACCGACATCACGGTGCTGGTCACCGGCGAAACTGGCACGGGCAAGGAACTCATCGCGCGCGAGATCCACAACCGCTCACCCAGGGCCAAGGGTCCTTTTGTCAGCATCAACTGCGGCGCGATTCCGGAGAACCTGCTGGAATCCGAATTGTTCGGTCACGTGCGCGGGGCGTTCACCGGCGCGGTGGCCAGCAAACCCGGCCGTTTTCAGGTGGCCAACAAGGGCACCCTGCTGCTCGACGAAATCGGCGAGATGCCGATAGCCCTGCAGGTCAAGATCCTGCGCGCTCTGCAAGACCGCACCGTAACCCGCGTGGGCGACACGGCAAACGAGCCGATAGACATCCGGGTCATCGCCGCGACCAACCGCGATTTGGAGGCCGACACCAAGGCCGGTCATTTCCGCGAGGACCTCTACTACCGGCTCAACGTCGTGCACCTGCTGCTGCCGCCGCTGCGCGATCGCGGTGATGACGTCGTCGTGCTGGCACGCTACCTCTTGTCGCGCTACGCGCAGGAGCTGGGCAGCAAGGTGCGCGGCTTTACCCCCAACGCAATTTCCGCGGTCAAGCGCTACCACTGGCCGGGAAATATCCGCGAGCTGGAAAACCGCATCAAGAAGGCGCTGGTGCTGGCTGACAAAGCCCTGCTCGGCCCCGACGACCTTGGCATCGACTCCGACGAGCTGCCCGCCATCCTGACCCTGGCTGCCGCGCGCGAGCGCTGGCAGCGGCAGTACATCAACGAAGTGCTCAGCCTGAACGGCGGCAACCGCACCCGTACCGCGCGTGACCTGGGTGTGGATCCGCGCACCATCTTCCGGCACTTGGAACGCGAAGAATCGACCGCGGGTGCCGACGACATATTGCCCCCCGGCGACGACACGTGAGTTGGCAATTCACATGGCAAGTCCGATTCTCTTGCCGAGCATGGCTGGCTGCCCTGCCCCTGTGGGCCTGCGCCTGCGTTGTGCCGGTGGCGCCGCAGTTCGAGGACCCGGCGGGGAACTCTCCGCCGTACCTGGTTAGCAGTAGCCCGACCGCAGGCGCGGAGCTGCCGGCTTCGCCGTACACCATTGAGGCCACTTTTGGCGACCCCAATGTGCAGGACATCCTGACAGGCCGTTGGCTAATCGACTACCCGCCCTATGACCAGTACCTTTCGCGCCTGGCGCAGGAGGTGAGTCTGCCAACCACCGGGGCGGTCAAGCGGGAGCCGATTCGCTTTGCCGCGAGTTGCGCGAACATCGCGAGCGGCTCTGGGCTGCCCTCGCACCGTGTGACCCTGTCCGTGGCAGACCGACCCTTTCTGTCCGCGCAGCAGGCGCCTGATCTGCCTCTGGACTCGGTGACTGACACGGGCTTCGCGGTGCGCACGACCTGGATCGTGGATCTGGCGTGCCCGTAGGGGCGACCTGCGGTCGCCCGCACGGCGGGCCGTCGATTTTCGGTAGCGTCGACCGTAGGTCGCCCGACGAATCACGATGAAGTTTGACAACAGGCCTTTGGCCTCGTAGCTTGTAGGTACTCGCCGGCGCTCCGGCGACGCGCGCTCCTCGCTGGGAGCCCCCTTCGACGGGCAGGGGTCGATTCCTCGTCGCCCCCAAAACACAGTGTCGCTAGCTACCCCACCCCAAGAATTCCGCCAATATCGCAGACTGGTTTCCTGGACGATTCTTTCAGTCATCGCGCTTGGCAGCCTGTACCTACTGGTGTCAGTGAGCGTAAGCCTGTACCGGCAGCGCCACGCCCTGCCGGTGGGCGAGGAAGTCAGCGCCCTGGTTTCGAACGCAGAGCTGAGCAGTTGCTTCGCTGAGCTGCGGGACGTGTCGGTCGCGCTACGCAAGTATTTGGAGCGCTCGCACCACCTGCTCGCCAACGACGACGCCGATGAACTGCAACGCTGGGCCGACGAAGGTGCGGTTTGGCGGGCGCAGTGGATGGGACTCGGACGACGCTGCCGGTTTGCTGCCGAGACGCGGCCCACCCAGGCGCGCAAGGAAATGGAAGCTTTGGCCGCAGCTCACGAAGAGCTGGGCAACATTCAAACGACGTACACTGAGGCGCTGAAAAGATTCGCCAAGGATCTGGTCCCGCGTTTGGGCCGCCTTGACAAGCGCCTTGCGAAACTCGGCGAAGCCATAGGTACGACTGGCTCGCCATCAGGAGACAAGCAATGATCGATCAAGCACAAGTCAGAGACAACACCGACGCCCCGTCCGCCGCCCCTGCGGCCGACGACGCTGCCGTCGAGAAGAAGCCTTCATTTACCGACATGGGCCTGCGGCCCGAAGTCCTGCAGGCGTTGGCCGAGATGGGATTTGTCGAACCGATGGAGGTGCAAAGCGTGACCTTTCCATTGGTGCGCGCGGGCCGCGACATCATGGTCCAGTCGCGCACCGGTTCGGGCAAGACCGCGGCCTTCGGAATTCCCTTTGCCGACGGGATGGTCGACGCCCAACAAAAGTCGGTGCAGGCCATCGTGCTTCTGCCCACGCGCGAGCTGGCGCTGCAGGTGGCGGCCGAGATCGCGCGCATCAGCGCCCAATCAGGGTTGTCGATAGTTCCGGTATATGGCGGGGCGCCCATGGGCCGACAGATCGAACAGCTGCGCGCGGGCGGGCAGATTGTGTGCGGCACGCCCGGACGCATACTCGATCATTTGCGCCGCGGAACTCTGCACCTGGACAAGGTCAAGTGCGCGGTGCTCGACGAGTGCGACGAGATGCTCTCCATGGGCTTCCAGGAAGACATCGAAGCCATCCTGGAACGGACGCCCAAGGAGCGCCAGACCATGCTCTTTTCCGCCACCCTGCCCGAGGGAATCCAGCGTCTCGCGCGCCGCTATATGCGCGAGCCTGAGATGGTGACCCTGTCGGCAGACTTCGTGGGCGTGCACGAAATCCACCACATTTACTACTCCATCCCGGGTGGACAGCGTGAAGCCGAACTCACGCGCGTGCTCGCCTTTGAAAATCCTGAACGCGCGCTGATCTTCTGCAACACCCGGGAAGAAACTGGCCGGGTGGCGGAATACCTGCGCCGCCAAGGGCTGGACGCCGAGGCCATTTCGTCGGACCTGTCGCAGTCGGAACGCGAGAGCGTGATGACGCGCATGCGGGCTGGCAACATTCGTTTCCTGGTGGCCACCGACGTGGCGGCACGGGGAATCGACATTGAAAACTTGCCCTGCGTGATCAACTACACTTTCCCGGAATCGCCCGAGGCGTACATCCACCGCACCGGTCGAACCGGGCGGGCGGGCCGCTCGGGCCACGCGGTGTCGCTCATCGGCCCCACTGAGGTCGGCTCGTTCTACTACCTCAAGTTGCTGTACAAGATCCGGCCCGAGGAGCGCGCCCTGCCGTCAGAGGCAGAACTGCGTTCCAAGCATGAGGGCGAGAGCGTGTTGCGGCTGCGCAGCCTCTTGCCTGATGACGTCGGGTCTGAATGGCGCGCGCTGGCCCGGCGAGTGATGGGAGCGAGTGACGGTGAGCGGCTGATCGGATGTCTGCTGCGTGGGGCTCTGTCAGGGAAAGAGACGACTGTCGCACGGACTGCGCCGCCTCGTGAGGAGGACAAAGGCGGGCGCGCCGAAGCTGCTCCAGCCGACAAGGCCGGCGACGAATCGGCCCGGCCTGGCCGCGAACACACAGAGGAACGCAACAGTCGCGGTGGCTACCGGGATCGCGAACGGCCAAGAACGGATCGCGGCCGGCCGCCGCGCGATCGCGAGCGCGGCCCGTCTGATCGCCCGCGCTCAGGTGGCGAGCATCATGAGCGAGTCGAGCGCAGCCCGCGACCCGAGCGAGCCGCCCGGCCCGCGCAGTCAACGCCCACTTCCGCAGCCGCGCCCAGTGATGGTCGCGAATTCTGGGAGGTGTGGAGCGAAGAGGTCGGACGCACGCCCGCCGCAAGCCCTGCCCCGTCGCCCGAGGCGACTGAGGCGCTTGAACCCAGTTTGTCTGCAGTCAGCCCACCGCCACCTGCATCCAGCTCCCAAGCGCCAGCGCCAGGCTACCAGGCGCCCGCGCCTGGCCAGGTTCGGCTCTATCTCAATTTGGGTCGCAAGGATGGCATCTCGACTGAAGAGATCGTGGCACTGTTGGCCAGCACAGGCGTGTCAGTGCCCGCAACGTCCATCGACACAATGAACACGCACACCTACATAAACGTCGATGCCGCCGAGGGCGAAAAGCTGTGCGCAGGCTTGGTGGGCAAAGAACGCAATGGGCGTGCGATCATGTGCGAGCCCGCGAGGCCGCCGCGGCGGAGGTAGACAACCGGGAGCCCGACAGTGGCACCGTTGGCGTGCGTCTGTGGCGGGTTTCACGACCAGAAGCCCGACCTTGGTGAGATCTGACCAGAAGCGCGTGGGACTGCACGGGCCTGACCGCCCAAAGCTTTCGGACACCGCTGACGACTGCCCGGACTCGCTCTGCTTCTCGTCGATTCTTGAGGTCATCGTCGTGACATCGCGTGCTGGTGGACATGATGTTTTCACATGATATATTCGAGACATGAAGAGCCTCGTTACGACCCTGACCGAACGTGGTCAGGCATCCCTGCCCGCATCGCTACGCAAAGAACTGGGGCTCAAGCCGGGACATCAGCTGCGTTGGCAGAAGCTCTCCTCGTGCGAGGTGCGGCTGCTCGTCGAATCGGGGAAGCACATCGCCGGACCCAAGGCCATGCTGGGATTCGCCAAGACCTTTCGCAGCCCCAGGCGAACCGCCGACTGGATGAAGGATCTGCGCGCTGGTGAAAAGTCCCGATGAGCTGGGTGGTTGACACCTGCCTCCTTCTCGACGTACTCGAAAACGATCCAAGCTTCGGGCCTGCATCGGCGAACCTGCTTGAGAAGTCGCTGCGGGACGGTCTCCTCCTCTGTCCGGTGACCATGGTTGAGTTGTCGCCGGCCTTCTCCGGCAGCCTGGAAACTCAGAAGCACTTTCTGGAGCAAGTTGGTATTGATTTCACCGAAGGCTGGACGTTCGCGGACACTGAGTGCGCGCATCGTGCCTGGAATGTCTACGTCCAGGCTCGACGCGCGAGCGATACGCCGAGGCGCCCACTTGCCGACCTGCTCATCGGCGCCTTCGCGTGCCGGCACCAGGGACTGATCACACGCAACCCCACCGATTTTCGCCGCTGGTTTCCCAAACTGAAACTGCGGCAACCGTAAAGGGGTGCAAGGAACTCAACCTTGGTGAGGTCCCATGCAGAGCGTGACGACCTTCGTGGGCAAGTGAGAGTGCTTGCCAACCCCACGATTGCAGGAACTACGGAAACTGGACCTGAACAGGAACACCACTCTGGTTTGTGGAGTTGTCGCCGAGCTCGCCATCGTTGTCGTAGCCCCAGCATTGCACTCCGCCGTTGACCAACGCGCAGGTGTAGTTGTAGCCGGCGGCGATGGCCGTGACTCCTGATGTCAGGCCCACCACCGCACCAGGAATATGCCTATCCGTCGTGGTGTTGTCGCCGAGTTGGGCGAAGTAGTTCCAGCCCCAGCATTGCACTCCGCCGTTGACCAACGCGCAGGTGAATTGTGCGCCGGCCGTGACTGCCGTGACTCCCGACGTCAGGCCAGACACCTGAACAGGAGAGTGCCTGATTGTCGTGGTGTTGTCGCCGAGTTCGCCCATTTCATTGTCGCCCCAGCACTTCAGCCCGCCGTTGACCACAGCGCAGGTGTGATTGTCGCCGGCAGCAACGTCCGCGACGCCTGATGTGAGACCCCACACCTGAACAGGAACATCCCTCTCGCTTGTCGAGGTATCGCCGAGTTGGCCAGTGCTATTGTAGCCCCAGCACTGCACCCCACCGTTGACCAACGCACAGGTGTGACGGCTGCCCGCGGTGACGGCGGTGACGCCTGATGCCAGGCTCAATGCCTGAACAGGAACGTTGCTCTGGCTTCGTGGCGAGTTATCGCCGAGTTGGCCGTAGTAATCGCTGCCCCAGCATTGCATTCCGCCGTTGACCACCGCGCATGTGTGAAAGTCACCGGCGGCGATGGCCGTGACTCCTGATGTCAGGCCCAACACCTGAACAGGAACAAGGCTAGAGGCTTCCGCGAGGTTGTCGCCGAGCTGGCCTTGGTCATTGTGGCCCCAGCATTGCACCCCGCCGTTGACCACCGCGCATGTGTGGCCGGCGCCACTGGCGCTTGCCGTGACCCCTGAAGTCAGGCCCAACACCTGAACAGGGACAAGCGTCGCCGCAGTGGAGTTGTCGCCGAGTTGGGCGTAGCCATTGTAGCCCCAGCATAGCGCCCCGCCGTTGAGCGATGCACAGATGGCGAAGCTGCTGGGGCCTGCGCCGATGCTGGTGATGACTTCCGCAGCACTGCTGCCACCACTTGCTGTAGTTCCGCCGGATGTCGTAGCTCCACCGTTGCTGGTCGTCCCGCCTGCTGTCGAGATCCCACCGGCACTAGTCGTCCCGCCGGCTGTCGTAGTTCCACCAGCACCGGTCGTTCCGCCGGATGCCGTAGTTCCACCGGTGCTGGTCGTCCCGCCGGCTGTCGTAGTTCCGCCAGCACTGGTCGTTCCGCCGCCAGTGCTCGTCCCCCCGGTCGCTACGCCACCAGTGGCCGTACCGCCGGTGCTCGTCGCGCCGCCGGTGCCGATCGTGCCTCCCGTGCCAGTAGTGCCTCCGGTGCCCGTGGTTCCTGCGCTGCCGCCGGTCCCACCGGTTCCGCCTGTAGCTGTGCCCCCAGTCGCAACGGGCGCGTCGTTGGCATCCACGCCGCCCGTGACAACCGGCGCGTCCCTGCCATCCGTGGCCGTGGGCCCGTCCGTGACACTTGCACCGCCGGTTGCAGTTGGGGCGTCGATTCCACCAACACCGCCTGTTACAACCGGCGCATCGATGTTGCCCGCTCCACCCGCTCCGCCGGTGCCAGCTTGATCGGCAGGAAAGTCAGTGGCCGCATCAAAGCCGGGCGAGCTGGAGTCAGGGACTCGCGTCTCCCCGCGATCTGTGGCGTTGACGTCGAGCACTTGCCTGTCGGCGAAGATGTCACGTGCGCTGTTCATATCTGCCGGCGCGTCGGTGGGCGTGACGTCTGTCGGAGCGCTTGCCGCATCAGTGGGCGAGAAGCACGCAGCCTCGTCGGGCTGGTTGCAGCAGAAGCCGGGCTTCTCGACAGCAACGCCCACGCACCGGTAGCCCGATGGACAGCCATTGTCGTCTTTGCAGGCCAGTTGGCTGGGATCGACCTTGGGATTGAACGTGCAAGCGGCAGTCAGCAGAAACGCCGACGCGGCCAAGAAGGTGTTCCGATGCTGCATGGGCTAGAAACTCCCCTGCACCACCGCGCCGGTTCCGCCCGGCAAGATCACGGGTAGCAGGCTGACGGAATCAGAGGCGGACGATTGGGCCGTTCGATAACCGAGGTAGTACAGCACCACGCCACCCGCGAGAGCAGCCGCGCCCACGCCGTAGCCCACCCACTGCAGATCCTCGAACAACTGGCCGCGGTCATAGGTGGTTCTGCTGAAGCTGCGTTGGGCGGCATCGGAGGTCACGTCGTTGGAAAGGCTGTGGGTCTCGATGCTGAAGATCACCCCAGTGATCAGGGCCGCGGCCCCCACGGAGCCGATCACAATCCCCGCAGTTCGCAGGGAGGCGCCTCTGTTGTCCGCAGAAGGCCGGCCTGGCGCGGTCTCGACAACCCCAGCCGGAATCGGGACAGCAGTCACCGCAGTAGGCGCCGACGTGCTGGTCGCGGCAGGTGCGGGCGCCTCGAGCGGGGGCGCTGCGGCTGGCGGTGGAGGCGTCACAGGCGCGGCCGCGCCTGGCATTGCCGGGCTCTCCTGCTCGGCCTTCATGGCCTTGCACTCGGCGATGTGCCCATTCACCTCGGCCTTTTCCTCAGCCGACAGATTCTTGGCCTTGCGCAAGAACTCACGAAAACGCAGAATCGCCTCGCTGAACTTGCCATTCTGCTCGTAGCACCGACCCTGATTGTAGATGTAGTTCACGTCCCCGGTTTCAGCGAACATCTGGGCCAACAGATCCACGCCCGCCTGAAAGCGGCCGGCAAGACACTCGCTGCGCGATTGGGTCTCGCGCGGATCCGCC
>Ga0182019_10000296_pt1 | contig 25009 bp, 21 predicted proteins | sample 812E2MmetaG_FD_120483 | JGI IMG/M metagenome (GOLD analysis project Ga0182019, IMG submission 120483) | Permafrost microbial communities from Stordalen Mire, Sweden - 812E2M metaG | ecosystem: Environmental > Terrestrial > Soil > Wetlands > Permafrost | place: Sweden: Stordalen | collected...
CAGGGTGTAAGCCGAAGGCAAATTCAACGTGGAGAATATGGATTTAATATTTCACTTGTTCGATTATTCACCATCCTTGACTGTTATGATGGATACACACTGAGTAATTTTTTCGAAGGCATGGAGTAGAATATTGTTGTAGAACTGAATATCCATAAGATAGTAGAAGTTAGATTTACTACATTTATATAGGTATATACTATTGATTTATGCCCAGATATTTAACCAAGTCAAGATTCAAATTAGCATTGGATTGTCCAGCAAAGCTCTACTATACTGGTAAGCCAGAGTATCCTGATGCTAAAAAGGACGATGCTTTTCTTGAAGCATTGGCTGAAGGAGGTTATCAAGTTGGCGCATTAGCAAAATGTTATTATCCTGATGGGATAGAGATTAAAGAGCGTGGTTATGAAATGCCTCTACAAAAAACTATAGAATTACTTACTTATGAGAATATTGTCATTTTTGAAGCTGCGTTTCAATACCAGAACCTCTTCATTCGTGCTGATATTATTGAAAAAAAAGGTAATACGATCAACCTTTTGGAAGTAAAATCAAAATCCTTTGATGGAAGAGGTGGCAATGACATGCTGACTAAGAAAGGATTTCTGGATACCAAGTGGAGTGATTATGTTTATGATGTTGCATTTCAAAAATATGTCCTAACAAAGGCTTATCCTGATTTTGATGTTCATGCATATTTAATGCTTGCTGATAAAAATGCAGTTGCCACAGTAAATGGTCTGAACCAGAAATTTCAACTTAAAACGGTCGAAGATGACAGAATTATTGTTGAAGTGGTAGGAGATGTTTCAAAAGAAGGTCTTGGTAAAGAAATACTGATACGTGTTAATGCTGATAATATTATTAATCAAATATTTCAGGGTACTGATTCTCCAAATCCCTCAGATAAGAGTTTCATAGAATACATTCATTTTTTGGCAGACAACTATGAAAGGGATGAAAAGATTGTTGTTCCGATTCATAAAGACTGCAAATTATGCGAATATCAAACCACCCCTGAAGAAGAACTTCAGGGTAAACTCTCAGGTTTTAAAGAATGCTGGTCAAGACAATTGGGTTGGGATAATGAAATGTTCAAACTGCCACTGGTTTTAGACATTTGGGATTTTCGTAGTAAACAAAAGTTAATTGATAGTGAAGTTTATTTGATGCAAGATGTTACGGAAGATCAGATTGGGGATATCCCCCCATCATCCGATGAAAAATTAAGTAGAACTCAGAGGCAATGGCTACAAGTAAGGAAAACCGTAGATAACGACCCTACACCTTATATTAATATTGATGGTCTTAGAGCAGAGATGGCATCATTTGTTTACCCGCTTCATTTCATCGATTTCGAGACTTCTATGGTTGCTATACCTTTTAATAATGGTAGAAGACCCTATGAACAATTAGCTTTTCAGTTCTCCCATCATAAAGTCACATCAGAACATAATATCGAACATGTTGGGCAATACATAAGTGTCGAGAAGGGTATGTTTCCAAATTTTGATTTTATAAGAAACTTAAAGTCACAGCTTGAACATGATCAGGGTTCTATTTTTAGATATGCAGCGCATGAAAATACAGTGCTTAACCAGATTCTTGTTCAGTTGGAAGAAATATCCTTAACTGAAGTCCCAGATAAAACCGAATTGATTGCTTTTATTAAAACAATCACTCATGGTGCAAACCATCAAGGTACAAGAGATATGATTGACTTATTGAAGCTGGTTAAGTACTATTATTATCATTCTTTAATGGGTGGTTCAAACTCTTTAAAATATGTATTACCTGCTGTTCTTAATTCATCTGAATACATTCAGATAAAATACTCTCAGCCTATTTACGGTAAGAATTCAATTATCAAAAGTCAGAATTATGATGATGGCTGGGTCTGGATTAGAAAAGATGACAATGGCACGGTGATTAATCCATATAAATTACTCCCCCCCTTGTTTGAAGGTATTGATGATGATCAGATAGAACAATTTCTTATGCGCAGCAATATACAAGAAGGGGGTGCTGCGATGACGGCTTATGCCCGTATGCAATTTGCTCAGATATCTGACATTGAGAGAGAAAGTATAATTAAGGGTTTATTGAAGTATTGCGAACTTGATACGCTTGCAATGGTCATTGTATGGGAATATTGGCATGATTTGATAAATTAAACAAGTAAAATATCTAACCAATATTAATACCGCATAGAACAATCAGATAAAAAGATATAATAGCTTTGTGTTTTAAATATAAATTATCAATCATGAGTAACGGAACAGTAAAATTTTTCAATAATTCTAAAGGGTTTGGGTTCATCACCCCTGATGATGGAGGTAAAGATGTATTTGTGCATCAAAACGGATTAATCGATAAGATAGCTGACGGAGATAAGGTAAGCTACGATGTAGAACAAGGTCAAAAAGGATTGAACGCAGTAAAGGTCAAAAAAATAAGATAAAAGTTTAGACACCTTCCATATCATTTTCTTGACTTTATTTATAACTAATTAATTAGTTGGTGAGACTTATTTGTGCCTATCGTTTCTGGTAATTCTTGTTTGGCAAAATACACTTGAAACTACCAGATAAATCATCAAATGGAAATTCAATTCAAAGAAAATTCCAGAAGTTCAGTTTTTCAAAAAGTGACTAATAGGGGGTAGTAGTAGTAATCCCCCTATATATAACCTATTATATATATTGCTATAGTAAGATAGTCACTTTTTCTTTGATTTTTATTTCTCTATTAAAGTATTTGGTACTACAATCTTTCATGATCTTCCCCAAATAATCTTTATACCCTTCTTCTATCATAAATGAATCAAAAATATTGTAAATAATAGCCTCTGGATATTTGGCAATAAATTTGCCATAGATTTCCTGAGCTAATTGGCTTTCAATACGCATAAACTTATGACTGTATTTAAGGTAATCTTCGTGAGTGTTCCCTTTTAGCTTATCCATTCCTTTCGTTATTTCAGGAAATATTGACCTCATAATATTAGTCTCTTTATGCCAGCTATCTTTTCTGGCGTTTTGCCAGTGCTTAAGTGCCAATGTTTTTGCATCATCTCTACTCATGGTTACGTCTAAACTGGCTGCTATATCTTGTATTTCTCCATAGAAATCTTCTCGTAACCAAAGAGCTAACTTATCCAATTCATTTTTCAAGTTCACATTGATATTACCTGTGGTAACACTATCATCAATTATTTTATGAAGTACTTGGATATTGAATGTGGAAAAATCCAGTTCGGTTAAATTCGTCCATTTATCGTCACGCATTTCATGAAAAAAATCTCTTAATTCCTTATGACACATATTTATGATCGTAAATATCCTATCAGTTTTTTCATTGTAATTAAATAATACAGATTTATTTCTTAGTCTTTCTATGTAATCCAGCATGCTAACGAATTGTTTATCATTTTTTAATTTTTGTATGTGAAGATCATTTGCAAGTAATTCAGCTTTCTCTGCATCGAATATGTAATTACTACACATTTCGTATTGGTGACGGATTACAGGATTAATTTCAATTAGCTGCTTGGCTTTATCATTGATTGTTACTTTTCGCTGAGTCTTGATATAAATCTCCTGTATTTGGGTATCACCATCATATGGTGCTAAGAGCTTGAAGTATTTTGCATTTATCCCAAATTGCTGTCCTTGAACTGTAATAAATTCGGTGATACCTATAACTTCAATAATGTGTTGATGTACAAGGAAATGAATAACCTGTTTCATCTTCTTGGGAGACATGACATGGTGGACATCCGCTATTCTGATGCGCTTAAATCCTTTTGTTCTAAAATCTCCTTGTGCTTCATCTGCACAAATGCAAAAACTAATAAAATATTGAATTGAAGGTATTAACTTACGCAAGACCTTCCCTTTTTTCAAACACTCACCAAGTATTCCACTGGTATTGGTTAAGTAAAAATAAGGGAGGTCATCCTTAATAAGGGTGTTTAAATCAAGATTCGTTGGCAGTAGTAATTTCATTTTTGACGGTGTTAATGATATTAATTAATTGACTGTGTTTTTTTTAAAACCTCGTAAACCCAACGGTACACCGTCAAGCAAAACCGTTGGGTATGAGGTAAAGCATTTCTGCTTTTTAATAAATACTTTCTCATTTCGATGAATCATGATATTTATGCTCAATTTATTTAGTGGAGTGATAATTTTCATGGCTACATTTACTTATTACGTCTCGAACTCAAAAAGGGTGATTTCTCCATTTTGTAATTGTTTTGATGAATTTATCTCCATCTCGTTAATTTTTAGCTTGACACATTTTTTTAATTTCCCTTCGATTTACCTTATGAAGGTTTATATTCTTTTCCAAATGTTTTTTGAATCCGACATTTGAAGGCTGAGTTTCTAATGCAGTATTCTTTGTGATCTGATCTATGCTTAAGTTTTTATCAACTTCTTCTACATCCTCCGCAATTTTCAATAGATCATCAGGTGCGACTACCCCTGAGTATTCATCTGAATTACAAGTTTTATTATGTTCATTTGATGGAAGCTCATCTTGAAACTGATCTGAATTTATGGTCGCATTATTACCTGTTGATGGCGCAATGTCTGAATTATTTATTAGTTTGCACCCTCTGCTGATTGCAATATCAAGATTGGCTTGGTTATTATCACAACCTTTACCAATTCTGCCTAATTTACTGGCTGCAATAAGAAACGTACCAGTACAAGTGAAAGGGTCAACGACTAAATCTTTTTCTATAGTCGTTTGCATAATATGTTTTATTGCCAAGTCATCGGGTTTCTGCCACGGGTGTAGTTTATTTCCAATTCGAGCATCGGGTGCATTTTCTACTTGAGCCGAAAACATGTCATTAGTAATTGAGGTGTCCAATGGAGCAGACTCATTTGAATATAAATGCCATATTAACTGGTAGTTAAGATTATATTTCATTTTTGGTGTAACTCCCAAAGTGTTATTAAATACCCAAACCAAAGGAGTGTCAACAATAAATTTATCTTGATTTAAAAGCACATTCAAATATGCTTGAATTTCCATTGGATATGCACCACTGAATATTAATGCCCTGCCTGATTTTTTGATCTTTTGAATTGCCAATGGTAACCAGCTTTCTATGAATTCTCCAATTTTACCTTCTGGAATATCTGTCATATAGGGTGGGTCAGTATATAAAAGTTTAATTGAATTATCTTCAAAAGTTTTTAAATAATCTTGACAAGACATTAAAAGTACTTCAGGAATAATTATCAATTCACTTTTGTATTTTTCAACGTATTCAGCTTTCTTCTCTTCTAATTTTATTGATTTATCATCAGCTTTAATTTCTTTAAAAGCCTGATTAATACTCATTTCTCCTGAATTTAATTTCTCTTTAATCTTATCATCAGCTTCACTTACAATTCTTCTAACTTTTGAGATAGTGTTGGATGAAACAGCACCAACTTTAGCAATTTCTTCACGAGTATCAATTTTATCGTTTGGAGATATCTCCGAACCTTTGATTCCATGTCCCTTTGATCGTTTTAAATTACTTTTTGCCAATTCTTTATATATATCTTCAAGTTCTAAGGCTAATAATGAACGCTGATATGGATTAAGATTACGTCTTGCATATTGATTAAGTATCATCCACTTTTTTGCATGTAAAATATTGTCAAAGTCATATTCCGTTGTTCTAAATTCAATATCATTCTTTTGACATATGTTAAATCGGTTATGACCATCAATAATGGTAAAATCGATTTCCGCTAAATTGTTATTACATTCAGTGCATTGATAAAAACTATCAGACAGTATAAAACTTACTTCTTTACGACAATTATTACAGTACCTATTTTCTGATTCACTTTCTTTATTGTACCAAATAATGAGAGCATCTCTGCATCCTTCAGTAATGATACTTTGTTCAAGATTTTGATATTCATCAGATGTTAAGGCTTGAATCAGCTTACTTAATTCTGGGTTTACAATTAACTTTTTGCTCATAATTTTTGTTATTTAATTTTTACTATAAATACTTTTTCATCTTTAATTCCAATTGAATCTGACAGTCACATATGATTATCAATTTGTGACTCCCAACGGGCAATTGAATTCACTCGTTGGCAACAAGCGGACATATTTTGGGCACTTAACAAACGTCTTGTGTTTGTAACTATTTATGTATGTGCTTGTTAATATGATTACGGAAGATTATCCGTATTTGCGACTTCTTTTATACCTCTGTGTTTCCATATTATATAGATTTTATTTCATTATTACTTTTGCAGTATGCTTTTCATAAGCAAGTGCCATTTTAAACTTTGTAAGTGTTGCCTCCCATAAAAAATGAACTAATGCATAATTGTTTGTTTTGGATTCATGTGAGATTATGAATGAGGATTTTTTTACTCTAAATTCAATGAACCGAAAACCAGACTCATAAGGTCTATAATCTGGAGTTATGTAAATTTCAATATATCCCTTCCTATCCTTATTGGCTTCCCAAAACGCTATGATATCTTTTCCATATTTATTTATAAAATCAAGTTGATTTTGAAAGTGGTCATTGCTGATCATGCTGTAACTTTTTGTCTCATTTTTATAATTTCCATTGCAACTCAAACATATATCAATAAATTTTTCAATTGGTATGATTCCATCCCATCTTACCCACTGGTCATCCACAAACATTTCAATGCCTTCCCAATATTTACTTGGGATATTCTTGAAGGTACATAACCATTTTTCTACAGGACTACCGATGCTTCGGCAATGGCTATCAAGAGAAGTATAGTTGCTTTCTGAGATTCCACTTGCGTATTTAAATTTTGCCCATGAAATTGTTGGAAGATCTTCACTAACCAAAATTCTGCACATGCCAATTTCATTTTTCATATAGTCATTTTTGACTGGCACTATGTCAATTTGGTCAGTACTATAATAGTGATCACTTTTTAAATCTTTTACATTAAGAACTTTGCCAATGTTACAGGCAACATCCCAGTCAGGACTTTTGGTCAACCATACTGCAGGTTTCTCATTCTCGTCCAAAGAATTCTTTGATGTTTTGATGATACCGTCTTTTACTATACTTGGAAGATGGCATCCCTTGGTATAATGATAATAACTCATAATTTCAAGTTTTAAAATTTGCTTACTCTTTTAAAGGTTTTCAGCGTCCCCTGTTTTCTTACTCTAATCAGCTTTTATATTAGTTTTAAAATGTAACATAATACACACTTATACGTATTTAAAATGTATTAAGTTACACTTTATATCAGTAATTTTACATAAGAACATAAATAATATTTATATTATCCATTTATAAATCAGATATACAGCTATTTATATAGATAGTAAAAACATTGAATAAAGAGATTCAAAGTATATCACGTTCTTATACCTCTTATTATATATAGGTTATAGAGATGCTAAATAATTGAAAAGAGACAGTTTATATAAAATTATATGTAATTAAAAGCAACTATGTTTAATTTTATTCGTATAACAATTAAATATTTTGTAATATTGCAGTAATTAAATACATATATCATGGATATCGAGCTGAATCAAAATCTTGCCAGAATTATTCGAACACTTGAAGGTCAGGGCATGAAACCAACCAAAATCGCTCATGCTATTGGTTATGCCGCTACCAGACAATTGGATAATTCAATTGAAGGTAAAAGTATGTTGTCAATCAAAGCAATTAGAGGTTTAATAAGTAATCTTAATGTGAATCCCTTATATTTATTTTTGGGTAAAGGCGATATGTTTCTTACCTCAGAAGCGGAAACGGAAACTCTGCGAAGAGAAAACCGAGAATGGATTCAAAGACATAATGAGGCTGTGAAGACCATTATGGCATTAAATGAATTTATAAAAAAACTGGAAAAAAGGAATGACGACCTAATTGAGCTTTCCAGTTCTGCTCTCAAATATCATCAAGGACAGAAGCAAGAAGAACAAGAAAATGGAGAAAAAGACCTGAAAGACCCTGTTGCAAAAAACAGTAATTTTTTACGATGGATGGATATAAATAAAAAGATAGAAGAAAGTGGTATAAGCTATCCGATGGACTCCAACGCTAGACATATTTATCTTGAATGGCTGGATAATGAGATAAAGGTATTAACTAAGGAAGAGCCAGATAGTTCTGTGAAGCATGAAAAGAAATAATCTAGTAAGAAGAAATATGGTCGAAAAGGATTATGTAACAATTGGGAGATATGATGATAGCATTAATTAAGTTGAAAAGGGAAAAGGCTATAATTCTTTTGTTAAAATTCTTTCAAATTTTAAAACTGATAAATTCATATTTTTGACTTAATTTACAGAGTAAATTTTATCTACAAAACCTCTTAAAGTTTTTTAAATATCGTGAGTAGTTCTACCTCAATAAAATTCACCTTTTCAGGTCATGAATCCTTTCAGTGTAGACATCTTTGGCTTAAAAAAGGGTATGATTATATTCTAAATAAAAAATCTTTTAGTGCTGAAGATGCTGTAGTTAAACTTGGTGTTGGGAAAAACATGGTTAGTTCTATACGATACTGGATGAAGGCATTTGACCTACTCTCTGTCAATGATGAGTTGACTGACTTCGCTCATAAACTTTTAGCTGATGATGGATTCGACCCATTTCTTGAAGATGAAGCAAGTTTATGGCTTTTACATTATCATCTAGTAAAAAGAGGCTATGCTTCGATTTATTCATTCGTATTCAATGAACTTCGAAAGGAAAAAATTGAATTCACTAAGGATAACTTCATCGGTTATTTGAAGCGCAAGTCAGAAACTGAAAAATCGTTCCCTTTTAGTGAAAAGACATTATTGGAAGATTTTTCAGTCATGTCGAAAATGTATTTACGTTCTAATGCACAAAATAAAGATAAAGAGGATAGTTTCTCAGGATTACTCACTGAACTTGATTTGATTAAATCATACAATAAAGGGAAAGAAGATATTTATATTATTGAAAATAATGAAAGACAGGAAATACCAGATGAAGTCATTCTATATGCAATTTTGGATGATAACTCATTCGACTTATCAGTAAACCTAAATAATATTGAACAAAACTTTAATAGTGTTGGTTCTATTTTTGCGATAAACAAAAATGGAATTTTGAGCAAGATTGAAAACCTTACTTCAAAATATCCTTTTGTTGTTTATAATGACCATTCTGGAATAAAAGAATTACAATTTAAGAATAAACCTACAGCAGACTCAATATTAGAGAATTATTATGGAAGCTAATTTTAACAACTCGACAAATATTATACGTGATCTATCTAGGGAGTTGAATTATATTCCAACTCCGAACTCGATTAGAGTTGTGAATCAGATTTCAAATGACTTTAAAAAAGGTATTCGTTCTTTTAATATTATTGGCTCTTATGGAACTGGCAAATCTTCTTTTCTTTGGGCTTTGCAGCAAAGTATTACTAATAAATCGAACTATTTTAGCATCAATATTCTTCAAAATCCCAATGTTGAAGTCATAAATATTATAGGTGAATACAAATCAATTACATATTATTTTTCTGATTATTTTCAAGTAAAGGATACAAAACATCAAACCGATAATATCCTTTTGGAAATTTACAACCATTATCATGAATTAGGTAAAAAGAATCCATTGTTGATATTAATAATTGACGAATTTGGGAAATTTCTGGAATATGCTTCAATTAACACTCCAGAAAAAGAACTCTATTTTATTCAACAACTTGCAGAGTTCTGCAACAACCCTGAGCACAATATCATTTTAGTTACTACTGTTCACCAAAATTTTGATGCTTATTCATATTCTTTAAGCAATACGCAAAAACATGAATGGACTAAAGTAAAAGGGAGATTTCGTGAAATTGCATTTAATGAACCCATTGAACAATTACTTTTTTTGGCTGCTGAACATTTAAAAAACAATAACACAAATAACAAAGTAGAAACGGAAATAGAATCGGCATTGTCCATTATCAAGATATCTAAAGTGTATAATATAAATCTTGAATATGCTTCAGAAGTTGCATCCAAACTTTACCCACTTGATTTAATTGCTGCTAATATACTTACACTATCATTGCAGAAATACGGACAAAATGAAAGATCACTGTTTTCATTCCTTGAATCGACAGACCATACTGGTATCAAGAGTTTTAACAGCAATGCTAATCCGTTTTATAATGCAGCATGCGTTTACGATTATCTTATTTATAATTTTTACTCTTTTATTAATTCAAGATATAATCCTGATTTTGCAGCTTGGTCTGCAATAAAAAATTCACTTGAAGCTGTTGAAAGAACTTTTGATGAAAACTCTTACGACTATTCACGAATTATTAAAACAATAGGTTTATTAAACATAACTGCAGCGACAGGCTCTGATATAGGGATTAAATTCTTAGAAAAGTATCTGACTATATGTTTAGGGATTAACAATGCAAACCAACTTATTGATAATTTAGTTAGTAATAAAATTATAAGGTTTAGAAGCTATACTAAACGATTTATAATTTCAGAAGGAACAGACCTTGATATTTCTACTGCTCTAATTGAAGCAGGGAATAGAGTAAATGAAATTAGTGACGTTGCAACACTTCTGAATCGCTATTATCAATTGCCATCAGTTGTAGCAAAAAGTTATTCTTATCTGACTGGAACAACAAGATTATTCGAATTTAGAATTACTGAATATCCCATATCAGAAATCCCATTAGACGAAGTTGATGGGTTCATTAATTTAATCTTCAATGAAAAATTAGAAATAGATGAGGTTAAAAAAGAATCATCAAAACAAAGAGAAGCAATCATATATGGATTCTATCAAAATTCTAAAACAATAAAGAATCAACTTTTTGAAATAGAGAAGACAAGAAAGGTAATTGATGATAATGAAAATGACAAAATTGCAGTTAGAGAATTAAACAATATCCTTCAGCATCAACAAAACCTGCTTACTCATTACATTTTGAATAACCTCTATCAAAAGAATTCTGAGTTGAAATGGATTTTCAGAGGAGAAGAAATAGTTATTTCAAATAAAAAAGAATTCAATAAATTCATTTCACAAGTATGTTACCAAATTTATTCTAAGACTCCAGTTTTTAAAAACGAGCTTGTAAATAAGCATAAGATTTCAAGTTCAATCCACACAGCAAAAAAATCCTATTTACGAGCCTTAACTGAGAATTGGAATAAACCTGATTTAGATTTTGATAATAATAAATTTCCTCCTGAGAAAACAATCTATCTTACTTTGCTCAAAGAAAACGGCATTTCTCTTTATTCGGATGACATTAATTTCAATACGGAAGTCGCTAAAGAATCATCATTCATTCATATTTGGCAATACTCAATTGATTTTATAAATAGTGCAAAACAAAGTAAAAAATCGATATCAGAATTTGTTATTCCATTAACAAAGCAGCCATTTAAGTTAAAACAAGGATTAATTGATTTTTGGATTTCTTCCTTTTTATTTATTCGGAGAGATGACTTTGCTTTGTTCGGTCAAAGTGTCTATATACCATATTTAACTGATGAAGTCTTAGAACTGGTAATTAAATATCCTGAAAACTTTGAAATAAAATCTTTTGATATCGAGGGTGTTAAACTTGATATATTTAATAGTTATCGTTTGTTTTTAAATCAACATTCTAAGAATAAATTAGATAATCAAACATTTATCGAAACTATTAAACCTTTTCTAACTTTTTATCGTGGACTTCCTGAGTACTCTAAAACAACAAAAAGATTAAATAAAGAAACAATTGCTCTTCGTGATGCAATCGCAAATTCTAAAGACCCTGAAAAATCATTTTTTGAAGACTTCCCTATAGCTTTAGGTTATAGTATAGAATTAATGCTAAAATCAAAAGATAAGTTACAGGAATATACTATTAAATTACAAGATTCAATTCGTGAGCTACGTACGAGTTTTGAAGGTCTTTTGAATCGTTTTGAAGATTTTATTTTGGAAGAGTTTTTAGGAGAGGAATTACAATTTGAAGAATACAAACCCAAACTTCAAAATCGCTTTAAGAAATTGAAGAAACATTTGTGTTTGCCGTATCAAAAAACATTCGTTCAACGTATAGATTCCCAATTAGATGACAGAAATGCATGGCTTAGTTCAATTGCTCATTCGGTAATTGGCAAATCTCTAGAAACGATTAAAGACGAAGAAGAAATACTACTTTATGATAAATTCAAAAATCTGGTCTTAGAATTGGATAGTTTGACTAATATTTCCAAAGCAGATTTAGATGAAAGCAAAGAAAATATTCTAGGAATTGAAATGAGTTCATTTGTTGATGGTATTCAAAAACGACTTGTACGATTCCCAAAAACAAAAATTAATGAAGTCAGTATTATTGAAAAATCAATAAAATCTAAACTTTCAACTAATATTGCACTAAATATAGCTGCCTTAGCAAATGTACTAAAAGACCTTCTAAAAGATGAATAAAGTTAGACATGTATTGGGCATTTCTGGAGGCAAGGATAGTGCTGCATTAGCTATATATTTAAAGGATAAATATCCTCACTTGGATATTGATTATTATACGTGCGACACTGGTAAAGAGTTAGAGGAAACATATCAACTTATTAAAAATCTTGAAAGTTATCTTGGTAAAAAAATAAAACTTCTACAAGGAGCTACTAAAAGTAGTGAAGACCCATTTGACCATTTTTTAAAGATGTACGGAGGCTTTCTACCTTCATCTAATTCGAGGTGGTGCACCAAAAAACTGAAATTAGAACCATTCGAGAAGTTTGTAGGAAATGATTATGTTATTTCATATGTAGGAATAAGGGGTGATGAAGAAAGGGAAGGATATATTTCCCGCAAGAGTAATATACAAAGCATCTTCCCGTTCAGAAGAAATATTTGGAGTGAAGATGTAGTTTCAAAAATGCTTTCAAATGCTAACTTAAAATCAATTTTAAATATTTACGAGAAAATAGCCAGCAATAGTACATCTCTTAGATTCACCGAAATATTAAAACAACCATTATCACTCAACAATGGTCAAACTCAAAAACTAAATCTTCTTCTTGATGATTCAGTTATAGAATTTAACCATTTGGTATTTGCTTTTATAAAAACAACTAACTATCCTTTGGCATATGAACCTACTTTTGACCTTATTGACAATGAAGAGGTTTTAGTCAGAGAAGATATATTTAGGATATTGGAAAAAAGCGGAGTTGGTATACCACAGTATTATAATAAAGTAAGTTTTAAAGTAAATGGGAAAAAAGGTGAATATTCAAGAAGCCGTTCAGGCTGTTTTTTTTGTTTCTTTCAACAGAAAATTGAATGGGTTTGGTTATTTGAACAACATAAAGACCTTTTTATGAAAGCCATGGATTACGAAAAAGAAGGTTACACATGGATGCAGGATGAAACACTAGCTGATTTAATTAAACCTGAACGTATTCAAAGAATTAAGGAAGAATACATTAAACGATCTGAAAAAAATACCAACCTAAAATCTCCTTTCCTTCTAGATATATTAGTTGACGCAGAAGGGGAAGGTTGTGCAGCTTGTTTTATTTAAGAATTTTTAATTTTAAGCTATGGAGACAAAAGTCTATTTATCAGGTGGTATGAATAAGTCTAATTGGCAAGATAAGGTAATCAAGGATATTAATAATAAAGAATATATATTTTATAATCCTCGGCTGCATAATTTAGCGCATTCAAAGGAATATACAATTTGGGATTTATTCTATGTAAAAAATTGTGATATCGTTTTTGCCTATATGCAGAAGGAAAATCCATCAGGATATGGTTTGACTCTTGAGATTGGATATGCTACAGCTCTAAGCAAGCCTATTATTCTTATTGACGAAAGGTCATTTGGTGATACAAGTTTTAAGAAGCATTTTGAAATTGTAAGAGAATCATCATCGATCGTTTTTAATAATTTAGACGAAGGTATTTTATTTCTTAAAAACTTACGAAATGGTATTGTTACATTGTAATTCTGTCTCGTCATCTTCTAATTTTATAAGCATTGTTAAGGATTTAGGTCCTGTCATTATTTCGGCAATTGCTTTAATATTTAGTTATTTCCTAACAAAAAGAACTTTAAAAACTCAACTAAAACAAACTAAAATGACCTTTGATGCCCAAAAAGATACTGAGGCACGTAGGGAAATTTATAAGAAATTGAACGACTTTTACGGACCTCTTTTACAGATTAGGCAAGAAAGCAATAAACTATATGAGAAGTTTAGTGAAAAATATCGGAATAAAGACCCAAATTTTGCTACATTAACATATCTCCTTAATGGTTTCAAATTTGAGGGCAATGATGAAATCCTATTAAAAGAAATTATTGAACTCGGAAGTAAGTGTGAAAAGATTATTCATTCAAAAGCTGGCTTAATAGACGATAGTGAACTTAGAACAAATCTAATTCCAAAGGCAATAAACCATTTCTTCATATTAAGATTAGCAAAAGAAGGTGTCTTAATTGGCGAATCAGAGAAGTACAAAGACCTTACATTTCCTAGAGAGTTAGATGTAGTACTTGAAAAAAGGAAGAAACAACTTGAAGAAGATTTAGTTGCACTAAACAAAAGAATTGCAGATCAATAAAATCTGTTTAGAGATTGTTAATTAGATTCTTCCCCTTTAATTTCCGCAATAATAATAAAGGCTATTGTCAATGAATATGTCATATTATTCACTTATAAATGAGAAATTTATAGCTAAATTATAATCATTCCAAAACTTGAGTTTTTTTACTTACTAGTCCAAGTTTACTATCCAAAATCATATTTAAGAAAGAAGTAGACTGTAAAAAATAATTAGGATTATCTTCTAGCTTTTCTTTAATTATTGTCAATCCTCCATTTGTGTAAGATTCCATAGTTTGTATCAACTCTTTAACGATATCTTCTTCATCTATCTCTCCTTTCTCTAAGTCAATAAGATTTAATTCTGTTTTTGCTACAAGAGCCATAAACATGTATTCTTGGAGATTGGTAAAATCTTTTCTATCAAGTCGAGTTCCTTTGCTTCCCCAATATTGAATAGGGTGGCTGAAATCTACTTTTTTTGCCTTTTCTGGGAAAGAAGGGGATTCTTCATTATAGAGTCCTATGAAAAAGGCATACATGTAGAGTTCATAATTATTACTAAAATGTTTACCCAAATCAATTTTGACTTTCTCAGAACCACCGAACTTCTTTGAGAGGCTATCAAATAATATCGCCCTAAATTCTTCACTATATTTTGGGATTTTCGTCTTCCATTTATCAAATAGGTTATTCATTTCTATAAAGTAATTACATTAGTATTAATTGTTGATAGATTGTTCTTGTCAAAAGGTCTTTCAAGTACAACCCAAAATGCTTTGTTTCTATTTACATTGCTGAATTCTTTTTTTATAACAAGTTTATTTGAAGTTTTATCAGTTGCTAGGAAATCTTTTATTAAGAGTATTTTTTGATTTTCAGTTTCGTATATTAAATTTAGAAACTGAAAAGTTTTATCTTCTCCAAAAGATGAGGTTGGTGCATCAAAAATCACAGGGTACTCTTCTTCACTTTTCTCAAAGGCTAACTCAGAGATAGCAAATAAAATCGATATATGCATAGATGTAAGCAGAGATTGGTTTGGCTTATAAAAGGTTCTCCCATTCTCTTGAAGTTCAGGTATAACGCTCATTTTTTCACCAATTACCTTTTTATTAAAATAAATTGTACCTGTAAATGATTCAATATTTAAACTTTCAAATATACTATTAGACTTTTTCTCAAGTTGGTCTATAAAGCCATCAAATTTTTTCTCTTTAGTCTCTACGAAAATCTTTTCAATGTCTCTAAGTATCTCTCTGGTCTTTATTTGAAAGGTTTGAGCGGTTTTCAAATCAATATTTTCTTTCTCCTCAGTTTTCTTTTTAATTAACTCAATATTGTCATCTAACTTCTTTTGATAATCTATCTTCTCTTTATACCTAAGTGTTTTATCTGCTTGCCATGAATTATAATTTTTCAGGACATCTATTAGCTTTTCAGCACCAATGCTGGAATCTCCAATAATTCTCTCCCTATCAGCTTTTTCCTTTTCTAATGCAAGAATTTGTTCCTCAACATCTTTTTTCCTAGAATCATTAAACCTAAAGAGTTGTTTAATTTTAAATCTTATTTTCCTGAGATTTGCAAGATTATCCTCGTGGCTTACACTTAACGTTGATAATCTATTTGTATAATCATTTTCAAATAGGACTTTAATGGATTTGTCCTCTTCAACAGGAGCTTGACTATTTAAATATTCTTCAAGCCTTTTAGACATAAAATCGTATTGTTCAGACCCTTTGGGAGCTGGTCTATTGCAAACCTTACAAAATTCATCTTTTAGCATTTCCTCCATATATGCTTTTGAAGGAACTCCGACAGGTAGAGGAATGAGGTTATTGAGTAATTCAGTCTTTGCTTTTTTCTCTCCTTCTTTTTGACCAATTTGTCTATCAAACTCAGATTGGAGTTCTCTCTTTTTTATATTTAGTTTTTCAATTTTTTCAGAAAACTCTTTCTGTATGGGTTCAAAATTCACTAGTATCCAGTTTTCATCAAATAATGAGGTTGTATAATTCTCATCTATCATTTTATTTATATCTGAGATTTTTCCCTCAATAATTTTTATCCTTTTATTGATAGTTTCTAAGGCGTCTGCGTTCTTTACATGGCATTCAGCTTCTTGTAACTTTCCCTCTATTTTAGCTATTTGCTCCTCGACTGAATTTAAATGAACTCGAATTTTATATTCTTCATTTTTCAAGTCTTCAATTTCAGATGTTAATTTTTTATAAAGACCTTGATTTTTTTTATCGCATTTTGTTGCATCTTCAACTGCTTTCTCAGCCTTATCTCGTAAAAAAGCACATTTCTCTGAGTACTTTTCGAAGTGTTTTGCGTCAGAAAACAAATTAATAAGATTAATCAAGGCATCTTCATTTTTAAAAATATTAAGTTCGGATTCACCTTTGAACATAGAGTATTTTCGAATCTGAAAAGGGAATACCCTATTCAATAGGCTTTTCCCATCAACCTGACATCTTTCTCCAGTTGAAGTTTCTTCTACTCCCTCTAACATATAATTTGATATCAGGCTCTCATTTTTCCCCCCTTTTTTTACAATAAAAGATTTTGCAATAGACTTCTTTTCATTATATTGTTCTACATCTATGGATACTCTTACTCTAAAACTTTCATTTTTTTCGGTCTCATGAAGTGCTTTTGCAGAAACTAATAAGTCCAAGTTCCTATCGTCACCATTAAAAAGCCAGTCAACTGCCTCAAAGAATTTAGTTTTACCCTCACCATTGTTTCCCAAAATTACATTTAACCCATTTGAGAGTTCAAATTCTTTTACTCCATAATAACAAAGGAAGTTCTCTAATGATATTTTTTTAATTATCATAGCGCAGATTCATTTAAGTATTGTGTAATAATGTTACGCAACACAGTGTCACTCGTTGGTGTTGTGTTTTCTAAATTGTCAATTAAAAGAGCAATGCTTTTAATAATAGGATTTGAAGAACTAAGAGCTTCCTTTATTGTTTTAGGCATTGCTTTTTGTGATAAATGATACTTATCCTTTAACATTTCATGTTTAAGAACATTACTAAGGATATCATCTTTCCTTGTCATATGTATTTGTTTTAAAAGTCACTTAAATTTAGCTTATAATATTCTAATATTTCTTCAAGTATCTCATAAGTATCCATTTTATTCATAGATAAACTTGAAAAATCTACAACTCTTTCTAATTCTCTTTCCACTAGATGACGTTCCATCTCAAAAGTGTCTGATTCATTATTAATTAATGGGACTACAATTAAATCATGAATAACAGCATGAACCTTATCTTTATGAAGACGTAAGACTCTTCCTCTTCTTTGAATGAATTGTCTTGGGTTGCCAGTACTTGCACAAAATATTGCAAGTTCTGCCCTCGGAATATCTACACCTTCATCCAAGCATTTCATTGATGTCATTACATGGACTTTACCATTAGCAAAATCCTTTAAAATGTTATCTCTATCTTTTGAATTAGAAGTGTACTGCTTGACCATTATGGATTTATCTGTTGCGCTTACTATTTTTGTATATTCATTTATTAAATGCAATTCTTCTTCATTTTCATTATATTCATCTAAATTACTATAATCAGTCTCAAGTCCTTCAGGAACATACACTAGTGTGTATTTTAAGTTTTTTCTTTTCTTAAACTCTGCTGCAATAATCTGCTTAAAAACTTCTTTTTTGTTTTCAGCTTTATGAATAATCCTTTTTCTTTTAAGTAATAGCATCTCAACTTCTTGACAATCTTTGAATTTACCAGTAAATGAGTCCAGAAATTTAAGAAGTTGCTTAGATATTTTAATATATTCTTCTAATTCATAACTACTAAGAAAAACAATATGAGGGTAATAGGAATATTTGCATAAAGCTGGTGGATTATTGTAGATTGCTTCTCTCATTGTATAGGAGTAAACATAAGGGGGTTTGTCATTAAAGAATTTTTGCATGACAATATTACTTTCATCATCATATTTTCTTTCTGGCGTTGCAGACAGACCAATCCTTTTTCCTAAAGAGATAGTGGATAGCAATTTGGATACACTTTTTGCTCCCATATTATGAACTTCATCAGCAACTAGCAATGTGTCTTGAGGTAGTAATTGAAAAATACTTTGAAATTTTTGCTTAACAAATGAAGCATACGTTACTATTCCAATAAAAGAGGTGTCTATGAATTTATTAGCAGTGTTAAAAAATGCCATATTCTCAAGCCAATTCTCTTTTGAACTTACGATTATAATGTTTCCAAAATTAAATTTTTGGCATTCCTTTCTCCATTGCTCTAATAATGCAATTGTTGGAACTATAATTATAGCTTTATATGTTCGAGTAAGTACATATTCATTCAATAAGCAATTTAAGGATGTAATGGTTTTGCCAGTCCCAGTTGCCATAGCAAAGATTCCTTTTTTTGAATTGTCATGCCATTTTTTGTAAGCAGCGATTTGATAATCCCTAGCTCCTGATGGATAAGGGAATTTTGGGACTCTTGATATTTCATCTATTCTTAAAGAAACATTATTGAAAGTTTTTTGAGTTGTTTTATTTTTTGTTAAGTGTCTTTTTTTCTCAATTAGTTCTTTTTCTTTGATAAGTAATTCATTGATTGTTAAGTTCCCAAATTCCCTTTCCAAAGCTATGGAAACATCATCCACTTCTAGATACTCAACAATTTCTGAATTCCCAGAGAAAATGGTTTGAAATTCTCCATTCTGCCTTGATATCATCTTACTAGACCTACTATTCTCCCAACTTAGAAACCCATCTAATTCTTCTAAATTCTCAAGCAGTCCATAAGCTGTAAAATTACATGATGCTTTAAATCCAACATAATCAACACCATCATAGAATATTCCTGATTTATAATGAGCTATTCCACGTCCATCTTTAGGCTTGATTATTTTAATTTGAATTCTATCATTTGCAATTAACCAAGATAGACATTCGAAAAAATGTTTTCCATAATCATCAAGTGTATTTTTTAGAGATCTAATATTGTTTAAATCGATTAAAGTATTTGTAGTATTCCCTTCTTTCCCTATTTTAATTGCATCTCTATCTTCCTGAGATAATATATTATTTACAACTAATCTTAATATACCTCCATTATAAAGAAAAGTGGCAAATCCCACTGATAAAACATTAATTGCAGCAGAACTAAAATAACCTAATAATAAATCAAGATTTTTACTGTTGCATAGTCCATCTAAATAGAACTGAATTGGCTCATCTTCACAGCTAGTTCTATAAGATCTATCATCTGACCATTGAACTTCTTTTAGCATTTCTTATTGAAATTTAGAACAAAATCTCTATAATCTTTTATTACAGATGCAATTTCATGTTTTGTATTAAACTTCCCTAATGAAAACCTAATTGATGCAAATGCATCTTCATCTGATAATCCAATTGCTTTAAGCACATGTGAAGGTTCTAAAGTTGAAGAAGTACAAGCAGAACCATTAGAAACAGCAACATTTTTGATTTTACCAATCAAAATATCAGCATCTAGTCCTTTAAAACAAATATTGGTTACATTATGTATTCTGTTTTCAATTGAACCATTTAAGTATGTATTTGGCAACTTTAATAATTCAAGCTCCAAGAATTCACGTAATTCCGAAATCCTCTGTGAATCAGTTTTCATATTATTTTGAGCCAACATACATGCCGTTCCCAAAGCTATAATTCCACTAACATTAAGTGTCCCGCTTCGCAAACCTCGTTCTTGTCCACCGCCATGAAATAAAGGAGTTAACTCTATTTTCCTTTCACGCTGTCTTGTATAAAGGACTCCTATTCCCTTTGGAGCATATATTTTGTGCCCACTAAAACACATTAAATCAATCCCTAATTCATCAACATTTAAAGGAATCTTTCCTACTGCTTGAGTACAATCAGACAAAAAAATAGCGTTCACACTATGTGATAACCTTGCGCACTCCTTAATTGGTTGTATGACACCAATTTCATTGTTTACATACATGACAGAAACTAAAATTGTATCATCACGAATAGCATCATTAAGCGCCAGTAAATTAATTAAACCATGTGAATCGACAGAAAGATAAGTTATATCAAATCCTTTAGTTTCTAGATAATGGCAAGTATCCAAAACAGCATGGTGTTCGGTGGATACTGTAATGATATGTCTTCCTTTTGCTGAATAATTTTCAGCTACTCCTTTTATAGCAATATTTATTGCTTCAGTAGCTCCACTTGTGAAAACTAATTCATTGGGTGTTGCACCAATTAGTTCAGAAATTTGTTTCCTTGCTATTCTGACAGCATCATTAGCTTCAAGTCCAAGTTGATGAGGACTATTGGGATTAGCATAATTAGTCGAAAGAAAAGGTAAAATCGCTTCAATAACTTTTTCATCAACTTGAGTTGATGAATTATTATCAAGATAGATTAATTGGCTCACTGATATAAATTTGATAATCTCAAATTTAATAAAATGAATGTAGCAATGAAAGAAATTGCTTTAATACTTTGATTGTATTCATAATACATGTCTCATTTCCCGAAAAAACGATGACCAAATGTTTAACAGATTTAACATCATACAGATTTGGAATCAGAAATAAAGAAAACTCTTAATATTTGATAATTGATGAATTCAATAAAAACTTATTATTTGGACTACTTAAAGAAATTGCAATGAATCTATCTTCATCCTAAAGTATCTTACATTATTATTAAATTTGTTACCTATTACTTACTGAATAAATGAATAATGAACTCAAATCAACAAAAAGTTATATCCTACCATGGATTAACACTTAATCTTGCATCAGTCAAATGTTTCAAACTTCCTATGCCTATTGACAAATCAAAGGAAGTAACTATGGTCGTAGAGTTTAAAACTCGTTATGACTTTATTAAAAATCCACAGACGGGAGAGTGGGAAAAGCAAGAATTTAACGAAACAACAGAAATGACCTTCCCTGATTATGAATCTGCAAAAACATTTAGAAATGAGTGGCAGAGCTTTTGGAATGAATACCTATTAGAAGAGTAAGAATGACAGTCGTTATTAAATTCGAATTTTAATTGCTATATTAATTATAAAGATGAAGACAGTCACGCTCCATCTTGTTATAAGATGTATGATTAGGATGGAAAGAGCATTGATTAATCCATAAAAATAATCAACCAAAAAATGAAGAAACAAGGGATAGAATAAAAATCTGCCAAACCTGAAAAAATGTACATAACCAATATAAGACACCTTCTCCATGCTTCAGCAAAAATGCCTGAAGATATGCCAGATGAAACCAAAGAACTTTTAGGGTTTTTAACAGAGGTTATCGATGCAACCACAAAAAACCTTCCAGACTCATTAACAACAACAGATGTCAAATGCTTTAAAAAGGGTTGCTCTGGAATGATAAAATCTGCATTTAGACCTGATACTCAAGAAATTCATTGGTATTGCCCAGATTGTGAAAATGATGGTTTAATTAGTGGTTGGCAGAAGACAAAATGGGATAACGGTGCATTTAGTAAATTAATGTGATTATCTACCACTTTATCTACCACAAAGAAAAAAACCGCAGTAAGTTGCTTATTTACTGCGGCTTAAACATGTTATGAGTCGGGGTGAGAAGACAAAAAAAGCTGATTTAATTACCTGATGTTTTTCTTAGTAAGATTTGTTAAGAACCGCCAGTCGTCTCAATAGTACCAGTCATTTCAAAGTACTCAACCTCATTGCCATTCCAAAGGAAAAATTTTGCACGCTGGCTTAAATATATTGTAACGGTAACGCCTGTGATACTTATAATATCAACTTTCACTGTTTTGTCCATCGGGTTACTCGTCAATTTCTTACTATCTCTGGTAATCACTATGTTCTTTATTACCTGATGCAGCATTTCTTTAGTTATTTCACGAACTTCGAAATATTTGCCAACGTCATCAATGTTTATCTTTTTAATCAGTTCCTTTGCCTTGGTCAAGTCATTAATATGGTCAATATTGGCTTGCTTTAGTTCAAGAAATTGCATTTCCTGCTGTTTATATGCTTCACGTCTTTCTTGAAATTCTTCCTTAGTAATCTCATTATCACTGCGATTGTCGATCAAATTCTTTATGCGGTTCTTGATTTTCCGCAGTTCCTGTTCATATATCAGGTTTTCGTTCCTGATTTCTTCGGTGTTGTCGTTTTCCAACTTGACAAGGTGGACGAACTCAAAAAGAAAGATGTACTTAATGGCAAATTCCAGCTTGGGTATTGAAATACTTGTATTACCACAGTTGTTAGCATAACGGATTGAGATACATTTATATGCGTTATCGTTTAGGTTGCTGCGCTTATGAGCAAAGTAAGACTTGCCACAAACCCCGCACTTAATAAGCCTGTCATTCAATAGGTAGTCAAAACTTGAATTTATACCCAACTTGTTATAGTTGCTTTTTCTAACCTTCGTTACTCGGTCAAACATTTCTTCAGTTATAATAGCTGGTGCAATCAATATTACGGATTCACCACTTCTTGCAGGTTTATTCTTGCTTTCTTTTCTGTCTTTACGGAAAATGCGCTTGCCGTAGTATAAGGGGTTACAGATTATATCATACACAACCTTGTCACGCCACTTAACACCTGTTCTTGTTGATATGTTCCTGCCGTTTAATACTGTAGCAATAGCAAGACAACCCTTACCCGCAGAATACATATTGAATATTTCTTCAATGATTACTGATTCCACAGGGTTTATAATAAGTTTTTTGCCTTCACGCATATAACCATAAGGCAACATCTTGCCACCCCCCCAATTTCCCAATTGTGCTGAATGAAGTAAACCTGATTTACTACGATATTTCGTGGTTTCCAACTCAAAAGCATTGATACCTGAAAGAATTGAAACCAAAAGTGTACTTGTGTGGTTTATGGTTTTATCTTCATTCAGGGTTTTCAGGTTTTCTTTTAAGGCAATAAAGCCTATTTTCAAATCATTCAGTGTTTCAATAGTTTCAATTACTCGCCCAGTGCGACCAATGCGGCTTAATTCCGAAATTATCACATATTTCAAAGTATCCTTCTTTTCTTTACAGAAGTTCATCAGTCTTTTTAATTCAAGTCTTTCTTTTTTCTTTCCGCTTTCCTTTTCCGCAAATTCTGCTATGATTGAGTAGTTGTTATCTTCACAGTATTTTTTCATATCTTCCTGTTGCCTTGTGAAGTCCTGAATATCTGTTGAAACACGTGCATATGTACACACTTGGCTTTTCATATATTATATAATTGATTGTAATATAGTACAAATATAACCACATAATTAATTAGTGCAACAGTTGTAAAAGGCTTGGGTAGATAGTATTTGTGGCAAACAAAAGGGGAATTACAATCCCTGATTAAATTGTAAGTCGCATAAAGTATAAATACCATAGCAACTAAGTCTATTATTCTTGCATGAATCTTGGTAATTCTTGTTAATGCCTGACGGGATTTTTAAGAAGATGCGTTCTGAAAACAATTTAAATATGACAAACTGAAAACTCCACAAGATAACGTCCGTTCTTCGCTTCTTGTCTTCGTTTAATCCTTTTTGTCTGCACCGTGACCTTGATGATCTGATAAGTTTTCCAAAACCTCTTTTATAACCTCACCAGTTTCATAATCGGTGATTTTTTCATAATATTCATCATCCTCACGATTAACAATTCTTATAATATGTCGCCATTGTTTTGTTTTATTATATAATTCTTCTCCGACAGTGGTTTCACGAAATGGTTTTTCTCCTTGTTTAGTTTTTTCTTTAAGTTTTGCCGTGTGGCGTAATTGTTTTTTTTCTTCTTCAGTGACATCATAATTCCAATCATTGACTTCACAGACAGGACATAACGTTGATTCATCAAATCCACCTATAAAATCAAAGTGTCCTTCGCATTGATTGCATATAACGTATATACTCATAATTGTAAAATTTATTTAAAAGTAATCATTTGCATTACTAAGTATTTCAAATAATTATTGAAGAAGAAATTTGTTTGTATATTTTAAATTTATTATCAGTGAGTTTTTGAATTTTAATTCGTGCATTATCGAGTTTAAATGAATCTCTATGTCGGATAATTTGAGAACATTTTATCTTATAATCAACAATATGATTTAAAAATTTTACTTTCCAATTATCGGGTGTAGAATTATCTGGAATATTAATTATTTGAAATTCAGATGATCTTTCATTAAAATCAAATTCACATATATTAAAAAAATCATATCCCAAAATTACTTCATCAACAGATTTGGGGTCATAGGTGAATTTTCTTGTTGTAATTTCATTATCAGAACAATCATATTGTGGATGGTATTTTCCTTCAGAATTGTAAGTTAAATATCTCCATTCATTCTCAGGTTTCCACTTGATATATTTTACATTGGTTTGATAAAGTACACAAG
>Ga0182019_10000298_pt1 | contig 24899 bp, 18 predicted proteins | sample 812E2MmetaG_FD_120483 | JGI IMG/M metagenome (GOLD analysis project Ga0182019, IMG submission 120483) | Permafrost microbial communities from Stordalen Mire, Sweden - 812E2M metaG | ecosystem: Environmental > Terrestrial > Soil > Wetlands > Permafrost | place: Sweden: Stordalen | collected...
GATGCTCTTTTGATTGAGCGCGCCAGTTGGCTGGTTGTCCTGGGTGGTGGGGCTGGCTAGAGCCACCATCGAGAAAATCAGAGGGAGAGCGAGAAGTGCGAGCAGTGATTTCTTCATTGGTTTGACCTCATGCAATATTTTTCCGGACATCGTGCAGGGCCTAACTAAACTTCCTTGCACCTTTCTGACGCTGGAAAGAGGCGAGAGGTTGCTTTATATTGCCTTGCTATTAATTGCGTGGGGACGGGCAGGAACTCCCGGCGCTCCACTTGCTTAGGCGGTTTTGGGTTTGCGCCTGCGCTCTCTGAAGCCTTCGATTAGGAGATAGAGCACGGGGATGAAGAAGAGGTTGAGGATTGTGCTCATGATCATGCCGCCGAAGACGGTGGTGCCCACGGAGTGCCGTCCGTTTTCTCCGGCGCCGCTGGCGGTAACCAGCGGGACAACGCCGAGGATGAAGGCTAGCGAGGTCATCAGGATGGGGCGGAGGCGGAGGCGGGCGGATTCGATGGCGGACTCCAGAATGGTCATACCGCGTTCGCGCAACTGCTCGGCGAATTCCACGATGAGGATGGCGTTCTTGGACGACAAGCCGACGAGCATGACCAGTCCCACCTGGCAATAGACATCGTTCTGCTGGCTGCGGATCCACTGCGCAGACAACGCACCGAGCAATGCCATGGGGACGGCGAGCAGAATGATGAAGGGGAGCACGAAGCTTTCATACTGCGCGGAGAGGGTTAGATAGACGACCAGCGTTCCCAGGCCGAAGAGAATTAGCGTGGTGGATCCCGAGGCCAACTCTTCGAGCGAAATTCCTGACCATTCGTAGGCGTAACCCTGGGGCAAGGTTTTCGCGGAGAGCTGCTGCATGGCGGTGATGGCCTGTCCGGAGCTGAAGCCGGGGGCGGCGGAGCCGTTGATCTCGGCCGAGCGGAAGAGGTTGTAGTGATTGATGACCTGGGGTGCGGCGGTCTGAGTGACGCCGACCAAATTTGCCAGCGGGATCATGGCGCCGGAATCGGAGCGAACGTAGTACTGACCGATGTCTTGGGGATGGGAGCGGAATTGCTTGTCAGCCTGGACATACACACGATAAGAGCGGTTGTTGAAATCGAAATCGTTGATGTAGGCCGAACCCATGTAAACGCTGAGGGTGTCGGTGATCTGGCTGAGCGGGATGTGGAGGCTCTTGGCTTTTTCGCGATCGATGGTGACGACGTACTGGGGATCGCTCGCGGTGTAGGTGCTGAAAAGTCCGGTTAGGTCTTTCTCTTTGCGCTCGCCGCTGGCGCGAATCAGGTCGTGAGTGGTTTTGTCCAGATCCTGAAGGGTGTGAGTGGCCTGATCCTGGACTTCGAATTGGAATCCGCCAAACTGGCCGAGACCCTGGACAGCGGGCGGTTCGAAGGGGATGACGATGGCGCCGGAAATTCCGAATAATGGGCCGCGGAGTCGATTGACGATGGCGGCGGCGGTGTGGTCGTGACCCTTGCGCTTCTCGTAGGGCTGGAGCGGCAAGAAGACGAGGCCGGCGTTGGGCGTGGCGCCTCCGAAGCTGAAACCGGCGACGGAGAAGATACCCCGGATCTCGGGAATATTCTTGGTGATCGCGGTCACCTGGTCGCCGATTTTCTGCGTGTATTCCAGCGATGCTCCGGTGGGAGCCTGAATGGCGACGATGAGATATCCCTGATCTTCGGTGGGAACAAAGCCCTGGGGAACGTGTTGGAAGACGACATACGCCAGACCCAGTAACGCGACAAACAGGATTAGAGCGACGGCTTCAAAGCGCAGGATAGTGCGGAGGATACGAACATAGCCGTTGTTAATCGCGGCCAGGATACGGTCGACGCGCTTGAAGAACCAATTTTTTTCCCCGTGCTCTCGACCCAGCAGAAGCGCGGAGAGCGCGGGGGTAAGAGTCAGGGCGTTGAAAGCCGAGATGGCGATGGAGAAGGCGATGGTGAGCGCGAACTGGCGAAACAGAATGCCGGTGGTTCCCGGGAAGAAGGCGACGGGCACGAAGACGGCAACCAACACCAGCGAAGTGGCGATCACGGCGCCGGTAACTTCCTTCATGGCGTCGACGGCGGCCTTAACGGGATCGGACTCACCTTCCTGGAGATGGCGCTCGATGTTTTCGATGACGACGATGGCGTCGTCGACCACGAGGCCGGTGGCCAGGGTGATTCCGAACAACGTCAGCGTGTTGATGGAGAAGCCGAGCAGCTTGACGAAAGCGAAAGTGCCGATGAGCGAGACCGGGATGGTGACCGCCGGGATGATGGTGGAGCGCCAGTCTTCGAGGAAAACGAAGATGACCAGGATGACGAGAAAGATGGCAGTGCCGAGGGTCGAAACTACGTCGCGGATGGACTCGCTGACCGCGTCGGTGGTATCGAAAGCGACCTCATATTTCATGCCGGGCGGAAAGCGCTTGGAGAGGCGGTCGAGCTCGGCCAGGCACTTGCGATGTACGTCGAGGGCGTTGGCGGTGGAGAGTTGGGTGACGGCGATGCCAACGGATTCGCGCCCATTGTAGTCGAGGTGGGTGCTGTAGTCTTCGGCGCCCAGTTCGGCGTGGCCCACGTCTTTGAGGCGGACGAGAGTGCCGTCCGCATTACTCTTGAGAATAATGTCATCGAACTGAGCGGGTTCAGAAAGACGGCCGACGGCGCGGACGCTGATCTGGAATTGCTGGCCGGGTAGAGCAGGCTGGGAACCGACTTGTCCAGCGGCGACTTCAACATTTTGCTCACCGAGAGCACTAACCACATCGTCGGCAGTAAGGGCCCGGCTGGCCATGCGAACAGGATCGAGCCACAGCCGCATCGAGTATTTGCGTTCGCCGAAGAGAAGAACGTCGGCCACGCCGGGAACGCGCTTGAGGCTGTCGCGCACGTAGACATCGAGATAGTTGCTTATGAAGAGCGTGGAGTAGCGAGCGTCGGGCGAGAAGACCGCGCCGCCGAATACGAAGTTCTGCGAAGTCTTGGCGACTGTAACTCCGATTTGCTTGACCGCGTTGGGGAGACGTCCCTGAGCGGTGTTGACGCGGTTCTGGATGTCGACGGAGGCGAGGTCGGGATCGCGGCTGAGGTCGAATGTGGCGGTGACCGTACTGACGCCGTTGTTGGTACTGGAGGAGGTGATGTACTTCATGCCTTCAGCGCCGTTGATCTGCTGCTCGAGAGGGGTGGTGACCGCGGACTCGACGGTCTGGGCGCTGGCTCCAGTGTAAATAGCGGTTACACCGACCTGCGGCGGCGCGAGGCTGGGGAATTGGGCGATGGGCAGGGTAGGAATGCAGACCGCGCCGGCGAGAATAATGAGCAGGGCGCAGACGGTGGAGAATACGGGGCGATGAATGAAAAAATCGACCATAAGAAAAAAGTTCTCAGTTCTCAGTTCTCAGTTCTCAGTCTTTAGGGCGCGCTGCTGGCCATTCTGTCTGAGCCGGGTTGAGAAAGTTTTCCTGGACCTTGCTAGGTGCTGCTTTCTTGCGGGACTACAGGTACGCCATCGATCAGGAACTGGGTGCCGGAAACTACTACTTTGTCTCCGGGCTTTACGCCGTCGAGGACTACATAGTTATTGCCCACGATTTGGCCGATCTGGAGCGGCTTTTGGTGGACTACGTATCCACCCTTCTGGTCCGACTCAGCCACGAAAGCGAAATAGAGGCCGCCGATTCTGGACACGGCTACGACGGGAACGACGGGCTTTTCCTGGCTGCCCCAGACCACACGGGCGCGGATGAACTGAGCGGTGCGCAGGCTGTCGTTCGAGTTTGCGATGGTCGCTTTGGCGAGCACGGTTTGGGTCGCGGTGTCGACCTGGGGGGAGATGAAGGTGATGCGACTGGCGGCGAGCGAAGTTCCTGTGGCGTCGACGATCTGGACGGGAAGATTCATCTTCAGCTGGGCAGACTTTTCGATGGGAATATAGATGTAGGCTTCGAGGCTGCCGGGACGGTCGACGGTGGTGAGCACGGTGGTAGTGACGACGCGGTCGCCCACGCGGACGGGAACATCCCCGACGACGCCAGCACGGGGGGCTACGACTTTGTAGTAGTGCAACTGGACCTGCTGTTCGTTAACCTGCGCTCCGAGCGATTGCAGTTGGGCGCGGGCAGCGTCGAGGTTGGCGCGAGCCTGGTCGAGATCCTGCTTGCTGACCACGCCGGCGTTGGCGAGTCCGCTGACGCGGTCGTAATTCTGCTGCGCCCATTTCACCTGAGCGACCTGGGCGGCGGTAGCGCTCTCCTGGCTTTTGAGGGTGGCTTGCTGCTTGGCGGGATCGATCTGCATCATGGGAGCGCCGGCGGCTACGCGCTCGCCGGAGTGGACGAAGATCTGGGTAATGATGCCCTCGACCTGCGGCATGACGACGGCGGAGTCGCGGGACTTCAGGGTGGCGACGTAGTCGGTGGTGTCGTCGATTTTTTGGGCCGTGGCGGTTTGGACCTTGACCGGCATGGCTGGCCGGGCGCCAGCCTGGGCTTCGGCTTCTTTGCCCTTGCCACAGGCGGCAGCAATGATAAGGAGCGCGGCGAGAAAGGCGCCGGGCAGAATCAGAGATGGCGTTATTGCGAACGGTCTAAACATGGTCATTGCTCTAGCGATAATCCTCGGCCTACGGAAACAAAGAAACAGGTACCAAAAGGGCTGTCCCCGGTGAATGTGCAGCGGACTTCTTGCACTGGCGGCGACTTGGCCTCGCCCATATTAAAGCAAAATATATAGATTCCTCGTAAGGGCGGAAAGCTCCGAAGAATTATCGCTTCTGCTAAATTGTTGGTCATGAAGCCAGGCCGGAGTTTTGCTAGCGACAATAATGCGGTGGTGCATCCCGAGGTGCTGGAGGCGATGCGGCGCGCTAACGAGGGGCATGTGGTGGGATATGGGGATGATCCGTACACGGAATCGGCGATGGGGAAATTCCGGGAGGAGTTTGGAACCGATGTCGCGGTCTTCTTTGTTTTCAATGGGACGGCGGCGAATGCGCTAAGCTTGCAAGCACTGACGCAGCCGTTTCATGCGGTGCTGTGTCCGGAGTTGTCTCATATTTATACGGACGAATGTGGGGCGCCGGAAAAATTTACGGGCTGCAAACTAGTGCCTCTGGCAGCGCCGGACGGGAAGTTGACGGTGGAAACGGTGGCGCACGCGTATCACGGAATTGGGGATCAGCATCACGTGCAGCCGCGGGTGATTTCGATTACGCAATCTACTGAAATGGGGACGGTGTATAAACCAGCGGAGGTCGAGGATCTGGCGCAGTTTGCCCACGAGCGGAAGATGTTCTTGCACATGGATGGGGCGCGGATTTCAAACGCGGCGGCAGCGCAGCGGCTCACCCTGCGGCAGGCTACGCGAGACCTGGAAGTGGATGTGCTTTCGTTTGGCGGGACCAAGAACGGGCTGATGGGCGTGGAGGCGGTGGTGTTCTTTCGTCCGGAACTGGCGGAGGATTTTTCGTTTGTGCGCAAGCAGGGGATGCAGTTGGCGTCGAAGATGCGGTATATGTCGGTGCAGATGGAGGCGCTGCTGACGCACGATCTTTGGCGGCGGAATGCGGAGCAGGCGAACCGGATGGCGCGACTGCTGGGACAGGAAGTGAAGAAGATTCCGCAAGTAAAGATTGTGTATCCGGTGGAGGCGAATGGGGTGTTTGCGAAAATTCCGCGGGAGGCGATTAAGAAGATACAGGAGCGGTACTTCTTTTATGTGTGGAGCGAAGAGGAGTCAGTGGTGCGGTGGATGTGCTCGTTCGACACGACCGAGGAGGACGTCCGCGAGTTTGTGGAGTTTGTGGGGGCGGTGGTTAGGGACCCACTGAACTGAAGCCCCCTCCCAACCCTAAAAAAGGTCATCTGATTTCCGCGGAGACGGAGCAAACCCGTTTCTACGGCCGAAGATTGGTACACCTATTTCTTCTTGGCAGCCCTGACCTTCGCCCATCGTGCTCTCTGCGCGGCTGCGATTCTCCTGCGTCCTGCGGCTGAAATGGTTCGTTTCTTGCGAATTGGGGCTGGTCCACGCTTACTTCCCTGCAGAAAAACTTTTCCGAAGGTAGTTAGGGCCGCGGTTACGCGGTGAAGTTCGTCCTCGAGTCGCGCGCGTTCGTGCTGGAGCTGTTTAACTACGCTCTGAATTAGTGTTTTTGCCATGAAAAGAGTTTATCTACTTGTAAGTGGGACATCAAGGCAGTTTCCGCGGAGGAGAAGATTAAACGTTGGGCAATTCCTCTTTTTGCATAAAACCAGCTCTGGGCAAGGACTTAAGGGCGGTCGGACTGAGATAAGGACCAGGATTTCGCCCGTACGCGGGCGGTTGTGGCCTCTACGAATCTTAAGGTGATACCATCCCCTACTGACACCATGACAAAGGGGCGCTTGTTCCGGTTATCAAATTGCCATGTACAAATGCTTCTGGCGGCGGTCAGTGCCGTTTCTTTGGTTTTGGCAGGGTTGGCTGGAAATCCAGGATTTGCCCAAGCTCATACCGCAACACCGGCCAAAGGATTCCGGCCCCCCCACACTCTTCCGCTGACGACTTTTTATGACGCGCCACATCCGCTGCCGCCGGGCGAACCTGGAGAACTGATACGCTCGGAACCGATCAACCAATACAACCTTCCATTTGAATTGTCGGCATTGCGGATTCTTTATCACTCCCGTACCGCAAATAGGGAAGACGTGGCCGTCTCGGCGGTGGTGTTGATTCCGGATGGCAAGCCTCCGGCAAGCGGATGGCCGGTAATCGCGTGGGCGCACGAGTTCAGGGGAGCGGCGCGACAGTGCGCTCCGTCACTGATGAAGAATCTCGGCGCAGGGCCGCTGCTTGCTATGTTTGCCAATCTGGGTTATGCGGTGGTTGCGACCGACTATTCCGGTTGGGGGGCCGATTCCGGCAAGCCGGTGCTGGACATGCAGTCGAACGCGCTAGACGTCATCTATTCGGTTGCAGCGGCGCGCGCGGCTGGCAAACAGATTGGAGCCAAATGGATCGCTTTAGGATCTTTCCAGGGAGGTCTGGCGGCCGTGGCACTGGCGGAGAGCGAAGTGCGCGATTCCAACTATCTTGGCAGCGTCGCCACTTCGGGGCTGGCTGATGCGCAGGAGACCTACGAGCACTACGCGCAGGGCTCTTCCAATCGGATGCTGCTAGTGCTGGCATCCACCGTGAAAGCGCTTTATCCGGAGTTCAAAGTGAGCGACATGCTGAACGACAAGGCGCTGCCTGCGTACCAGCGTGTGGCCGAGACCTGCGGCGGAGAAACGGAGCAGGAGTTCACGAAGGAAATGCTCAAGCCGGGTTGGGAGAATAATAAATTGGTAAAGGAGCTCTTCAGCAGTAACACTCCCGGTCAAAAACGGGCGCACAGCCCGTTGCTCGTGATCAGCGGCGAGGCGGACCTTGCCATACCGGCGGCGATGTCGGGAAGGACCGTGGCGCGGATGTGCAAGCAGGGAGACCGAATTCTTTTCTTGAAGTATCCGGATCTCGACGCCGGCGGCGTGATGGGAGCTTCGGTGGCAGACCAGATCAGTTGGATCAAGGCGCGGTTTGCCGGCTATGCCGCCCCGAGCAACTGCCCTTGACTCCGGAGACGGGGCAAGCCCGACTCTACAGGTGGAAGATCTACGCGGTTACCACTTAGGGTCAGAGTCAGGCGCGACATCGTCCTGCCTGAACTGATTGCGTTTGCGATAGACGATGAAAATCATGCCCACCGACATGGCCGTCGGAGGGACGATAAGAACCAGAATTCCGCTGCGCAAAGCCTGGATCATGCGAGCGCCGGCGGAGGCCGCCTGCGTGTAGCAGAGGGAGCAACTCTGGGAGAAGGCCGGGGGAGGGGCGGCGAGCATGGCCAGTCCAACCAGCGCAAGAGCAATCAGCAGGAATGGACTCTCGATCTTGAACTTTTTTCTTAACATCTTTTCTCTGAACTCTTCTCCGAACTGGGCACTCAACTGGCGCCTTTTGCTTCTTACATCATTCTTGAAAATGGAGCGCCGACCAGCATGCGAGTGCTATCGGTCCATCCATATTGCATCCCCAGCAGAACTGAAATCGTAAAGACAACGACAAAAATGAGAAAGGCCCGCTTTTCTGTCCAAAGATGCATGAAAAACAATATTGCCAGGCCCGCCTCAATGCAGGCGACGGCCAGCATGCGGGTGAACATTTGCGATATGTCAATGTTCTGGTAGGCAATGAGGAACTGCAAGCCTGCGAGAGCGAGCAGGCAAACATAAATGACCAAATCTTTTCCGGCTCCGTTACTCTTGTGCTCTTCGGCTGTTGTCATAGCTTTCGCTCCCTAAGTTTCTGATCTAGTGGGTTAGATTCAAAAGGTAGACCAACGGTACGACGAACATCCAAACCAGATCGACGAAGTGCCAGTAAAGGCCGAGGATCTCGATATCATCCGCATTGTAGCGGCCGCCCTTGTAGCGCACACCGACGACGAGCAGAGCGATTACACCGCTCACAACGTGAGTGAGATGCAAGCCTGTGATGCTAAAGAATGACGCCCCGAACAATCCCGTTCCCCAGGGATTCTTAAAAAGGGTCATGCCTTCAGCGATGAGGCCCATCCATTCGCGAATATGCAGCAAAGAGAAAACAATACCGAGAGCCGCGGTGATCATGGTCCAGCGGAAGGCTCCGGCTTTGTCCCCGGCGTGCGCCGAGCGCAGTCCAATCAGCATGGTCAAGCTGCTGGTCAGAAGGATGAAGGTCATCAGCGCGACGTTGGTGATGCTGTGGAAGGGTCTGGGCCAGTCGGGAGTGCCGTTGCGCAGGAATCCGTAGGCCACGAGGCACGCGGCAAAGGTCATGGTGTCCGCGATAATGAACAGCCACATCGCCAGCTTTTTTGTAGGAATCGAAAATGCCGGTCCTACCGTCAGGCCTGTCGTATGTCCTTCCATGGTCAAATCCGCTTGGCTCACGGCGCCTCCTAATTGGCGAGTCGGTTAAAGTTTGATCCACAGCAGCAAGAGCAGGTACAGCCAGAGAACGCCCATGAAATGCCAGTAGCGAGCGGTGGCATCCAGAGCGTTCCTTCGCAGGGACGACTTAGTGAGCCTGCGAATTACATAGATGATGCCGACTAGGCCACCCAGTACGTGCAGCGCATGGATAGCGGTCAGAAGATAGAAAAAAGAACTGCTTGGATTGGTGGCCAGATAGAGTCCCTGGGCGCGCAACCGCAACCACGCGAGATACTGACCAGCAACAAAAAGCAGTCCTAGTAATAAGGTTATGTAGAGCCAGCGTGCGGGGCTCGCAACCTGAGTCTTGATTGCGCCCATGAAAGTGGCGACGCGGCGACGCGAGATTTCCAAAGTAACGCTACTGGCGAAGAGGAGGAGTGTGTTGAAGTAGAGGACTGACGGCAAGGTGAAGGACTGCCAGTCGAGCGATGAGCCTTTGCGAACGACCAGAGCGCTGGTGAACGCGGCGAACATCATTGTAATGGCGAAAAGCACCACCCAGATGGCCGTCGAAGACGGGGGCGGCGAGTAGTCGAGCACAAGATGCGGGTCACCATTCGCCGGACCCAAGTTCCTCCAGCCGCCGTTCCCGGAATGCCCTTGATCGGGTAAATGGTTCTGATCGATTTGCGGCGGTTCATGTACCGTAGTTGCCATAACGCACTAAACTCCCCTCCCGCAGATGCAAGGTGGTTCGCGGGTTACTTCTCTTCGTGCTCGGTTGCAACCTGCTCCGGCGAAGTCTGCATGACGTAGTCACCGACCGAACTCTGAACGCCGTATTGATAGGGATCGTGGTAAACCACAGGATGTTTACCGCCAAAATTATCGAAAGGCGGGGGGGTAGCGGTGCTCCACTCGAGCGACGTGGCCGCCCACGGGTTATCTGGAGCGGGGGCGCCCCAGAAGTGGCTGTGAATCAGATTGTAGAGAAAAATCAACTGGGCAGCGCCGGTGATCAGGGCAGCGATGGTGATGAAGCGATGCACCGGGATCAGAGGTTGCAGGAAGTCATCCACGAAGGTTGAGTAGCGACGCACATTTCCAGCCATCCCCAGGTAATGGAATGGCATAAAGATGCAATAGGCACCGACGAAGCTAAGCCAGAAATGAAGTTTGCCCAAAGTCTCGTTCATCATCCGTCCGGCCATCTTGGGAAACCAGAAGTAAGTTCCACCGAAGATGCCAAACATGGCGGCGACGCCCATCACGAGGTGGAAATGGCCCACCACGAAGTAAGTCGCATGGAGCATGATATCGATGGAGGGCTGGGCCAGGAAGAAACCGCTCACGCCGCCACTGACGAACATCGAAATGAAGCCCAACGCAAACAGGGAAGCCGAGTTGATACGCAGCTTGGATCCATACAGACTGAAAGTCCATATCAAAACCACGATGGTGGACGGGATGGTAATGACCAGTGTGGGGAAAGAGAATGCCAGCGAGGAGAACGGATTCATGCCGCTGACGAACATGTGATGGCCATAGACCATGTAACTGAGGACGGCCAGAGCTGCCATGGAGTAGATGAGTACTCTTTGGCTAAGCATCTGCCGGCGCATATTAGTGATCAGGATATGAGAAACGATGCCAATACCGGGGACGATCGCAATGTAGACCTCTGGATGTCCGAAGAACCAGAAGAGGTGCTGCCAAAGAAGAGTCGATCCTCCAGAGTGGGGCAGCATTTGGTCATTGATGACCAGATTCGATGCGACAAAGAAGCTGGTGCCGGCCACGTGATCGAGAATGACGAGGATGCATGCCGGCATTAACACGGCAAAGGCCGTCAGCCCCATGCACGAGGTAATGAACCATGCCCACGCGCTAAGGGGCAGACGCATGAGGCTCATGCCTTTGACCCGGAGATCAAGGGTAGTGGTGATGAAGTTCAATGCGCCTAACAACTGGCCAACACAAAACAGAGCAATGGAAATGGCCCAAAGGACCACACCCGCACCTTGTCCAGGACCTCCCACTGAACCGATAGCATTAAGCGGCGCATACTGGGTCCAGCCACCCAGGGTAGGTCCGTCGCCTACGAAGAAGGATGACATCAGGACCAGGAAGGCCACGAACGTTACCCAGAAAGACATCATGTTGAAGTGGGGGAAGGGCATGTCCTCAGCGCCGACCTGGATGGGCAGGAAATAATTGCCGAAGGCCGCGAAGGGCGCGGTGGTGAGCACAAAGAAAACCATGATGGTGCCATGCATGGTCATCAATTGCAGGTAATACTCTGGGGTGATCACTCCCCCAGGAGCACCGTTCGAAGAAAGCAATTGCAGGCCGGGGATGGCGGCATTGGTCCAAGCGAGGTGAATGCGCATCAACCAGGAAAGGAACATTCCGACAAAAGCGGCGACCAGGGCTAACGCATAATACTGCTTGCCGATTACTTTATGGTCCAGACTGAAGACATGCTTCCGAATGAAGCTTGTCGGAGGAGCATGGTGTTGCGCCGTGTGCACTGACATATCGTGCATATCCTCACCTCAAAGATGATGTCTCGATCCACCGCGTGTGAGCGCGGACAAGAGAAGCTACTGCGATGCCTGCTGCTTGAGCCAACTATCGAAGTCCTGCTGGGACATTACTTCGAGGTACGCCTTCATGTTGTAATGTCCAAGACCACAGAGTTGGGTACAGACAATTTCGTACTTGCCGACCTTCGTCGCAGTGAAGTGCAGAGAAACATCCAACCCGGGGACAAAGTCCTGTTGTACGCGTAACTCCCGCACATAGAACGAATGTCCCACATCCTTGGCGTGCATGAGGAGATGGACTTCCTTGTTCAAGGGGATAACCATCGAGGCAGCCACGATGTCGTCCCGTGCATCCGTATCATGCTCAGGGTCAAGTCCAAAGAAGTTCTGCGATCCTTCATTAATAAGCTCGGGGTGAAGGGTGCCGAACTTTCCGTCTGGACCGGGATAGCGGAAATAGAAAGCGAATTGTCCGGCTTGGACCTGGATCGGCATGGCGTTGGCCGAGGGCGCCGTGAGATATACGTCAGCCCACGCCTTCACTCCAAAGACTCCAAGCGCCATGACTTCGATGCCTACAACCAGCAGGGCGGCAATCACCAAACCCTTGGCGCCGCCGGGAAAGCTCTTGATCTTGGCATCGGAGGGACGGTTGGAAAACTTCCAGATAAAAATCGCCAAAATGAACTGTGCGGCGAGAAAGGAGATTCCCGCCTCCGCCATGGTTTCTGACATCTGCTCATCGATCAGCGCTCCATGAGTCGAAATGTCCTCCGGCGCCACCCAGGTGTGTCGCAGGATGGGAATCGCGGAAAGGATCGCGATTACGATGATGGTGATCGCAAAGAATTTTGCCATGATGCTTCGCCCTCCGGTTGCCGCCTGCGCCTGCCTTTACTTTCCTGGAAATGCAGCGGCGGAGAACGGAACTACGCCGCCATCGTTAAGTCAGTAGGCTTTCGCTTTGAAAGTAAAGTTGACGTCTTTGGTCTCGTTGCCAGTAATCGTGACGTCGGCAGTCTGGGTGCCGTAATCTTCATGCCAGGCGGTGATGGTGTACTTGCCGGGAGGCAGGTTCGGTAACTTGAAGCCCCCTCCACCTTTGCTTACGTCGTAGTGATTCGTACTGAGCACTGCGAATTGGCCGTGCATCCAGGGATGGACATTGCACTTCACCGAGATGAATTCCGGTTTGTCGTATTTATCGACGATGGGGGGCGTGCCAGGGGGCTGGGATTTATTCCACTCGCGGTTCACTTTGGCCAGCGGGTGAATGTTGTGCGAAGTCTGGTCGCTGTTGACGACCTTGAGTTCCTGGTTGACGTGCATGACCAAGACGTGCGGAAGATACTGACAACCTTTCTGCTCGAAGGTGACGGCCTGCGCCGGAACCTGACCGTCGTCAGGAGCCCCGGATGAGACGTATACCACCACGTTTTCCAATGCATTGTTGGGCCCGGTCACAACCGTCTCGACCAATACGGGTGTGGCATGCTGCTTGGCGCAACTGGGTTCTTTGGCCATGTCGATGGCTTTTTGTTTGGCGGGCGTGCCCGTGTAAGTCACCTTGCCGCTAACTGTTCCAGCGAACATCAGGGACGAACAGACGAGCAGCGTAAAAAGAGTCAGCAGAATTTTCTTAGTGCGCATTCGAGTAAACCCCTCCTCGGGTTTTGGATTCACTTACCGAGTATATTCATTTACTGACCGCCGCCGGGCGGTTTATCGGCCGGGGCGGCAGCTGGCGGCGGATTTTTATCCACGTAGGGCGGGATAACTCCGTGCGCGGCCGACAGGACTTCGTTCTCCTTGCCGTGACGATCGACCTGCAAGGTGCGCAGGAAGTGGACCAGATCCCAAGCGTCGTTGGGTTGGATCACGTCGGCGAAAGAGGGCATGGGCGTACCGTCCACGCCGGTCATGAAGATCTTGTAGATATCCTGATTGGTGTTGCCGCACTTGAAGCGGGAATCATCTTTACCGGCGGCGAAGTTATAGGGACGGATGGGATTGTCTTTGCTGTCGGTGAGGGTTCCGGCGGACGGACCATCTCCCTTGCCTTGCGGTCCGTGGCACTTCCAGCATTCGAGCTTGGTGAAGAGGAGCTTGCCGTGGGCTACGCTGTCCAGGGTGACGGGAGGCTCGGCTGGAATTTTGAGTTCGTCACCCGCTTTTTCTTTTTCCCAGCGCGCGGAGAAAGTTTTGATATAGGCAACGAGGTCGGCGCGCTGCTGGGTATCCAACGTATTCCAAATGGGCATATTGGAGTTGGTGAAGCCGCGGCCAATGGAGTTGTAGAGATCCTGGTCGGTCGGCAGAGTTCCGGTTGGCGTGGAGCGGCACTTGAAAGTGGCGATGGTGAAATCGCGCGGCTTGGGGTCGATCCACTGCGCATTCTCGCCGTTCGCGTCTCCCAAATCGCCGTGACAACCGGCGCAGAATCTGCGGTAATTCATCTTGCCGTCTTTGGCGTGCCCGGTGACATTGCCAACATGGCTTTCCCTCGGCGGCAGCGGCTGTGACGGATGGGGCCCGACGTCGGGCGCATCCTGCGCCGAAACCGTGAAACCGACAGCCAGGACGAGACTGAGAACCCCGGCGCAACCGTAGACTGACTTGAATACTCTCATCGGCTGATCTCCTCAAAAATCGGCAGGCGAGTTTTGCTCGCGGGCCGGAGTCGGACTTCTCAAAACGCGAAATCAAATCCCAGCATCAGACTGCTGCTGGACAAATCGGTGGTGCCGTCGGGTGCTACGCCGCGCTGCCGGAACCAGGAGAATTCGTTATGGAAAGCGAATCCTGCCCGGCTGGTCATGAACGGGTTGTAGCGATAACCGACAACGTAGTTGTCAATGTCACCCAGATTCTTGGGCGTGGCCGGGTCTCCCTGTTGTGACATGCGGACCCATTCGGAACGCTGGAACACGGTCAGCTGCGGGCTCCACACGAGATGGGTCTCGACGAACGCACCGTTCCAGGTCGGATTGCGCGCGCCATCGGGAAGGGCATCTACACCGCCGTTGTTCGTGCACGGGGTACCGCCGTCGATGATGTCCCCAAAACAGGCGCCGAACCACTTGTCATCTGAACCGTGCTGAGTGAAGACTTGAAAGTCCAGTTTGGGACCGAGGTAAAACAGTCCTTCGAAGCCGACTCGGCTAAAACTCCTGTTGCCAACGCCGGAACCGGGCAGGGGCGCCCCGCCTTGGAGCAGATAAACGGTTGGCGCTTGCCCTACCATGGCGTAGGCTCCGATCCGTTGCACGCCGAGCTTGCCCGCACTGAAGGCGTGACTACCCGCGAAGAACGCAGTGTATGAGTTTTGTCCGTATTGGAGATCGACGTTGCCATCGGTGGAGCTGAAGACGGCCGCGGAAAGGCGGGTGCGGTCATCCATGGAATGCCCCATCCACTCGACGCCCAGTTGGTTGTCGCCGATCTGGCCGAAAATGTTTCCGTCGTTCTGGGGAATGAAGTGAAAGAGCTGGAAGGCGCCGCCGTTGGCTGACAGGGTGAGGGTGCGCTTTTCGGAAATGAAGCTGTCGAGTTCGAATTTCCCGACTTTCACGTTGAGCCAGGGACTGTGAAGAAGATTGTCGAAACGGACGTTGACGGACTCGAAGTGAAAGGCGCCGGTTTCGTCGGCCGAGGGAACCAGCAGGAAGGAAATATTCTTTTCGAGGGTGCCGCCGGTGAGGATGTCGAGCCCGCTGAGATTGAAACCGGTTTGTGTAATCTTGGTTTCACCCGTACCGGTATCGACCGCAACTTTATTGGTGCTTTCGCGGCTCCAGAATGGCGTCATGCGGAAGGTGACAGGCCAGTACGCGGGATTCTGCCAGATCGGAGCGTCGCGATCATTCATGAGCTGGTAGCCGTTGTCTTTGAATTTTTGGCCGAAGTAATTGAGCATGGGCCAACTTTCATGGCAGGCGGAGCAGCGGAGGCCATACTTCCTGGCGAAGGCGGGTAACGCGCTGGCCTGCTGGCTGGCACCCAGGATCAGAAAGACTAACGCAAAAGCAGCGGCGAGGACGGAAGTTGCCCGCTGCGGCTTCTGACAGAGATGAGACTGCGCCCACATACGCATGCTGCACTCCTCAGACGGATTCACAGAATTTACGAAACTCAAATTCCACAACGCGCAAACGACGAAAGCCAAGCAATGACCAAGCGTAAAGTCAGAATGCCTAGCTTCCCGCGTTCCAGCAGACCGCCAAAATTATTGCGTCGAAGGGCGACCACCCCACTAGGCGGTGGATACTACTACCGCAGAGTGGTGACTTGCAACAGATATTTTTTACAAATTATTTACATACTGCCTCGAGTGTGACAGGGGGATGGCGCTCGGGGTGCAAGGGCGCGAGTTGACAGCGATCAACCCAGCGTATGAGACTCTTGCAACAGGAACAGCGGAGCCGGTCGTGATGTGGGACAAAAGTTTTCGCGGTGCGGGACTAAATGGCAGGGGCGTGTTTGATCGAGTTGCACTTTGTCTCCAACTTCATTTCCGGGTGGCCGCAGCCTTTCTTCTATTCGCATTTCTTCTCCTCACAGGGGCGGCGATTCCTTCGCAAAGCCGGGAAAAAAAAGAGGCGCTGCATTACGGTGAGGGTCTGATTGTGAATATTCCGATGCCGGAACCCGAAGTCGCGCAGGTAGTGGAAGACGTGGCGCAGAACACGATTATCCGGGGAACCAAGGAATATAACAAAGACGAATACATCACGGGAGCGGTTGCGGCCACATCGACACCCGTGTTTCCGGCTTGGACGGAGGGCGGCAAGGTCTTTTACAAGGTGCGGAAGCAGGCTCTGGATCCGCGCAATTTCAAAGACAGCGGCGATGTTGGAACGCTGGCGGTGCGGTATGTAGTGCAGTCGCAGGGCGACAAGAATACAGTTCTGCGGATTGACGCTGTGTTTGTAGAAGATTTTCGGCACGGTGTCCACCCATCGAATGGCTCGGTGGAGAGTAGCGAGTACAAGGACATTCACGACCGCATCGACACGATGGAGCTGGTGAAAAAGGAAACTGCGGAGGCGTTGCAAGCGAAACAGGAGCAGCTAGCTAAACAAAACTTTGGCTTGGGCAGTGACACGGTTGTGCTGAGCACTCCCCCTGCGACGGAGAAGAAGATCGCGAGTGCGACCGGCGAGAGTGCGAAGGGTGAGCCGGGGCCACAATTATCCGCGATGCCGCAAACTTCGGCGGCATATGAGCAGCCGGCCGAATCGCTGGAACAACACGTTGCGGAGTTGCGCCGGCAGGTGGAGCGACTGGTCAAAAAGCCGGGGGCTCCGCTGCAGGCGGCACCGTTCCACACTGCGAACACACTGAAATCGCTCGAGCCTGGCGTCGAAGTTCTGGTTCTGATTTCAACGCCATACTGGTACGGGGTGGAAACGCGCGACGGACAGCATGGGTGGATTCGGCGGGATCAGTTGGAGCAGGTGCCATGACGTGTGGAAGTTTCCAAGTCGCTCGCCGATTGTTTCGAGGGGGGCTAACGTTTGCATTTCCGCTCGCCATACTTCTGACAGCCACAGCGCAAGACAGGGCACAAGCAGGCCCGTACGAGCGCACCTACCATCAGCCGAAAAGCGCGGTGGAAAAAGCGCTGAAGGGGTTGCAAGCGTCGATGAGCGGAAGGCTGCCGGCACTGGAAGGATTCGCTTTGCGAGGCGATCACCCCTTGAACCGCTACCAGCGGGCGTATTACCAATCGGCCGTGCAGGTGACGTCGGCTGCGTCAGGTGGATCGGTGGTGCGGGTGAGCACGAAGGTGACGGCATGGTATGCGGATTCAGTTTTATCTCACTCGGGATACCAACTGCTGACTTCGAATGGCCGGCTTGAATCCGATCTGCTGGATCAGTTAACCGATCTGCTGGGCAGCGACCCGAGTGCGGCGAGTTCGGGCGGGAGTGCTGGCCTAACTTTCCCGGTGCTCGCTCTGCCGGCGACTTCCGGTCAGCGGCCGGGCACTGCGGAACCCACCATCTCGGCGCCGGTGCCCAGGGTAGCGGAAACGGGGCACACGTTCCCGTCTTCTTCGCTGGAACGTGGTTTGTCAGGTCAGCAACTGTCGGATACGAAACAACTGCTAAAGAAACCCGCCGGTCAACCAGCGACCGGATTGCAGGCGGAGGCAGCTAGTTTAGAGGAAGTGCTCAAGAACCAGGCGCACCCGAAGAATCTGGTCGCGATTAAGAAATCAGGGACTCCGGTGGTTGCGACTCCGAGTTTGAATGGCAAGACTTTGTTTTTGGCGACCGCGCACGATGAGTTTGAGATGCTGGATTTCAATGCGGACTGGGTTCACGTACGGATTTCCGGCTTGTCACGGGGATGGATCTGGCGCACCGGTCTGGAGATGCCGGAGGGAATTTCGGACATTCCGCCGTCCGGCGCGAATGCGGCACCGGTTGCTGCCGATCTGTTTCAGGTGACGCGCGAGGAGACTGCACCCTTTCCTGGTGATTGGGAGCCGCTGCGAGGCAGGAACGTGAAAATCATTTCGGTGCAAAAGATCCAGGAAAACGAGAAGAATAGCGGCGCGCAGGCGAAGCTGGAATTCGCAAAATCATTGCTCGATAAAAACTACGCGGAGCTGGCGGCAAAATCACAGGAGCTATCCGGAATCGTGTTGATCTTCGATTCGGTCGATGGCGGTATGATCGCGGCAACGCTGCCGACGGTTCAGGCATGGAAGGCGGGCACGTTATCCGACGCGGCTCTTTGGCATCAGTGTTATTTTGATCCACCGGAGACATTTAGTGTTGCAAGTCCGGCGGGCGGGCACTAGTGGCCTGTCGTATGCAGCGCTGAATACCGCCACCGGTCGCGTCCACGGCAAAACCGCCGCCCGCCACACCAGCCGCGAGTTCGTCGCCTTTTTGCAAGAGGTCGTGTCCTTGTGCCCGCCGCGACAGTAGATTCACATCATCCTCGACAATCTCTCCGCCCACAAAACCCAAGCGGTCCGCGAGTTTCTCCAACAACATCCGCGAGTCCGGTTTCACTCCACGCCCACGTGCTCGTCCTGGCTCGACCAGGTCGAGATCTGGTTTGCCAAGATCGACCCCAAGTTTATCGCCCGCGGCATCTTTACCTCGGTTTCCGATTTAGCGCGCAAGCTCCGCCGCTATATCCACGCCTACTCCGCCAACGCTCATTCCATCCAATGGAAATATTCCCACCCCACCCGCCGGGTCCGCAGTAACGAATTCACTGCGACAGGCCACTAGTTGCGGTCACTAGTTGCCAAGGACTGGGTTTAATGCGAGCATCTTGTTTGCCAGACGCGCTCTCGCTTTTAAGTTTTGCCTTGACATTGAACGGTTGGCGCGTTACCAATGCTGTCTTTTGACGTTGGTCTGTTTCGTGGGGATTTGTTCGGTAACTGCCGGTTTGAACTAAACCGCCGGATGAGGGCGGAAGGGGGCAAACAGGCGAGTGTGGGGTTCATGTTGCAAAAATTTGTTTCTCTGCTGCGCGATTATGCCGAACTAACCAAGGCGCGTATTACGACTTTGATCGTGCTTACGGCGTGGTGCGGGTACTTTTTTGGCGCGCACCGGATGGGCGCGTCGTCGTGGTCCCTGGGTCTGCTTCAAGCCTTGTTTGGTATAGCGCTGGTTTCGAGTGGAACGGCGGCGCTTAATGAAGTGCTGGAATCGAGCGTGGATGCACGGATGCGCCGGACTGCGTTGCGCCCCTTGCCTTCGGGACGCATGACCAAGACACACGCGGCATCGGTTGGATTGGCGCTTACTCTGGGCGGTTCCGCATATCTGGCGGTCTATGCCAACTTACTAACTGGGTTTTTGGTGTTCCTGACCGCGCTGGTATATCTGGTGGTGTACACTCCACTGAAGAAGGTTTCTCCTATTTGCACATTTGTTGGCGCGTTTCCGGGGGCGATGCCGGTGGTGCTCGGTTGGACGGCGGTGCGAGGAAAACTGGAAATCCAGACTCTGATTTTGTTTGCTATTATGTTTGTCTGGCAGTTTCCGCATTTTCTCTCGATCGCATGGCTTTATCGCGAGGACTATGCGCAGGGCGAGATTCGCATGTTGCCGGTGGTCGACTCCGATGGAAAGTCCACGGTGTGGCGGATTTTGGCCTATTCCGCTGCGTTGATTCCGGTGAGCATTATGCCGGTTGCGCTAGGAATGGCGGGACGCGTGTATTTGGTGGGCGCCATCCTGATGGGCGCGGCGCTGTTCCGGGTATCGATGGGCATGGCGTATCCGCAACTGCCGGCAACGGCGGCGGCATCGAAGCCTTCGGCCCGGCGTTTGCTGCGGGCTACGATCATCTATCTACCCGCGCTGTTCGCCTTGATGATGACTAACTCGGGAAGTTAGCCGTCAGTAACGTGCCGTCCCTTGCGGGACTCGGGTTTCGCGCCTTCGCCTACCCGGCACTTACGTGCCGGGCTTTCCTGTTCTACCGCTACGCGGTTGGAACTCACTCATTGTAGGTTACTCAAACTCTAATTTTAGTTACTCCAACTCCAATTGAATTTTCTTTGTCGCCGGATCGAGCTTTGCGATGCGAAACTTGCAGATCTGGCCTGCCCGCATAGCTTCTGGCTTGGCTTCGTCAGCAGGAGGGCCACTCTTCCAACGCGCCTGCAGCATCGAGCCTAACGACGACAGATCGGGCTTCGACGACTGCGCTGGTTCTGCACGTTTGTCATCTTCTGCTGGACGATCTTCTGGGATGCGACAGGTTGCCATGACACCTTCGCCAAGTTCCACACGCGCGCTTCCCTTGGAAACTTCGGTCATGCGGCCAGTGACTATGTCTCCTTCTTTGTGTTCGGCTAGATATTCATCGAGGCCGGTTGGGACCAGTTGTTTCATGCTCAGTCGGATCAGGCGCTTTTCGGTGTCGAGCGCAAGCACTTGCGCCTTGACGACCTGTCCGGCCCGCAGCACTTCCTGCGGGTGATTGATGCGCTTCTCCGCGCTGATTTCGCTGATGTGAATCATGCCTTCAACGCCTTCCGTTAGTTGCACGAAAGCTCCGAACTTGGTTAGGCTGGTTACCGGGCCTTCGATGACGGTGCCGGGCGCATATTTTTCCGCGGCCCCGACCCAGGGATCGCCCAGCGTTTGCTTGAGGCCGAGGGAGAGGCGGCGTTCTCCGGGTTTCACTCCGAGGATGACGGCCTCGACGGTCTCGCCCGGCTTCACTACGTCGCTTGGAGTTTTTATGCGCTTGGCCCAGGACATTTCGGAAATATGGATCAAGCCTTCAATGCCGGGCTCGATCTCGACAAACGCGCCGAAATCCATGAGCCGAGTGACCACCCCACGCACGCGTTCGCCGGCTTTGTATTTTTCGGCGACGGCGTCCCAGGGATGGGGCTGAAGCTGCTTCATGCTGATGGCAATGCGGTGCTTGTCCAAATCGATCTTGATGATCTTCGCTTCGATCTGCTGGCCGGTGGAAAGCACGTCGGACGGCTTGTTTATGCGATGCCATGAAATTTCGCCGACGTGGAGCAGGGCGTCCGCGCCACCGATATCGACAAAGGCTCCGTAATCGGTCAGGCTGCGGACTACGCCTTGCACGGTGTCGCCTTCTTTAAGTTCAGAGTAGCGGCGCTCTTTGCCGGCGCGTTCTTCGTCTTCCGCAATGGCGCGGCGATCGACGACTACGTCTTCCTCGGTCACGTCGAGCTTGATGATGCGGCAGCGGATTTCCTGCTCGACCAGTTTCTCCAGTTCCGACGCGTCTTTCGTTCCGCTGCGCGAAGCGGGCATGAAGGCGCGCACTCCTACATCCACGCTCAAGCCGCCCTTGACCACACCGGTCACGGTGCCGACAATCGTCGCCTTCTCGGCGAAGGCCTTCTCCAGAGACTCCCAGTCGGTGGGACGCTCGACCTTGCCGCGTGTCAGTTGGTAGTAGCCTTCAGGATCGCGGCCCTTGACCGTGACTTGCACTTTGTCGCCGGGCTTCGGCGGCTTGCCGGCGGGAAACGCGGTGAGGGGCAGAACGCCTTCGGTCTTGAATCCGATATCGAGAACCACGGAGTCGGCAGTCACGGTGATGACCGTGCCTTCGCGGCCCTGAGTGCCGGGTTCCTTCTTGCGGGAATGGCTCTGCTCGAATTCGGACAAAATATCTTTGAAGGATTCCGTAGGCTCGATGGCTGGTGCGGACTCCGGGGTGGACGTGTTTGGACCGGGCGTGTTGGGATCGGACATGCTTGGATTGGACATGAAGAGGTTAAAGCCCCTGCGGCGTGACCCCGCTTAGGATAACATCGCCGAGGGCTAATCTGGGGGCGAGGCCGGGCAAGCTGGAGAAGGATTTCAAACTCGGGGTGTAAGCTATTTTTCACTTTCAAAGTCTAAGAGACTAGGCGAGATCAGCCTGCGGCAAACAATCGTTGAAGTATACGGGTTTGCAGGAAACTGGTTCAGAGGTTCACGAATGCGGATGGAATTTGTGGTATTGCCCCTTGTGCTCGCACTGGTGACAGGCGTTTCGGCACAGACAAAGACAACAGAGATTGATATTCCCTACGAGCGCTTCGTGCTGGACAACGGCTTGACCGTGATTGTGCATGAGGATCATAAGGCGCCGATTGTGGCCGTCAACATCTGGTACCACGTGGGATCGAAGAACGAGAAGCCGGGGAAGACCGGGTTCGCGCATCTTTTCGAGCACCTGATGTTTGGCGGCAGCGAGCATTCGTCGGGGCGGTACATCGACGCCATGGAAAGAATTGGCGCGACGGATTTGAATGGCACTACCAATCCCGACCGCACGAATTATTTCCAGAATGTCCCGACTTCGGCGGTGGACCTGACGCTGTGGATGGAGTCCGATCGCATGGGGCACCTGCTGGGCGCGCTGGACCAGAAGACGCTCGATCTGCAGCGGGGCGTGGTGCAGAACGAGAAGCGCCAGGGCGAGAACCAGCCCTACGGCGTGACGCGGCAACTGCTTACGCAAAATACCTATCCGGCCGGGCACCCTTATTCTTGGACGACGATCGGAGAAATGTCCGATCTGGATGCAGCCTCGATGAAGGACGTGCAGGAGTGGTTCAAGACGTATTACGGGCCATCGAATGTGGTGCTGGTATTGGCGGGCGACATCGACGTGAAGACGGCGCGTGAAAAAGTCGCGAAGTATTTTGGTGATATTCCGTCGGGGCCGCCGGTGGCGCATCATCAAGTTTGGATTGCAAAGATGAGCGGGACGCACCGCCAGGTGGTACAGGACCGCGTGCCGCAGGCGCGCATTTATAAAGTGTGGAACATTCCGGAATATGGCAGCGCGGAGGCGGACTATCTGGACCTGGTGAGCGATTGCCTGAGTAACGGAAAATCGTCGCGTTTCTATAAGCGCCTGGTGTATGCGGACCAGATCGCGACCGATGCCGCGGCATTCACCGACTTGCGGGAAATTGGCGGGCAGTTCTATGTGCGGGCAACGGCGCGGCCCGGACAAAGTATTGCCCAGGTAGAGAAAGAAGTGGATGAAGAACTGGCGCGGTTCCTGAAAAATGGACCGACGGCGGAGGAAATGCAGCGCGTCAAGACGCAGTATCAGGCGAATTTCATCCGCGGGATCGAGCGCATTGGAGGGTTCGGCGGAAAATCGGACCGGCTGGCGCAGAGCCAGGTGTTTCGTGGAAGCGCCGACGCTTACCAGATCTCACTCAAGCGCGTGCAGGAAGCGACCGCGGAGGATCTGAGGGCGGCGGCGCAACGGTGGCTCTCGGACGGCGTGTACATCCTCGAAGTGGATCCATTCCCTGAGTACAAGACCGCGTCCGCCGGCGCCGATCGCAGCAAGATGCCGGAGACGGGCGCGCCTCCGGAGTTGAAGTTGCCGAAGCTGCAGCGGGCGACACTATCGAATGGATTGAAAGTAATTCTGGCGGAGCGTCACGAAGTTCCGTTGGTGAATTTCACGCTGGCAGCGGATGCCGGATTCGCGTCGGACGCATCGACGACACCGGGCACCGCGAATCTCGCGATGCAGGTGCTGACCGACGGAACGCACACGTTGAACGCGCTACAGATCAGCGACGAACTGGAAGCGCTGGGTGCGACGTTGCGCGGATCTTCAAATCTTGATCTATCATTCGTTTCCCTTTCGGCGTTGACTGCGAAACTTGACCCTTCGCTCGACTTGTTTGCGGACGTGGTCTTGAATCCGTCGTATCCGGAAACGGAAGTGAAGCGCGAGCAGAAGCTGGTGCTTGCCGGAATCGAGCGCGAGCAAAACACGCCCGCGACGCTGGCTTTGCGAGTATTGCCTGGGCTGTTATATGGAGCGGGACATCCGTACGGGAACCCGCTGACGGGCTCGGGAACAAAGGAAAGCGTAGCCAAACTGACGCGAGAAGATCTCGTGAAGTTTCATGACAACTGGCTGCGTCCCAACAACTCGACGCTAGTCGTTGTGGGCGACACTACGCTGAAGGAAGTGACGCCGAAGCTGGAGAAGCTTTTTGCGGGGTGGAAGAGCGGAAGTGTTCCGGCGAAGAACGTGAAGACGGTTGTTGTGGCAGCGAAGTCCGCCGTGTACCTGATCGACAAACCTGGAGCGCAACAATCGGTGATCCTTGCGGGAGTGGTAGCGCCGCCACGAGCGAACCCGCAGGAGATCGCGATCGAAGCCATGAACAACAGTCTGGGCGGCATGTTTGGTGCGCGGCTGAATATGAACTTGCGGGAAGACAAGCACTGGTCGTACGGAGTGCGAACCGTTCTTCGCGATGCCCGGTCACAGCGTCCGTTCTACGCGGTTGCACCCGTTCAGACCGACAAGACGAAAGAATCGCTGGAGGAAATGAACAAGGAATTCCGCGGAATCATCGGCGATCATCCCGTCAGCGGTGATGAGCTCGCGAAAATTCAGGCGAACGAAACGCTGAAACTTCCGGGATCGCGGGAGACTCTGGACGCGCTGGGGCAGTCCATCGTGGACCTGGTGCAATTCGGCCTGCCTGACGATTACTACGACACTTACGCTGGAAAAGTCCGCGCGCTCAAAATCAGCGATGTAAACGACGCGGCAAAAGAAGTGGTGCGTGCGGATAACCTGATCTGGATTGTCGTCGGCGATCGGGCGAAGATCGAAGCCGGCGTGCGCCAGCTGAACCTTGGCGAGTTCCGGCTGATGGACACCGACGGGAAGGTGCAGTAGCTGGGGCTAAAGCCCCGTTCTTTTTGCTCCGCTGACGCAGCCCTGAAGGGCCGCCCTTCCACGGTAATACATCTATTTGTGATTTTCCGCAGGTGGGAGACGCGGCAAGCCGCGTGTCTGCGGATGGTTTGGAATTAACCCACTTATGGTTGAGATACTACCCGCGATTTTTTTCGGACATGGCAATCCCATGAACGCGGTGTGGGAGA
>Ga0182019_10000301_pt1 | contig 24459 bp, 19 predicted proteins | sample 812E2MmetaG_FD_120483 | JGI IMG/M metagenome (GOLD analysis project Ga0182019, IMG submission 120483) | Permafrost microbial communities from Stordalen Mire, Sweden - 812E2M metaG | ecosystem: Environmental > Terrestrial > Soil > Wetlands > Permafrost | place: Sweden: Stordalen | collected...
ATCCCCTCCGTAGAGGTCCCGAGGATTTTGACGCCGTTCGCCTCGAGGGCTTTTGCGATCTTCAGCGGAGTCTGCCCGCCGAAACTGACGATGACGCCGACAGGGTTCTCCTGCTCACAGATATTGAGAACATCCTCAAGCGTCAGCGGTTCAAAATACAGCTTGTCCGTCGTGTCGTAATCCGTCGACACGGTCTCCGGGTTACAGTTGATCATGATGGTGCCGTATCCTTCATCGGCAAGACCCATCACGCCGTGGACGCAGCAGTAATCGAATTCGATCCCCTGCCCGATCCGGTTCGGACCTCCCCCCAGGATAACAACCTGCTTTTTGTCCGATTTCCTCGCTTCGTTTTCCCGTTCGTACGTCGAGAAGTGGTACGGGGTGTCCGCTGCAAATTCTGCGGCACACGTATCGACAGTCTTGAACACGGGGAGTATCCCCATCTTCTTCCTCTCCGCGCGGACCGCCATTTCATCGCTCCCGGTCATGACCGCGATCTGCCTGTCGGAGAACCCGAACTGCTTCGCCTTCAGCATGAGGGGGCGGTCGAGCACCCGGGCATCCCGAATTGCGTTTTCGCAGTCGAGGATCTGCCGGATATTGTCCAGAAACCAGGGGTCCACGAATGTGAGCGCGTAGAGATCTTCGATCGTCATCCCGAGCTGGAGCGCGTAGCGGAGATTGAATACCCCGTCGGGGTGCGGCCTGCTGAGCCTCGTCCGGATCGTCTCATGCCAGACGGCCTTTTCTGCGGCGGTGAGCGTTCGGGGGTCAAACTCATCCTTCCCGTCGGCTCCCAGCCCCGCCCTCCCCTGCTCGAGCGACCGGAGGGCCTTCTGGAGCGCCTCTTTGAATGTCCTGCCGAACGCCATCGCCTCCCCGACGGATTTCATCTGAACGCCCAGCGTGGTATCCACCCCTTTGAACTTTTCAAAGTCCCATCGGGGGATCTTCACGACACAGTAGTCGATCGTGGGCTCGAACGAGGCGGGGGTCAGTTTCGTAATGTCATTGGGGATCTCGTCAAGCGTATAGCCGACCGCCAGCTTTGCCGCAATCTTCGCAATCGGGAACCCGGTGGCCTTGGAGGCAAGGGCCGACGACCGTGACACGCGTGGGTTCATTTCGATGACAAGGCAACGCCCAGAGCGGGGATCAACCGCAAACTGGATGTTCGAACCCCCGGTTTCGACGCCGATTGCCCGGATGATCCTGATGGCGTCGTCGCGCATCGACTGGTATTCCTTGTCGGTCAGCGTCTGCGCCGGCGCCACGGTGACCGAGTCCCCCGTGTGGATCCCCATCGGATCAAAATTCTCTATCGAGCAGACGATCACGACGTTGTCCCTGACGTCGCGCATGACCTCGAGCTCGTATTCCTTCCACCCGATCACGGACTCCTCGAGAAGGACCTCGTGAATCGGGCTTGCCTCGAGCCCGTGGGAGAGGGCTTCTTCGAATTCCTCCGGAGCCCTGGCGATGCCGCCGCCGGACCCTCCGAGTGTGAACGAGGGGCGTATGATGACGGGAAAGCCGATCGTCGAGACCAGCGCGCTCCCTTCCTCCATCGTCCTGACAAACCCGCCGCGCGGGGTCTTCAGCCCCGCGCTGTCCATCGTCGCCTTGAACAGCTCCCTGTCCTCGGCTTTCCGGATCGCGTCAAGCTTCGCCCCGATAAGCTCCACGCCGTATTTCTCAAGCACGCCGTTCTCCGCGAGAGCAACCGCAATGTTGAGCGCGGTCTGCCCCCCCATTGTGGGGAGAATGGCGTCCGGCCGTTCCCGCTCGATGATCTTCTCGACAAAATACGGCGTGATGGGTTCGATGTATGTCCGGTCCGCAAGATCCGGATCGGTCATAATCGTCGCAGGATTGCTGTTGATGAGTATTGTGCGGAAACCTTCTTCGCGGAGGACCTTGCAGGCCTGAGTTCCGGAGTAGTCGAATTCACAGGCCTGGCCGATGACAATCGGCCCGGAACCGATGATGAGTATGGAGTGTAGGTCGGTGCGTTTCGGCAAGGAGGACGGATCTCTCTTTGGTCGGGATGAAATATACGAAGAATGCTTGAGGAAGGCAATCTTGACAGTGTCGGCTGATTCGGCTATACTGTGCGAATCATGGAAAACTGGCAGCACGTGTTTGATGTGATCAGCGGCGGCGGACCTCTTGAGGAAAGAGGAGCAGCATCCACCCGGACGAGTTCCCTCCCGGCCCTGAGCGATGAGCAACATCGATCTCTGCATCTTCAGGGAATGTAAACCCAAACCACGCTAACAGCACCCGTACGTCGGCGGAATGAACTTCCCGTCCGACGCCGATACGACCTCCCCCCGCACAAGGTATTCCCCCTTCACGAGCACCCTGTACCACCGCCGCCCTGCCTCGATGAGTATGATGACCGCGCACACCATGATCACCGCGGTGAGGACGGAATCGACGTATCCCTGCACCGAGGTGCGGGGATCAGCCGTCATCGGCCAGAAGTTGTCGGTGATGTTCAGCCAGCAGGCGCTGAGCGTCGTCACGGCGACAAAGAGCATCGGGAGGAGCGTCACCCAGGCATATCGTTCCTTCCCGGCGTTGATTATCGCGCTCGTCGCAACGGCGAGCGCGACCGCCGCAAGAAGCTGGTTGGCGGTCCCGAACATGGGCCAGATCGTGCTGATATTCCCCGTCCAGATGAAATATCCCCAGGTCAGGACAACAAGGGACGTGGAGAGGAGCGTCCCGGGAAGCCAGTCGGTCCTTTCAAAAGGCTTCCAGATTCTCCCGGCAAACTCCTGTAACAGGAACCTCGCAACGCGCGTCCCCGCATCGATCGTCGTGAGTATGAAGAGCGCCTCGAACATGATCGCGAAGTGGTACCAGACGGACATGAACGCCTTCATCCCCGGCAACGCAGTGAAAATCTGGGCAAAGCCGACCGCGAGCGACACCGCTCCCCCCGTGCGGCCCGCGACGTTCTCCCCGACTTCCCGCGAGAGTTCCGGCAGGTTGGCGACGGCGAAACCGTGAAGAGGCGAAACGGCGGCGAATTTCTCGGGGCTGAGGTTGATCGCGAAATAGTCCCCCATGCCAAGAGAACAAGCGGCGATCAGCGCAATGATTCCCACCACCCCCTCCATCAGCATCGCCCCGTACCCGATCATCCGCGCATCGGACTCCCTGTTGATCATCTTCGGCGTGGTCCCCGAGGCAACAAGCGCGTGGAACCCGGAAATCGCGCCGCAGGCGATCGTCACAAAAAGAAAGGGGAATAGTTTCCCCTGTATGATCGGGCCGCCTCCGGAGGCAAACGCGGTCACCGCCGGCATCTTCAGGACGGGGTTGACGACGATCACCCCCACGATGAGTGCCCCGATCGTCCCGATCTTCATGTACGAGCTGAGATAGTCGCGGGGGGCCAGAAGAAGCCAGACCGGGAGCACGGACGCAAGGAACCCGTAGACGCACATCGCGATCGTGATCCCCTCGCGGGAAAGCGTAAAGTAGGGGGCGAGAAACGACCCCGGGATGAGCCCGCCGATGATCACGCAACCGACGACGCCGATCACGCCGATGACGCTCGCCTCGACGATCTTCCCCGGCCGCAGCCGGTACATCCAGAGTCCCACGAACAGCGCGATGGGAATCGTCATGGCGATCGTGAACGTCCCCCACGAGCTTTCGCGGAGAGCGTTGACGACCGCCAGTCCGAGTCCCGCAAGGGCGATCACGACGATGATCAGTATGGCAATCGACCCGATGAGCCCCGCGAGAGGGCTGATTTCGTTCCGGGCGATTTCGGCGAGCGATCTCCCCTTGCGCCGTATCGAAGCGACGAGCACCGTGAAGTCATGCACCGCACCGGCGAGCACGACGCCGATGACGAGCCAGAGGAGGCCCGGGAGATACCCGAACTGCGCCGCCAGCACCGGCCCGATGAGCGGGCCGGCCCCTGAGATCGCCGCAAAGTGGTGTCCGAACAGCACCCATTTGTTCGTCGGCATGTAGTTCTGGCCGTCTTTGAGCACATGGGCAGGGGTCTCCCGCGTGTCATCGAGCGCAACGACCTTCGCGGCGATGAACGCGCTATAGTACCTGTACGCGATCGCCATCACACAGAGTGACCCGATGATCAGCGGCAATGCATGCATGTCGACACTCCCCTGGTGGTGGCAGGATGAATCGCTTAAAACGCGTTCCTCAGAAGCGTGATCGCCGGCGAGCCTCCGCCGTCGATAATCGTCACAACATCGAACCTGCAGGCCTGGCCGGTGATGCCGTGAATGGCAAGATAGGCAGAGGCGACTCTCCGGATCGTCTGCTGTTTCGACGATGTGACCGCATATTCCGGGGGTCCGAATGCGGCGTTCGTCCGCATCTTGACTTCACAGAAGACGAGGTCCTCTCCGTCGCGGGCGACGATGTCGATCTCGCCGGTTCGCCTGTGACGGAAATTCCGTTCGACGATCCGGTACCCGCGCGCAGCGAGAAAACGGGACGCGATCTCCTCCCCCCGCGTTCCTTCCCTGCGGAGGTTGCGGCGGGGGATCCGCCGCTCTGCAGGGCCGGTCAACGTGGCCCCTTCACGCGTTCTCCCCGGCGACGATCCGGCCGCTCCCGGCTCGGGAATGAAATGAGCGGCGGTGGATGGGGCACATGCCGAGCCTGAGTATCGCCTCCCGGTGAGCGGCGGTGCCGTACCCCTTGTGTTTCGCAAATCCATACCCAGGGTACGCCCTGTCGAGTTCCTCCATTGTCCTGTCCCGCGTGACCTTGGCGATAATGGAAGCGGCGGCAATCGAGAAGCAGAGGCCGTCCCCCCCGATGACCGTCGTGAAGGGGATTCCGAGCGTGGCGGCACCCGGCCTGAACAGGTTCCCGTCAATGATCATGTGCCCGGGGCGAAGGCCCAGGGCTCCCACGGCACGATCCATTGCGAGGAATGTCGCGTTCAGTATGTTGATCTCGTCGATCTCCGTGTTGTCGACGGACCCGACCCCGACAGCGTACGCCCGGCTCATGATCCCGTCGAACAGCGCTCCGCGGGCCGCGGGGGTAAGCTTCTTTGAGTCGTTGACGCCGGCGATGAGCGTGCCGGAAGAGAAGATCACGGCGGCCGCCACAACGGGCCCGGCGAGCGGGCCTCTCCCCGCCTCATCTATTCCCGCGACAGAAAAGCCTTCCGCCCGGAGCGAATCTTCCAGCACGTGAAGGGGTCCGTGATCGGCGCCCGGAGTCCGGTCCGTGATTCCGTCAGAAATCATTGATAAGCCCGATGTGGATCTTCGCAGTACCGAACGTGTCTCCCTGGCCGAATGCCAGACTCACACCCATGTTCCCCAGGGGAGTGTCGATCCGGATCCCGATCCCGTAGCCGTATTTGAACGCGCGCGCCGACGGAGTGCCGAGAAGATCATCGGCCGGGAGGTCGTAGTACCCGGTGTCGAGAAATCCGAACAGGAATGACCTCCGCGCAATAAGGAAACGGTACTCCGCGTTCGTCCAGGCGATCTCGGCACCCATGAACTGGTTCTCCCGGTAGCCCCGGAGCGTGTTCGCGCCGCCGAACTGGTACATTTCGCCCGGCTGAACTTCCCCCGTCCGGATCTCCCTCCCGTGGATGCCGAATGCCATCACCTGCCGCCGGAAGAGGGAAAGGTAAAACTCAAAGTCGACCCCGAGCCGCTGTATTGTCCCCCCTGTGACCGCCCCGGCAGAGACCCCCGGGGGGATCGAGCCGATCGATTTGCGCCCGTAATGGTAATCGGTCAAATACCGGACTCCCGACTCCGCACTGTAGATGTCGTCCCGTGTGTCGTACTGAATTTCGATGCCGCCGGTCGTCTCGCTGGTTCCGACGGCCGGCCGAGCGGTCGTCGAATCTGAGGCGGGAATGACCTTCTCGGAGCTGAAGACGAGGGAGACCGAAAGCTCTTCCGAAAGCATGAGTTCAGTCTGGAGGTCGACAGTGCGCCGCACGTACGTGCTGTCCTGCTGCCTCTGGAGGAAACCTCCGCCGACGTTCACAGGGAGGGAGAATATCCACGGCTCAACGTACCGGACGCCGATCTCCTGCGAGAGGCGGTCCTCCCGCTGCCACCTCAGGCTCAGCTTGCGCCCGGTGCCGAAAAGATTACGCATCGACACCGACGCAAGACCGGTCAGATATCCGCCTGTTCCCGGGACCGCGGGGGGGATGTATCCCAGGATGCCGTCGAACGTGTTGGTATTCCCCTCCTTGACGTTGATAAGGAGTCCCCCGTGCCCGTCACGGACATACAGCTCGGGATCCGAGACGGAGGAGAATATGTTCAGCCGTCTCAGGCGCTCCCTGATGGCGTCGATCTTGGCCGGGTTGAACGGTTCACCCCGCTGAAGCCGCGTCTCGCGCATGATGACGGACGCGTCAGTCTCTTTGTTCCCCTCCACGCGGATCTCGTCGATTGTCATCAGAGACCCTTCTTCGATCCGGAGGAGAACGTCGACGGAGTCCCCGTCGATCCCAGCCCGCGATCCGAGGCTGTCGACAGAGCAGCGGACAAGCGGGTACCCCAGCTTTTCATATCGTACAAGAAGTGCGTCGATGTCCTTCTCCAGAACGCCCTGATTCAGGGGGGCGCCGGGGGCCAGGTCAAACCGGCTCAGAATCTCCGCCTCCGAAAGCCTGCTCTCTCCCGCCACGCTGATCCGGGCGACGACGGCCTGCCTCCCTTCTTCTACTACAAGCCCGATGTCGACGAATGCACTATCGGGGGAGGAAAATAACGGGTCAAAACGGACCCGGGCGCCAAGGTATCCCTGGCCGCGGTACGCGTCGAGGACGAGCCCGGAATCGCTCCGGAGCGCGGCCGGAGAAAACGGAACGCCGGTGCGGGATGCAAGCCAGCCGGTGATTTCGCGGGCGGTAAAGACGGTGTTCCCCCGGACCGCAAGGGAACGGATCGTGGAGGCATCGCAGAGGGATGACACGGCGACGAGCAGAAGAACCAGCCGCGGGCACCAGACGGGACCCCGGGCCGGGGCGGTGCGCGCGGGCAAGCGGACGTCGGTGGCCGGTTCAGAAGTCACGGCGGCGGTTGTACACTTCCCAGAGCGGCGTCAGGAGGCGGTAGTCCCCGAAGCCGTTCTCATCCCTGAAGACAAACTGAAAATTCAGCTCGTAGTACTGCCACACTTCCTCCGGCTTTTCGTCGATCTGAAACGGATACCGTTCCACGTTGCTCGGCGGACCCAGAAGGATGTACACGAGTCCCATGTCCGTGCGCCACCCCTCACGGTAGCGGGAGAAATGCCTGTTGGCGTATTCGATCCGGGCATAATAGAGCGCCATCTTTTCGTTGCGGGGGGCATTCGGGTTCGTGCTCCGCCGTTTCCAGAAATCGAGAAACTTCTGCTGCTTCTCCGCGAGCGTCGCGGCCGACTTCAGATCGGCCATCTCGTTGTCCTTCGCAATATACTGGAGCTGTTCAATCGCGATGTCGAGATCCTTCGCCGCGCGGGGAAGGCCGTCCCAGCGGACGATGATCTCCCGCACCCGCGACGCGACGGCCTTCCCTTCAACGCCGCGCGGTACGGAGGCGGGAATCGCCCGGATGGAAAGGATGTAGTCCCCGATCGGCAGTGCGGAGTTGTCTATCTGCATGAAGACCTCATTCCGCCCGTGCGCGATCAGCTGCGTCGTGTCCGCGTTTACAACGATTTCCTGTTTCAGGTCGACGACGCGCGCCTCGAACCGGACCGAATCACCGCCGGTCCTGTTATAGACCTCGAAAAAAACGAAGAATTTGCCCGCAAGGTTGCCGACGTTGGGGGAGACATTCGGCTGTATCGATCTCCTGCCGTCATGGAGTGACAACCGGCCTACGATCATCAGGTCGCTGAGCGCGACAACGGGATTCGTAAAATCCGGAACGATGCACCTGTACGACGCCTTCTTCTCGCTTTTGGATTCAAGATCCCGGATGCTCACGAACACGGCATACCGCCCGGGCGATACGGGAAAGGAGCGCTGCTTGAGCGAAAAGCCCGACGTTGCGACCGATTGGTCGAACGTGAGTCCCCCGATATTCTCCGCCGTCATCGTGTCAATGACCTGCGTCCCCGTGGAGTCTTCGATTCTGATCTCCAGCTCGAACGACGCGGCATACGTGTCCCCCGTTTTCACGAAGCTCAAATTGTCGTACCCGATCCTGACGAACACATCGAGCCGGGTCTCCCCGGGCCTGGATCCCAGAAATGCGATCGGGTCGAGAAAGAGCGTGGCCGAGTACTCCGGAGGCACCTGCGCGGGAATCTCGACCTGGGCCGCGACCGTTCCGCACGCGACAAGCGAGGTTATTGCGAGGATTACACCGGCGCGCCGCTCCATGATTGCACCCTCCCGTACAGGTCGTATTCAGTGGCATCGTGGATTTCCACATCGGAGAATGATCCGGGCTCGAGCGGCCGGGGAGACGTCACGTACACCTCATTGTCAATTTCGGGAGCATCCCGCTCCGTCCGTCCTGCATAGACATCCGCCTCGGCCCTGTCGATCAACACCCGGATCTTCGTGCCGATGAGCGCCTCGTTCCGTCCGGTGGAAATCTCCTTCTGTATCTCCATAATCACACCTTTCCGGCGCTCTTTCTCCTCCTGCGGGACCGGGTCTCCCAGAGGATACGCCGACGTCCCTTCCTCGCGAGAATAGGTGAAGACGCCGAGCCGGGCAAACCGCGTCTCACGCACAAACGATTCAAGGAGGGAAAAGTCGGCCTCGGATTCGCCGGGATATCCGACGATGAGCGTCGTCCGCAGGGCGACGCCGGCCTCCCGTATCCTGGCAAGCAGTTCGAGAAGCGACCTCCTCGATATCCCCCGCCGCATCGATTTGAGGACGCTCTCCGCAGCATGCTGCACAGGGATGTCGAGGTATCTGCACACGCGGGGATGGCCTGCAAGGACGTCGAGGAGCCCTTCCGGAAAGTGCGCAGGGTAGGCGTACATGAGCCTGACCCACTCGATCCCCGGAATGTCTGCGATCATCGGGAGAAGCCAGGCGATCCGGCGCTCCCCGTACCTGTCGATGCCGTATGCCGTGGTGTCCTGTCCGATGACGATGAGTTCTTTCACCCCGCCCGCGGCAAGGGTTTCGGCCTCGCGGAGAATATCTTCGACCGGCCTGCTGACGTGCTTCCCCCGCATGAGCGGGATCGCGCAGAAGGAGCAGGGGTTGTCGCACCCTTCGGAGATCTTCAGGTAGGCGAAGTGGGAGGGGGTCGTCAGCATCCGTTCGCCGAGAAGGTCGGCCCTGTACTCCCCGCCCAGGGCCCGCACGACCTCCGGTATCTGGTTCGACCCGAATATGCCGTCAAGTTCCGGGATTTCCCCCGCGATCTCCGTCCGGTACCTCTCCGTGAGACACCCCATGGCGTACACCCTGCCCGGCGAGCCCCTCCCCTTCTTCTTCACCTGCGCGATGATCATGTCGATCGATTCTTCCTTCGCCGCATCGATGAACCCGCAGGTGTTGATCACCGCCGCATCCGCGCCCTCGGGCGTGGGGACGACATCGAAGTTGCTCCGCCGGAGCTGCGCCATCAGTTTTTCGGAATCGACCGTGTTCTTGACGCAGCCCATGGTAATGACATGGACTTTCTGCCTTCTCCCTGCGCTCATGCACTTCCCTCCGCTCAGAACACGATAAAATCAAGATAGACAAAGACAAGGGGGGTGACAAAGAGCAGACTGTCGAAACGGTCGAGAACTCCGCCGTGGCCGGGAATCAGCGTCGAAGAGTCTTTCACCCCCGCATCCCGCTTCAGGAGCGATTCGGCGAGGTCGCCCACCTGTCCGCACACCCCCACGATGACCCCGCACACGAGGGCATCGGGAACGGTCATATAAGGGAGAACCAGGAGGCGCGCAACCTGGAACGCTCCCAGCGCCGCGAGGAATCCGGCCAGAGCCCCCTCCCATGACTTTTTGGGACTGACCCTCTCAAACAGCCTGTGGCGTCCGAATTTCCGCCCCGCGAAATAGGCGGCGGAATCACACAGCCAGATCGATGCAAAAAGCGCGATCACCGTGTATCCCCCCCACCGGTACAACACGGCAGCCACGTCATCGGGAACGGCTGTCCCGTGAACGGGAAAGAACGCGTACACCGGAAAGTCTTCGGGAATGAAGAGCTCCCTGAGTCCGACGAGCGAACCCAGACAGAGCCCCACGTACCCTGCGCCGAAAAGCGTGACGGCGATATTCATGATCGGGCCCGCCCGACCACGGAAGAGTTCCGCCGTCATCACCGCCGGAAGGGCCACCAGAGAGAGTATCAGGAGCGCCTGCGCCATCGTGGGAAACGGAACATGAATTCCCATATTCAGGAGCCCGCCGGCGACAAGGAGACGCACTTTGAACCAGGCGAACGAGGTGACGATTAGCCCCCCGAGCACCATCCCGGGCCCCGTCTGGGGCGACATCCCCTTTGCGCGCGCAAGACCATACAGCTCGTGCATCGCAAGGAGCGCGACGATAAGCACGAAGCCATAGAAATAAAAACCTCCGGCCATTGTGACCAGGAGGATGACGGGTATGCCCACGACCGCTACAAGGACGCGGGTGGCAAGATTGCTCACGTGTCGTACGTCAGGATGGTTCGCCTGTCTCGTCGTGGCGCGTACTGTGGATAAAATACAAAGTGGCAGCAACAAAAACCAGAGAGAAAAGGGCGAAATTTGACGCTGCAAGCGTCAATGTCGGCGCCGCACCGGGGGAGAGCGCGACGAAATTGTCATCAAGGCGGAGATAGGCGGCCGAGCAGGCGATGAAGTTGTTGAAGAAGTGGGTCGACATCGAGAGCGTGATGTTCCCCGACCGGTAGACGATGAAACCGAAGTAGACGCCGAGAGCGACGAGAGGAACGAGCGTAAAAGGATTGAAGTGATACACGCCGAATATGACTCCCGTGATCACCGCCCCCCTCCACCCCGCCGCCGCCTCGAGATTCCGCTGGACGAGCCCGCGGAAGAGCAGCTCCTCCGAGACCGCGGGGACGAGCGCAACGACAACGAGGACGAAAAGGAATTCTCCGGGGCTGTTCGCCTGGACGAGGATCCGCTCGGTCTCTTCAAGGACCTTCCGCAACGTGTCAAGAAGCCGCTCGAGCTCCTGCGGGAGCGGGATCATGTCCTGCACCACCATGTACGCCTGAAGCATCTGCTGCAGAGCAAATACCGCCACCATCGTCGCCACAAGATGCCTGATTTCAGGAACCCTGAAGCGGAAGAACACGGGGAGGTCCCCATGCCGGCGCGAGGCAAGCCAGACAGTCGGCACGAGGATAAACAGGAGCTGTCCGAGGAGCGTCGCCCACCGGACAAGTGTCACGTTGCCGAGGGTTATCTGGCCGCGCGCCACGACGACCGTGATCACCCCCCCCACGAGCTGGTAGAGAACGAATATCACGGCAAGGGTGAAGAGGGAGAACATGACCGGGCTCAGCCGCCGGAGGAAGGGAACTCGCGGAAGCCCGGACGGTCCCGGGGCAGGATCGCCCGACGACGGCTCAGGCGTTTCGTTCATCCGGCACCTCCCGGAGAGCGCAAGCGCAGCTTTATCATCGCCGCGAGGAGGGGAATCATGATCTCGTGATGGCCGATGATGTAGTACCCCTCCCCTCCGTCCCGGGTCGGGCGGACCTGGACATTCATCGTGGGACGGTAGTGCGCATTCATGTCGAAGACCGCCGTCGTGAACCCCTGCGCGCGGGCACCCAGGTTCCTTGCCACCGTGAGGGCCTTGAGAAAGACCTCCGGCATGATCACCGCGGATCCCACGTTGAGCACGACGCCCCCGCCGGTGAGCCCTTTGCACGTCTCGCAGAGAGAAAGGAAATCGCGGAACGACATCTCACCGGTCGCCGCGCCGTTCATCGTCGGCTGCTGGTGGACTATGTCGGTGCCGATCGCGGCATGCACCGTCGCCGGAACTCCCAGGGTGCAACAGGCCGCGAGAATGCTGACGGCGAGGTTCGGCGCGCTCCTCGCAATGAGCTCCTTCCCCAGTGCCTCTCCGTATCCGTCGTCGCCGGCCCCGGCGGCCGCAGCAAGAGTCCCGTTGATGAACTCACCGGTCTCCCGCGCCATGCCGAATCGGCCGTTTTTCATATTCAGCGCGACGTCTTCCGAGGTGTGACCCCACATGGCGGTCTCCACGTCGTGAATCGCCGCCGCGCTGTTCATCGCCACGGCGGTGATGACCCCGCGCCGGAGGAGATCGATAATGACCGGCGCAAGCCCCACTTTCACGACATGCGCCCCCATCATCAGGATGACCGGCTTCTTCTTCCGCCGCGACCGGACAATCGCCTCCGTGACCGCCCGGAGGTCGTTCACGGCAAGTATGCCCGGGAGCCCGGAAGCAAACGCGCGGAAGGAATCCCCCGCCTCGTCGAACGGCGTCGCGAAATCCCCCGGCGACACCTTGCTCTTCCGTTTCAAAATGGAGATTGTCGTGATCTTCTTCAGGTCCGCCCGCCTGTGCGCGGTCATGCCGATGCCCTTCCCGATGTGTGCGCTGTCGCCAATGGGTATCACTTCACGCGTGCGGCAACCGTCCCCCTGACGCCGCTGTACTCCTTCAGCTCCGTGTCGATCGATCCGATCACGACCTTCGTGTTGACGCGAATTGGGATTTTCCGCTCATCGTCCGTCAGCCATACGACGATGCGCCCCTCAGTCTTGATGAGCCCCCCCTCCTTCACCAGCGGCTCGATCACGATGGTGTTGAACGTCCCGGCGGCGACCTCGAGCTGCTGCCGCCCCAGGACCCGGACGACAAGATCGTACGTCGTATCCTTGTAGAAATTGCTGAGCTGCACCTGGTCGCCCGCCTTCAGCGGTCCGTAGTCGATTGTCCGCGCGAAGTAGAACGCGGAGAGGATGTCATGAACGTACGGGGGAATGGGGTACGTCCCCTTGTCCGTCTTTGCGATGTGCTTCCTCTGGTCGAATTCCGCCACGAAATCCCGGCGGTAACTTCCTTCACGGATGTGCTGTTCGAATTTCCACGGCGCGATTGTCCCGGCGTCGATATACGTCAGGTAGTGGTCCTCCACCCTGTAAATCCACGAAAAACTCGGGAGTGAATTCACGCGGAACTCCACGCGGTAGCAGTCCCGTCCCCCGATCGTGTCCATCGCGGAGATCTCAAGCACTGCGCTCCCGGCGGTGATGAACCCGTAGCTGATATCGAAGAGGAGGTGCTCGCCGGTCCCGAATGCAACGTTGCGTATCGTGCGCAGGGGCGCGTCCGGTCCACCTTTTGCCGCGGTCCCAAGGGAGTCGGCCCGTCGCCGGGACGAATCCGCGGCTGCGTCCTGCAAAGGGCCTGCAAGCGACGCCGCGGCGATGCCAAGGAGAAACGGCAGGATGACAATTCCGTTACGATTCATGCACGTGCTGTCGTTCAGTGAGGGGACCCGTGGAAAGGAGATCGGCGGCCGCCGCATACGCCGTGTCCACTGTTATGCTCGTCATGCAGGCACAGGCGGCGCCCGTTTTCCCCGCGCATTCAACGCAGTCCTGCGGCTTCGCGGGGACAAGGACGCGCGCGCAGTCGGTGTAGGGGCCCCACCGCCGCGGCCCCATCACGGGAATCTGGGGATACAACCCTATGACGGGGGTCCCGACTGCGACGGCCACATGGAGCGGACCCGTGGAGTTCGCGACAAGGAGCGCGGCCCCCTTGAGGAGCGCGGCGAGCTCCTTGACGCTCAGTTTCCCCGCGAGGCTAACGCTCCGCCCCGGGACCGCGCGCGCGATACCGTCGGCCAGCGCGGATTCCCGGACCGTCCCCGTGACCACAATGGAGAGGTTCATCCCGTCCGCGATCCTGCGGGCGAGAATGCCGAAGTTCCCGGGGGGCCACTCGAGCGCTGATCCGCCGCTTCCCGGGTGCATGACCGCGTACCCTCCTTTCAAGCCCGCGTTCGCAAGGAGCGCGCGCACGCTCTGATGCGCTGCGGGGGGGATGTCAATCGGTACGTCAAGGGGTTTCGCCGCGGCGCCGGCGCAATCGAGCGGCGCCAGAAGCTCCATGTTGTATTCCACTTCATGTCTCTCGGCGGTCTTCCGGTGCGTGTACACCCTGCGGTTGAACAGAAACGAGTAGTACCGGTAGCCGGTTCCCACGCGCAGCGGAATGCGGGAGAGAAACGCGAGTATCGCCAGGCGGAGCGTGGGGTGGACAATCACCGCCGCGTCGAACCGCTCCCGCCTCAGGCGGGCCAGCATCAAGCGGAAGGGAACGAGCCGGGGAGGGTCGTCGTACCAGAGTATCTCGTCAACGAGAGGGAACCCTTCGACGATTGCCCCGCCGTAGCGCCCTGCGAGCATGACCAGACGGGCGCGGGGAAAACGGCGGCGAAGGGAGGAGAAGACGGGGAGGGTGAGGACGACGTCGCCCATCCTGTCGGTGCGGACGACGAGAATCCGGGAAGGCTCGTTCAACGGATGGTCTCTCGGGGGAACCATGGACATGTACGTCAATATACCCCGGAGCAGCCTCAATTGCAAAGAACGCGTCCGCTCATTTCCGGGCTCATTTCCGGGCGGGGCTGTCGATGAGCCGCAGTCTCCCGAGCTCTTTCTTCTCGCTCTGGAGCCGGATGTGCGCCTCGCGGTAAGGACCAAGATCCGCCCCCTCCTGTTCGGCGCTCTTCATCTGCCTGTGGTTCTCCGCAATGAGCCCATCGAGAACGACCGCCTTGACTCGGCGTATGCAGCTTTCCGCGATCAACCACGGATCAGGATCATCCAGAGCCGTCCAGCCTCTGCTGAGTTCGTATTTGTTGAACATGATATCGGCGATGAATGTCCGGAGCGAGGGGTCGTCCAGCGTATCGAGAAACGCCGGGACGTCCCAGCGCCCCCCGGCGGCGGCGTGCTTCCCCAGGAGTTCCGCAGTCCGCCGGGCAAGGGGATCCGTGAATGCTGCGGGGGGAATGTGCGTCGCGACGAATGCGACCATCGAGGGTCCCTCCTCCAGCATCACCTTGAGGAGATCACGCTCCGGAGGAGGCAATCCAGCGCGCACGGCGGAGAGAGAGAGGCCGCCGGAGGCGGGGGGCGGCGGGACGGGACCCCCGTGCTGGTACGCCGCACGGGACCGGTCGCGGCCGACGATGGCTTCGAGCTCGCGGAAGAGCAGGGTCTCGTACACCCCGTATGTTTCGGCGACGTGTTTGATGTAGAAATTCCGCTTGATCTCGTCCTTCATCTTCGCGATGGTCTCAACGATCGAACGGACCGCCCGCGTTTTCCCCTCCGGTGTGGCGAGGAGCCCCTGATCACGGAATGTCGAGGCCTTGAAGTCCAGAAAAGAGACCGCACCGGCAAGGCGCCTCCGGAACTCCTCCCCCCCGTTCTTCTTTACGAACGAGTCAGGATCCTCTCCTTCCGGAAGCGCCGCCACGCTGACGTCGAGACCGTTCTCGATGATGAGGTCGACCCCGCGTATCGTCGCTTTCGATCCCGCGGAATCCGCGTCGTAGACGAGCGTGACAGACTTCGCGTACCGGCCGATAAGCTGTATCTGCTCCTCCGTGAGCGCCGTTCCGCTCGACGCCACGACGTTCTCCACGCCCGCCTGATAGAGCGTGATGAGGTCGGCGTACCCCTCGACAAGGACGGCGAACTCCTGAGCCCTGATTGCCTCCTTGGATTGGGCAAGCCCGTACAGGCTCCGGCTCTTCAGGTAGATCGGCGTTTCGGGGGAATTGATATACTTGCCCAGTGGATCGTCTTCCCGCATCTTCCGGGCGCCGAACCCGATGGTGCGCCCCGAGGGGGAGAAGATCGGAAACATGGCGCGGCCGCGGAACCGGTCGTAGCACGATCCGTCCTCACGCCTGAGGAGAAGCCCCGCCTTTTCGAACGGGAGGATGTCAAGCTTGCGCCCGGCTGCCATGCTTACAAGCCCGTCCCAGACGTTCTTCGAGTATCCCAGACCGAATTTTGTTATTGTCGCGTCGCTGAACCCCCGGTGCCGGAAATACTCGAGCGCCAGTTTTCCCTCCACCGAATGGAGGAGCGTGTCGTGATAATAGAGTCCCGCGGTTTTGCACGCGTCGTAGAGCCCTTCATGCTCCGTGGATTCCCCGCGTCCTCCCGGGCCTTCCTCGGGGAGCGTAATCCCTGCTCTGCGGGCGAGCGTACGCACCGCTTCGACAAACGAGACCTTCTCGTGTTCCATCACGAACGTGAAAACGTTCCCCCCCACGCCGCATCCGAAGCAGTGGTACATCTGCTTTTCCGGGCTGACGTTGAACGAAGGGGTCTTCTCCTGGTGGAACGGACAGAGGCCGAGGTAGTTTTTCCCCCTTTTCCTGATCTGGAGGTACTGCGAGATGACGTCCACGATATCGGACGCCCTGCGCACCTCTTCTATCGTGTCATCGGCGATTCGCATTACCGGAATCTACATAAAAGGGGTCCGAGAGGCAACGGCGGCGCCTGCGGCACCAAAGAGCGGCGCACAGTGGCGCCTAAGAGCGGCGCCACCTCGGGCCCGCCGAAGTGCGGCGGCCCCTCGGCTTGACAAGACGGGCAAGGTAGCGTATCTTGAGTCACGCACACGTTGAAGCGCACCTCATCACGGAGGTCGGCATGAGAATTCTCGCAGTGGAAGATGAGCCGGAATACCTTGAGATGTTGCAGGAAGTGATGAAAAGCCTCGGACACTCGATCACCATCGCACAGAACGGAAAGGAAGCGCTTGCACTTCTCGACCGCCAGCAGATCGACGTCGTGGTTTCCGATGTAAAGATGCCGGAGATGGACGGGATCGAATTCCACAGGAAACTCCGGGAACGTCTGGAACACAGAAACACGCCGTTTATTTTTCTCACCGGAGTGGACGACATCACGAAGGTCAAGGCCGAGTGCAAGCAGGACTGCGATCTGCTCCTGCAGAAGCCTTTTCCCATCGACAAGCTGCTCCAGCTGTTCGCGGGGAAAGTCAAGTAGAGGGAAGAACATCCTACGCCGGGCGCCGCCCGAGCGCACGATGCCGCGCTGCAATTGGCATGGAAGAGCCCGCCGGACAACCCGGCGGGCTCTTTGTGTCTCGTGAAGCGGACGCCGCTCCTCCGGCAGCACTGCCCGGCTAGACCTGCACCTTGTCGGGCTGGTACACTTTCGCCGGACGTCCTTTTTTCCGCGAGAACCGTTTCTCCACCCCCGGCGCGGGTGACTTCACCCCGTCGTCGACGTCGGGATACGTGAAGATGTCGTATTTGTAGTTCCGGAGGATGATCTGGTTCCCGTTCCTCCCGAGCACGTATTGCGGGAGGAGGGGAATCTTGCCGCCCCCCCCGGGGGCATCGATGACAAACGCGGGGATGGCAAGGCCCGAGGTGTGGCCGCGGAGCTTGTCCATGATTTCGAGCCCGACGCTCACCGGCGTGCGGAAATGGTTCGCCCCCTTCGTGATGTCCGCCTGATACAGGTAGTACGGCCTGACGCGCATCGTCAGGAGCTTGCGCATCAGCTCAAGCATCACCTCCGCCGAGTCGTTCACCCCCTTCATCAGCACCGCCTGGTTCCCCACGGGGATTCCCGCGTCCGCAAGCATCTCGCATGCCCGCTTCGCCTCGGCGGTGCATTCCCAGGGATGATTAAAGTGCGTGTTGACGTAGATGGGGTGATACTTGCGGAGCATCTTGCAGAGTTTCGGCGTGATCCTCTGGGGGAGCACGCACGGCATTTTTGTCCCCAGCCGGATGATCTCCACGTGCGGGAGGTCCCGGAGCCCGGCGATGATCCTCTCGAGCATGTAGTCGGTGAGCATCAGCGGATCGCCGCCGGAGAGGATGACGTCGCGCACCTCGGGGTGCGCCGCGATGTAGTCGATCCCCCCCTGGATGTACTTCATGTTGATCTTGGTGGAGTCGCCCACCTTCCGCTTTCTCGTGCAGAACCGGCAGTACATCGAGCACTGGCTCGTGGTGAGGAAGAGCACCCGGTCGGGATAACGGTGGACGATGCTGGGAACGGGGCTGTGGGAGTCTTCCGCGAGAGGATCCTCGGGGAAGTCGTCTTCGTCAAGCTCCTTCCCGTCGGGAATGCACTGGAGCCAGATCGGGTCGCCGGGATACCGTATCAGGCTCAGATAGTATGGGTTGATTCGTATGTGGAAGAGCTTGTTTAATCGTTCCGAGAGGTCTTTATCGAACCCGAACCTCTCCACGAGGTCTTTTCCGCTGTCCACACTCTGCCGCAGCATGGTCTGCCAGAGTTCCATTCGTACCTTTGATCCTCCCCTTCAGGTTATTTCAGATATTTGCCGTAGACGACGAGGTCATCCCCCGGCCTATAATAATCCGCAATTTTCGCAACCTCACTGTATCCCCTCCGCCGGTAAAACTCCCTCGTCGGCCCGTAGCGGGGAAGGGACGACGTTTCAGCGATGACAAGCCGCCCCGACATCCCCCGAATCAGCGCGCATGCGTGATCGTCCAGCGCCCGGCCAATCCCCCGTCCGTGCAGTGCAGGGTCGACGGCCACCCAGTACAGATCGAACGTCCCCTCCGTCGCGGGCGTCGGCCCCACGCAATAGTAGCCGGCCGCCTTTCCCCCCTCTTCGTACACACGGATGATGTAGTCCTTCTGCCCCGGATCATTGAGGACTATATCGATAAGCTCCAGCGCGATCTCCACCTCATCATCCGTGAACACCCCCGTCGCCACAACGAGATCCCTGAGCGGCCCGCGGTCTTCGCGGCCGAGCGGGCGAATCACGGTCTCCGCTCCAGCGCCGACTCGACGATCCTCCCCACAATCTCCGAAAACGTGTAGCCCTGCGAGCGCGCGGAGCGGGCGAATCCCGCGTCATCGGAGATGTCGGGGTTCGGATTGACTTCGAGAACGTACGGGATCCCGTCTTTTGTCAGCCGGAAATCCACGCGCGCATAGTCGCGGCAGCCGATGAGGGAATACGCGCGGATCGCCGTTTCTTTGATCCGTGCTTCGAGCTGTGCGGGGAGCACCGCGGGGCAGACCCCCTTCGTCCCTTCATAGGCCACGGTGCCGTGTATCCATTTCGCCTCGTAGCTCACGATCTTGTGCATGTCGTCCGTCAGTCCGGAGAAATCGATCTCCGATATCGGCAGTGCGACCGGGGGCTTGTTCCCCAGTATCGCGACGTTCAGCTCCCTCCCGTCGATGTATTCCTCCGCCAACGCGGGCTGGTCGTATTCCGTCTGGATGAACCGCGCGCGTTTCCGGAGATCGGCGAGATTGTACACGACGGAGCAGTCGTCGATGCCGACGCTCGCGTCTTCATGCGCCGGTTTGACGATGAGAGGAAACGTCATGCCGTCCTGCATTGCCACCCTATCCTTGATGCCGAAGACCATAAACCGGGGGGTCCGTATCCCGTGCGCGGCGAGGATCTCCTTGACCCTGGGCTTGTTCAGCGCGGTCCCCAGGGCGAGCGGACCTGCACCCGTGAACGGGATGTTCATCAGCTCGTAGACCCCCGCCACATTCATTTCCTGCGCGGATTCGTTCTCGACGCTCTCGACGAGATTGAAGACGAGGTCGGGGCGGTCGTCGCGAAGGTAGTCGATGAGCCTGAAGAAGTTGCTGTCCACGTTGAATATCGTCGTCCGGTAGCCGAGGGAATTGAGGGCGGACTTGATGTCCTCCATTTCCTCCACAACCCCGATCTCGGAGAGATCAATGAGGGCCTGCGTCGCCAGCGTCTTGCCGCGGGCGGTTCTCGGCGCACGGACCGGGAGCGGACCTTCCTGCAGCTTTCCGTTCTCCCCGATGTACTTCCGTCCCGCCTCGGTGCCGACGACGGGTTCATTATAGAGAATCGCAATGCGGGTTTTTCTGGCCATAGGGTGATCTCGCTTCGCCTGTTTCGTTCGCCTCATTCTGCCACGCAGTTCTTCACGCGGGCACCGCGTGCCGACCGTCCCGGACAGGGATCCCGCATCGCGTCATGGCGATATCAAGGACTGAGTTGATGAGCCCGTTATAGGTCATCCCCGCGGCGCGGGCCGCTTTGGGAAAACAGGAATTGTCCTCGGGCCTGGGGAGGATGCCCGGGAGGGGGTTGACTTCAATGATACGGGGTTTCCCCGCCGCGTCGCAGCGGAGGTCGATGCGCGTCCAGTCGCGGCAGCGGAGAACTGTATAGGTCTTCCGGCAGAGCCTCTCGATACCGCCGAGGAGCCGGTCGTCCAGGGGAGCAGGACACGCATAGATGTCAAGAGGCCGTTCGACCGTATCCCAGATCCACTTCGCCTCGTAGGAATAAATCGGGTTGGCGCCGGGGGGAAGGGCGTCGAAATTGATCTCGACGACCGGGAGGACACGGAGCCCATCGCCGTTCCCCATCATGGCCACGGTGAATTCCCGGCCCGGGAGGAATTCCTCCACAAGCGCGGGCTCGCCGTACGTCCCGAGAACGGTCTCCACTTCCCGTTCGCGCTCCGCGGCGGTGCGCACGACGCAGGAGTCGTAGATCCCCTTGCTCGATCCTTCATGAAGCGGCTTAACGATCGACGGAAACCCGATCTGCAAATCGCGGCACTCGTCCATCGACGCGATGACGGCGTGCGGCGCGGTCGGTACGCCGTAATACGAGAGAACCTCTTTTGTGCGCGACTTGACGAGACAAATCCCAAGCGTCAGCGGATCAGAGCCGAGATACGGGATGCGGAGCATCTCGAGCATGGAGGGGACCTGCCCTTCACGCGAGGGACCGTAAAGTCCTTCCGCGATGTTGAAAGCGAAAAACGGCCTTATTTTACGCAGTTTTTCGTATGCGTCTTCGTCCGCTTCTATCATAGTAACGTCGTACCGCCCGGCGAGAGCATCCCTGACGGCCGTGACGGTGTCCGCGGTATCCCATTCGGCGAACAGATCGTTCACGCGTGCGGACGCATCAACCGTCTCCAGCGACGGTGCTGCTCCTTGATGATCAACGGGATGATCAACGGGATGATCAACGGGATGATCAACGGCTGAAGCGGAACGAGATGCGGTGGAGGAAGGTGACTTCGCGCGGGCGATGCCGGCATCTGAGTGAGGTGGAGCTTCCGACTTTACGTTGTAGAGGAGAGCTAACGTCTCCGAGAAAGAAGGAACCTGTGGTGACGAAGGATCCAGAAAAGCTCCAAACTGTTCGACTCACTGATCATCTGTGTGTTAATATAAGCATTTTCGCTTTGTTGTCAAGAAGAAAGTGCGTTTTTGACCTCCGGAGGGTGACGCCGGTCTCATCCGACATCAAGCAACTTCATCTCGTCGTGGTACCGCGAGCGGAGGTATGCGAGGAGCGGCCGGTGTTCCGCGCGCGCGAGGATCGGATCGCTCTCGATGATCGCGAACGCGTCGACGCGCGCTTCGTCGAGAAGCGGAGCGTCCGCGATGATGTCCGCGATTCTGAATTCCGGCACGCCGCTTTGCCGCGTGCCGAAGAAATCTCCGGGACCGCGGAGCTGAAGATCGATCTCGGCGATCCTGAATCCGTCCGACGTCGTCACCATGGCGGCAAGCCGGCGTTCCGCAAGCGCGCCTTGATCCGCCGCAGGCGTCTGTGCGCGCGCGGCGGCGCGTCCCGCCCTCCCTGCGATCCACTTTTTTGCGACGAGAATGCAGAACGCGCTGTCGCTCCCGCGTCCGACGCGGCCGCGGAGCTGATGAAGCTGCGAAAGTCCGAACCGCTCCGCGTTCTCGATCACCATGACGGTGGCGTTGCCCACGTCGATCCCCACCTCGATGACCGTCGTCGCCACAAGGACGTCGATGTCGCCGCGCGCGAAGCGCCCCATCACCGCGTCGCGCTCCTCTCCCGGAAGTCGGCCGTGGATCAGGCCGAGCCTGAGGCCGGGAAACATCTCCTTCTGGAGCCGCTCGTAATGCACGGTCGCTGCTTTGAGGTCGAGCGTCTCCGATTCCTCGATGAGCGGGTAGACATAATACGCCTGGCGCCCGGCGGCGACCTGTTCGCGGACGAACGCCGCGACCGACGCCATGTCCGCATCGCTCTTCAGCACCGTCGTCACCGGCTTCCTTCCGCGGGGGAGTTCGTCAAGCACCGACACGTCGAGGTCGCCGTACAGCGTCAGTGAGAGCGTTCGCGGAATCGGCGTCGCCGTCATCACGAGCACGTCGGGATTCGCCCCCTTCCCGCGCAGCGTCGCGCGCTGCATGACCCCGAAACGGTGCTGCTCGTCGATCACGACGAACCCGAGCCGCGCGAACGCGACATCCTTCTCGAAGAGGGCATGGGTCCCGACGATGATCTGCGCAGTGCCCGCGCGGACATCTTCGAGAACATCCCGCCGGAGCGCGCTCCGCTGCGCGCCGACGAGAAGGCGGATTGCAACCGGGCTGCCGGCCAGGAGCCGCCGGAGGGTTCTGAAATGCTGCTCGGCAAGGAGCTCCGTGGGCGCCATGAAGACCGACTGGTACCCGTTATCGGCCGCGATCAGCATGGCGATAAGCGCGACGACGGTCTTCCCGCTTCCGACGTCGCCCTGGAGGAGCCGGTTCATGACGTGCGGCGACGCCATGTCCGCGGTGATTTCCTGCACGACGCGGACCTGCGCGCGTGTGAGCACGAAGGGAAGCGAATCCACGAGCGAACGCGCCAGGCGGGACTTCACGGTGAACGCGATCCCTCCCGATTCTTCGCGCGTCATGCGCCGCTTCATTGCGAGCTTGAGCTGAAAACGGAAGAGCTCTTCGTATTTCAGACGCCGCAGCGCCTCGCCGAGATCCCCCCGCGATGCGGGCCTGTGGACGGACTGGAGCGCCACGCGCGCCGGCACAAGCCGCCGCGCCTCCGTGACGGCGAGGGGAAGCATCTCCGGGAAGAGGGCACCGTACGTTTTCAGGGCTCCGGCGATCACCCTGCGGAATCCGCCGCTGTCGAGCCCAGCGCGCGCAAGCTCCTGCCCCGACGGATACACCGGGACGAGCCCTCCGGTGTTCAGGGCGTCTACCCACTGCGTCGACCCTCTCCCCTCTTCCCCCCCTTCGGGCGCCGTCATCCGGTCGATGTCGGGATGGACGAACTGCAGGGCGCCCCCGTACATTCCGGGCTCCCCCGACACCGCCAGCGTTTCACCGATATTGAACATCTTCTTCCAGTACTGCACCCCGCCGAACCAGACGCACTGCAGTGAGCCCGTCCGGTCTCCGAGGACGAGGAGGAACCTGGACTTCGCTCCGAACCCGAGCAGGCGGAAGGAACGCACCTCTCCGACGACGGTGAACTCACGGCGGGTGTCTGCGGCGGCGGAATTCTCCCCGGCAGGAGACGGCTCCCCGGTCCCCGTCTCCGCCGCCCTGCGGAGCTGCGCAATCGTGAGAACGGTCGTCCTGTCGATGTACCGGCGGGGGATGTGAAGAAGCAGATCCTCGACGGTCCTTATGCCCGCCCTGTCCAGCAGGGCGGATTTCCTGGGACCGATCCCCTTGACAAATTGCACCGGGATGGAGTAAAGGTCGGAAGGATGAGCGGGGGAGTGCATGTCGCGTGCAAGATACTGCACCGCCCGGGGAGTGTCAAGGCATCGATTTGCCTCAGTAAAAATCTAGTAAAAATCTTGCGCACACCGCCGCACAGCATGCACCGCCATACACGCGCCACCGTGATCACGCACCGCCGATTCTGCACCGCCGATTCCCAGATTCCCGTTGTGTCTTACTGCCAAACATCGTATCTTTGCCAACAATCACGCATATCAGGGCCACCGTTTGGAACACCTCTTCACGGCGATACTTCCTCAATTGCCGACCCTCCGGGAAATCGTCACTTGGGGGGGATACGCAGGCCTCTTCGTCATCGTTTTTTCAGAAACCGGTTTGCTCATCGGTTTTTTTCTGCCGGGGGATTCGCTCCTCGTGACCGCCGGTCTGTACGCCTTTGCCTCGGGCGAGCTTGATCCCGCCATCCTGATCCCGCTCCTGTTCGTGGCCGCCGTCTGCGGCAATGGGACGGGATACCTTATCGGCCTCAGGGCGGGCCACGCGCTCTACAACCGTCCCCAGTCACGCTGGTTCCGGCGCGACCACCTTCTGAAGACAAAGGAATTCTACGAAAAGTACGGGGGCTTCACGATCGTTATGGCTCAGTTCATGCCCTTCGTCCGGACGTTTGCCCCCGTCGTAGCCGGAGTGGCGGAGATGAAGTACCGGCGGTTCGCTCTCTTCAACGTCATAGGCGCCGCGGGGTGGATCACAAGCATGATCCTGCTCGGCTACTTCCTCGGGAAAAGCATCCCGGGAATCGAAAACAAGATCGAGTACGTCATCGCTGTCGTCGTGTTCCTCTCGGTCCTCCCGATGCTTCTCAAATACCTCAAGCATAAAATGCACCAGAAGGGGGAGTCCCCGGCCCCCGGCGGTCCGCACTCCGGGTCCTGACCTCATTCACACATCACGCCACAGGAGTCCAATGGGAAAC
>Ga0182019_10000302_pt1 | contig 24435 bp, 13 predicted proteins | sample 812E2MmetaG_FD_120483 | JGI IMG/M metagenome (GOLD analysis project Ga0182019, IMG submission 120483) | Permafrost microbial communities from Stordalen Mire, Sweden - 812E2M metaG | ecosystem: Environmental > Terrestrial > Soil > Wetlands > Permafrost | place: Sweden: Stordalen | collected...
CGGTTCGACCCGTTGGATCCGGAATACTATCGTCGTGACGAAGGACGCCGCAGGCGTCCCCATCGCGTATGACGGCCTGATCAACGACATTACACGACTAAAGAAGTCGGAGGCGGAGGAGGCGATTCGCCATCAACAGCTCGTGCAGGCGGACAAGATGGCCTCCCTGGGGGTGCTGATCTCGGGGATCGCCCACGAGATCAACAACCCGAACAACTTCATACTCCTCAACGCGCGCCTCTTCCAGAGGATCTGGGCCGACATACTCCCCGTTCTCGATCATTACAGGGAGCAGAGCGGTGATTTCAGCGTGGCGGGGCTCCCGTACAGCTCCTCGCGCGACAAACTGTCGCAGTCCCTTGACGCAATCCTTCAGGGCTCGGACCGGATTCAGGGGATCACGAAGAGCCTGACGGAATACGCGAAACACGACGGCGGAAAGCTCGGGGAGCCGGTCGATATCAACAGGGTTGTCGCGCTGGCGGTCACACTGACGGAGAATCTCATAAACCGCTCGACGGCGAATTTCAGAACCGACTACGGCGCCGGCATCCCACCGATACGGGGAAATGCGCAGCAGCTCGAGCAGGTGATTGTGAACCTGATTACAAACGCATGCCAGTCGCTCACGGGCAATACTGCGGAAGTGCGCATCATAACGTATTATGCCAGGGAGACAAACGAAGTGGGGGTCATGGTCAAGGATGCCGGGAGCGGCATCCGTGAATCGGACCTGAAATACATCATGGATCCGTTCTTTACGACGAAGAGAGACCGCGGGGGGACAGGCCTCGGACTCTCCGTCTCGAACAACATCGTCAAAAGCCACGGCGGGTCGCTTGTCCTTACAAGTGAACCGGGTCGGGGGACGAGGGCGATCGTGACGCTCCCCGTTCTCCAGCCCGCGTAACGTGGAGCCGGCGGACGCATTCAGATGAAATCCAACCTCACACCGGTGCACCCGGTACTGTTTGTCGACGACGAGGAGAACTATCTCCTCAGCCTCGAGCTCACGATGTCGTCGAACGGGATCACCAACATCGAAACGTGCAACGACAGCCGCAAAGTGATGTCGCTGTTGGCCGCGCGCCAGTACTCCCTCGTCGTCCTCGACATCAACATGCCGCATATTTCCGGCGTGGAGCTCCTTCCGCAGATCGTCGGCGCGTACCCGGGCACGCACGTCATCATCGTCAGCGCCGTCGACGACGTCGAGAACGCCGTGCTCTGCATGAAGAAGGGGGCGTTTGACTACGTCCTGAAGCCTGCGGACGACACGCGGCTCGTTGCCGCGATCCGCCACGGACTCGAGCTGGACGAGATCCGGAGCGAAAACGAAATGCTGAAGCAATCGCTCCTCCGGGACCAGATTCAGAACCCGGAGGCGTTTGAGGGGATCATCACGCATGCGCACGCGATCCGCTCCCTGTTCAGATACATCGAGGCTGTCGGGGGAACGAACCTTCCGATACTCATCACGGGTGAGACCGGGACCGGGAAGGAGCTTTTTGCCGCCGCGGTCCACAGGGTGAGCGGCCGGAGCGGGGAGCTCGTGACGGTGAATGTCGCAGGCGTCGACGATAATTTCTTCTCCGACACGCTCTTCGGCCACAGGAAAGGGGCATTTACCGGGGCGGAGTCCGAACGGAAAGGGCTTATCGAGAGGGCGGAGAACGGGACTCTCTTTCTTGATGAAATCGGCGACCTGAGCATCGAATCGCAGGTCAAGCTTCTGCGGCTGCTGCAGGACGGCCAGTACTACCCTCTTGGATCAGACATCGCGAAACTCTCGAACGCAAGGATCATCGTGGCGACGCACCGCGACATACGCTCGATGCAGGAGGGGAACACGTTCCGGCAGGACCTGTACTACCGCCTGAAGGCTCATCAGATCAACATTCCCCCGCTCAGGGAGAGGCAGCCTGACATACCGTATCTTGTGGATCATTTCGCGACCGAGGCGGCTTCCGAGCTCGGCAAGAAGAGGCCATCGCTTCCCAAGGAGCTTTTCACGCTCCTGAAGAACTATCCGTTTCCCGGCAACGTGAGGGAACTCCGGGGGATGGTATTTGACGCCGTGAGCCTTCACACCTCCGGCATACTTTCCCTTGACTCGATCAGGAAGCAGATCGCCTCCTCCAACAGTCCAGGCGAACGGCCCGGCGGGGGCCGTCCATCGGATGACGAAGTTCTTCAGATCCCCGGAAGATTTCCGACTCTGAAGGAAGCGGAAGATGCGGTCATCGAAGAGGCACTCAGGAGAGCGGAGGGGAACCAGACGATTGCCGCCGAACTCCTCGGCGTTTCACGGCGGGCGCTCAACAACCGCCTCCGGCGAAAGGAGGGGGACGACCCGGAATGAGTTTGGTAAAATTACACACATAGGGAAAAAATACCTGCCCTAAACCCGGGTTCCCCATGAATCCGGCCTGGATTTCCGGTGCGGCCTGTGGCATGGTTCGTGAGCCTCATAGACCCTGATAGTTGCCGGAATGAAAGGGTCCAGATGAAATACCTCCTCCTCGTCGCGCTTGCAGCATCCCTCTTCATGGGATGCGGCGACAACCTTGACGGACGCTATCCCATCGATACAATGAGGATGAGGACGGGAGGGACGGGACATGCGGAGCCCGTCAGTGAGACGTTTCCTCTCAACGCCTGGTTTGAAATCGAGTCGGGGAACGCAATACGGATTCACGAAGGGGGTGTGACCTCCGTCTACCGGAATCCGAAGTTCCTCAGGACAGCGGGAGGATTTGAAGCGATGACGGAGAACCCGCGCGGGGAGGGGGAATCCTCCTGGTCGTTCGACAAAGGCGAGCCCGGCGGATTCTGCAGCCTGACGTTCACGTATGACCGTGTTCATTTTCTGACGATGCTGTCAAAAGGACGGGAGATTCACTAAGAAGCAGACAGACTTCTGATCAACCCTCGTTTCCCATCCTTGCTGCGAAAAAGAGAGTATCGCTCCCCCCGTGTGTCATTGATCCCGGGCCTCCCCTTTGCCCTCTCAAGCCCTACCGTCCCATCGTCCTCGACGATCCGGCTCCTCTTCGCATGCCACAAACATGCAATGTGCCACTTCACGGTTCAGTCTATAAGCCTTTGTAAAATAAAAGATTACGGCCGGGATGCCTTCTGCTCATGTCATGATGTGGCACCCCCTTTTGCCGGGCCGGTCCCGGCCTATTCGCCGTTTCCCCTTGTGCGGTAAACGTTTACAGTATCCGGGAGAATCTGGCATTGATTTCGCTATAAGCTTGTGCGACAGAAAGAAGATCACACAACCAAAGAGGGGGAAACATGAAATCACGCACAATCCTGGCAGCCGCCGCACTTGCCGCAGCACTCTCGGTCACGGCGACCGTGAGCGCTCAGCCCGATGAAACGCGCTACGCAAGGTACGATTTCCAGAAGCTGATGAAGTCGTTCGATTCGTCTCTTCGCAGCGACGTCCCGGGTATCGTCGAATCGACGATATACAACCTGGTGGAATACAAGAGCTTCTTCCCGGAACGTGAATACGCCCGGCTTGTCCGGTCTCTTGACGACGTTGCGAGGACAACCTCGGACTCCACGATTGCCTACAAGGCCTCCCTGGCAGGGATGTATCTCTCGTATGGATCGAGGATCGATGACACGTCGGTGTTCACGCCGTACGACCACGAAACCGCATTCAAGGTTGCGGCCGAACAGCTCGAGAAGAAATTCCTTCTCTCTCGTGCCTCCGAGTAAGGTGGGGGGACGATCCCTGAAGGGGTGAGCTTCTTTCTGTGGGCTCTTACCCCTTCGGGTTCTCCCTTTTTTCGTCGAACCACCTCCTCTCTGTATCCCCGCTGTCCGGCATTTGACAGTCACCTTCCCATCTCTTATTTTCTCTGCATCGTACGCTCGTTGACATTTCATCTTGGGAATGCGTCAGATGACCCCTGCCCCGGAGTCAAAATCCATCGGCTACAAACGCGTCCGTCTCAGGGTCACGAAGGGGAATCTCCTGAGCGGCCAGGTCACGTTTGACTCGGGGTTCACGCTGGGACGTGCTGACGGAGCCGGCGTTCAGTTTGCCGATGAGAACGTCAGCTCCCGTCACGCTGCTGTGGAGCGGGACGGGGTCTCCTGGACACTGGAAGATCTCGGAAGCACGAACGGCACCTGGGTCAAAAAGAAACGGATTACGGGGAAGATTCCACTTCCTCTCGGGAAAGAGGTCCGGCTGGGACTCAAGGGGCCTGCCCTTGTCTTCCAGGCGGACGCGATCGCCGCGGAACTCTCTCCCGGCGGTCCGGAGCCCCGGATCGGGCGGACGCAGGTCATCAGAAGGTACTTCGAAGGCGCGGGAGGGGGGAGGGCGGGTGACCGGACGATTCTCATCCGCGAGGCGTTCAGGACCGTCCGCCGCAGGTACCGGACCCGGTACTGGGTTGCGCTGGGGGCGGTGACTGCCCTTCTCATCCTCGCTGTTGCCGCGATCGTGCAGTACCGGAGCCGTATCGAACAGTTGCAGAAGCTTCACGCAACGGCCGCGGAGGTCTTTTACACGACAAAGTCGCTCGAGCTCCACCTGGCGAAACTCCGAGCCGAGATCGAACAGACGAAAGACGAGAAGTACCGGGAGGAGCTGAGCGAAAAGCAGAAGGAACAGGAGGAGCTGAAGGCGAAGTACGTCGACTTCCTCGACGAGCTCGGCATTTCACGGGAAAAACTCTCCCCCGAGGACTGGCTGATCTACAGGGTGGCGCGCGTCTTCGGGGAATGCGATGTCAGCATGCCCGCCGAATTCATCGCAAAGGTGAAGGAGTACATCAGTCTCTGGCAGAGGGGGCACCGGCTTGCCAGAGCAGTGGAACGTTCGCGGCGCGGGAACCTCGCGCCGCTGATCTCCGGCACGCTCCTTTCACACGACCTCCCGCCGCAGTTCTTTTACGTCGCCGTCCAGGAGAGCGGGCTCGACACGCTTGAATGCGGCCCCGAGACGCGTTCCGGCATCGCCAAGGGGATGTGGCAGTTCATTCCTATGACCGCGTGGAAGTACGGACTCCAGACTGGTCCGCTCATCGATCTGAAGAGAGCCGATCCCCACGATGAGAGGCACAATCTGAGGAAGTCAACGGAAGCGGCGGCCGAGTACCTGAGGGACCTGTACGACAACCAGGCGCAGGCCTCGGGTCTCCTCGTCATGGCATGCTACAACTGGAATGAGAACAGAATACGGGAGATGCTGAGCACGATGCCTGAGAATCCTCGTCAGAGGAATTTCTGGAACCTCCTCGCGAGGCATACGCTGCCGGACGAGACATACAACTACGTCTTTTACATCGTCTCCGCCGCGGTCATTGGTGAAAATCCCCGGCTTTTCGGTTTCGATTTTGATAACCCGCTTGGCACCGCTTCCCCCGACTCGACGAGCCCCCGGGCCGCGGACGTCGTTCATCCATAGGAAGCGCGCGGTCCCGGCCGGCTCCGCCGACGCACACCGGGACCGTGAGTGTGATTCCCTTTCCGGTGGTTTGACGAAGTGGAATTCAAGTAAAATGACAGAAAAAAAGCGTGATTCTCCTCTGCCGCCCGGCAGGGGTATCTGTTCCCAGGCCGGAAATCCCGTACTCCGCCTCGTTGCCTCAGTTAAGTTTCTCTTCGTGCTCCATGCCGTTGACATGTCCGCAGGTTTGGCGTAGATTACGCTTAGCATTATGAGGTCGAATGCGGAGGAGCTGCTCCCCGCACTTTGAGACCTGGAAGCGCACCGGATTGAACCCCCTCTCTGCACTCCCTCCTCTTCCGCACTCGATCCATCCGCACCGCGACCGGCTTCGAACCCAAATTATCGGGGGGATGCTATGAATGCTCCGCGTCTTTCCTTCTCTTTCGCGCTTCTGATCGCACTGCTCTCCGAATGCGCATTCGCGCAGAACAATCTGCCTTTCGACCTCCAGGCATATGAGGCTTTTCTGGCAGGCCACAGGGACATGAGTTCGACGCAATTGCTGGCGCTGCACCCCTCCGGGGCATTCGTCGCGAAATCGCAGGTCGCGCCTGAAGCAATCAATGGTCTCCGGACCATCGACTCCAGCTTTTCGTTCACCCCCTTTGAACGGTCGCTCGTCGCGGACCACGGATTCATGGTGTCCGATCGCATCCGGTATAATTCGGTCGGAGACGCGGTCCTCGACATCTACCACCGCGACCTTCCCATCTTTGTTTCCTCCGACGCGATCCTTCACGCCGTTCATGCCTCGTACGATGCGATTCTCCGGGGGGCTGAAACAGGCCTCCTCGCGCCGAACCTTGATACGCTTCTGTCAGGACTCAGGGCGCAATTGCCTGCCATGAACGTGGAATACGCCGCCGTTCCGGCCATGGCGCCAATGCTGCATGACATCGACATCTACCTCACGGTCGCATGCGCGCTGCTGGATGGTTCCGCGGCGCCGTATTTCCCCGAGGACGCGGCGGATGTGAGTACGCTGGAGAACCTTATTGCCGCTCAGCAGGCCGTGTCGTATCCCCTCTTTTCGTCGACCCCCCGGATTATCGATTTCAGCCAGTTCACGATCCGCGGCCACTACACCCTGTCAGTGAAGCTGGGCCAATACTTCCAGTCGATGATGTGGCTCGGGAGGACGGAGCTTTACCTCCTGGGTCCGGCGGGCGTGTATCCGGCTCAGCAGCCCGCGGACATACAGCGGCAAACGGTCGACGCCGCCCTCCTTGTGGAGGCGATGGACCGCGCAGCCGCGTATTCCCGCCTGGGGGAGATTGATACGATAATATCCGCGTGCGTCGGGGAGTCGGACAACGTCACGATTCCAAACATGAAATCCCTCCTGCAGGGTGTCAATATCGGAACTGCGAGTCAACTTCTCGATACGACCGTGCTCGCGGCGTTTCAGAACAACCTCAGGAATCAGCCGTTCGCGTTCCAGCGGATCAATTCGCAGATTCTGCAAAGCTCCGATCCACTGACCCCCGGTCTGATACAGCCGGCCGCTTCCCTCCTGCTTCTGGGCCAGCGGTTCGTCGTCGACTCGTATGTCACCGGCAATGTCGTGTACGACAAGATAAACTATCAGGGGCACGCCGTGTGGAGGGCCCTCCCCTCGACGCTGGATGTGTTGTTCGCGCTTGGCAACGACGCCGCCGCCCAGTTGCTGGTCTCGGAGCTTGACAGGTACAACTACGCCTCGAACCTTGCCGCGGTCAGGTACCTCATAGACGGGTACGATGCTTCATTCTGGCAGAGTTCGATTTTCAACGCGTGGCTCGGCATGATACGCGCATGCAACCCGCCGGCCGATCGATCCGCACTCCCCGGGTTCATGACGACGGCTGCCTGGTGGCAGGAGAAGATGAACACGCAGCTTGCGTCGTGGGCGGAGCTCCGCCATGATAATCTCCTCTATGCGAAGCAGTCCTACACCGGCGTCGCAGGGTGTTCGTTCCCCGCGGGGTACGTCGAACCGATCCCGGCGCTCTATGACGCCGTGCGTGCTTTGGCGCAGGTCGGCAAAACCCGTCTCGTTCCGCTCCTGTCCGGCACCGGGGGGAATTGGTCGCTGGCATCGTATTTCTCTGGGCTTGACGGCGTCGCCGATACGCTTGGCACGATCGCGCGTGAGGAGCTCGGCGGTACCTGTTTGACGACGGACCAGGTTGCGTTCCTGAAGCATATGATCTATATGGCAGACGGTGGCTGCATGCAGGCCCCCAACGGCTGGTACGTCAGGCTTTTCTACTTCGGGGCGGACCCTCTGAAAAAGGACTATCTCGTTGCCGACGTTCACACGTGCCCGGCCGACGCGTTCGGGAACCCTGTTGGCTGGGTCCTGCATGTCGGCACGGGTCCCGTCAATCTTGCGGTCGTGACGGCGCCATCCACCGATGGCGGACCGGCGGCATACGTCGGGCCCGTGATGAGCTACGGAGAACACGTGACGGACAACTTTCTCCGCTTGACGGACGCTCAGTGGAGCACGTCGTACGCGCTCTATGGGTCGTCCCGCCCTTCGTTAGTGAACCTGTATCTTGCCGACAGCATCGGCGGCTCGAGGGGAGCAGGGGCATCGCTCACCACAGGAATATCGGTAATAGACCCGGTTTCTCTCCCGCAGGAGACCGTCTTGTACCAGAATTATCCCAATCCGTTCAATCCCGCGACGCTCATCAAGTACGTCCTCCCCGGCCGCTCTGACGTCACGCTGACCGTCTATAATACGCTCGGTCAGCGGGTCGCCGTACTCGTCCATGAGACTCAGGAACGGGGATATCATCAGGCGTCGTTCGACGGGGGAGGCCTCTCGAGCGGTGTCTATTTCTACCGGCTCCAGGCAGGGAGCTCCGTCACGACGAAGCGCATGATTCTTTTGAAGTGACCGTCTTTTGTGAGCGTTGTTTGCTCACCCCGCGGGCGTTTTGCGCCGCGAAGGTCATCCCGTTCCCTGCAATCATCGCAATCGCCCTTGTTTCCATCGTGTCATCTGGTTGAGGTTTCGTCTGAGTCATGACCGGTTCTGGACCCGGTCAGTGGATGTTTGTCACCGACCCCCGCCCGCCTGTGTATCTGAGCAACCTGAAGTAAGAACACATGGAGGCCGGAAGGCTTCCACACCACCGGCCCGGACAGCGCGGCGGCATCAATGTAGCCAGTGACTGCTTCGGACCAACCCACAATCATACCCAGGAGAGGTAAGATATGAACAAGCGCATATCGATAGCTATGGTATTCCTGGTCGCACTGGCAATGTACGGATATTCAAATCCGGGTGATGACGGGAAAGTTCCGGTGACGACAAAATCCGAGGAGGCGAAAAGAGATTTTCTTCTCGGGCGGAGTCAGCTGGACCATAATGATGTCCATGAAGCGCGCGCAAACTTTGACAAGGCAATCGCCGCGGATACCGGGTTCGCGCTGGCGTACTTATACCGTTCGACGTGTGCAGCGACAATTACCGAAATGGAACGGTTTGCTGCAAAAGCAGGGCTTCATGCTGAACAAGTGTCCGAGGGTGAACGCCTTATCATACGCGCCACCGAAGCTCAGTTAACGGGTGATCAAGGAAAGGCGAAAGAACTGTATGACAAATTGCTGGCAGCGTATCCCCGGGACGAACGCGTCCATGAGTATTTGGCAGTTTTCTGCGCGAACCAGCTGGATCATGCGGGCGCCGTCGAACACTTCAAAGCCGCGGGTGTGCTCAACCCGGATTACGCGCCGGTGTACAACTCCCTGGGCTATGAGTACCGTTCGCTGGGAAAGTACCCGGAGGCCGAACAGGCGTTCAAGAAGTATGTCGCTCTGGTGCCGGGCGACGCCAATCCGTACGACTCATATGCAGAGCTCCTGATGAAAGAAGGGAAATTCGATCAATCGATTGAGAATTACAATCTGGCGCTGTCGAAGGATCCGAATTTCTTCTCGTCGAAACTGGGTATCGCATTTGACCACCTGTACATGGGGAAGGCGGATCAAGCGGCGGGCGAACTCCGTGCGATGATTGCATCCGCCCGGGATGAATCTGAACGGAGACAGGCGCGTTCGGGTCTGGTCATCCTGTATATTGACGGCGGCAATACCGTGATGGCACTTCAGCTCATTGACAGCGGGGTGGCGGAATCGAAGAAGCGTAACGAGCTCCGAGACGAGGTCCAGCAGCTCGACATGAAAGGATCTGTGCTGGAGGAGGCCGGCAGATATGCTGAAGCGAAGGAGATGTACGACCGGGAAATGGCGATGATCGCCTCGTCCAGTCTCTCTCCGGAGATCAAGGAGCAGTATGACGACGGGAAGGAAAACAGCGCAGCCATCTTCGCGCTGGAGACAAATGATCTGACCGGTGCGAGATCTCACGCCGCCGCGTACGAAAAACTGGTCACGAACAAACCGGATGCCTGGCGTCTCAGGAGCCTGCACCAGCTCTATGGGAGAATTGCGTTGGAGGCAAAGGAGTACGAAAAGGCGATCGAGGAGCTTCAGAAATCAAATCTGGAAAATGCGTACAACCTGTACCGGATTGCCCTGGCGTACAGGGGGAAGGGGGACACTGCAAAAGCAAAGGAATATTGTGCCAGGGCAGCTCATTTCTACTCATTGCCGGACCTTGGATACTCCCTCATTCGACTGAAGGCGGAAAAACTTCTCTCCATGATGAACGGCTAGCAGCACTTCGAATAACCGGCCCGGCTGGCAATTTGCGCCGGCCTGAAACTTCACCGGAGGGTGAAGTAGTGTGTTCTGGTAACACCGGAGGGCAAATGCCCTCCGGTGTTTTTGAACCCGCAATAACCCTCCCGGACACCGCGGCCTGGTGGAGACACCCATCGCACCCGGTTTGGTCGATTGGAGTGAGTCCCTTATTTTATCATTACATCTTTCACCGGGGCAAATCGAATGGGTACGGGTCATACAGTCTTCTTTTCTAGCCCGGGGGACGGAGAATCACCTCCTCTCCATGAGAAGACTCACAGGTCCGAGGAGCCCGGAAGGAAGGAGGGGCGAGTCCTTCGAGTAATGACGCCAGGTGGCAAACGTGTGCCGTCCCGCGGGGAGCGTGGGGTTTTTCTGGAGAATCCAGTCGGGCCATCGGACGAGGTTCCCGTTTTTCCCGTACTCTCCTGCCGGCGGGAGCTTTTCGTCGCCGATCAGCCGGTTGGGCCAGAGATTGGCGATCTTGACCTCAAGTTCATTCCCTTTCTCTTTCAGCGCTCCTGTGACGTCGACGTTCCATGGAGAACACCAGACGACACCGGCGTCTTTGCCGTTGAGCGTGACGCGGGCGATATTCTTCACGCGTCCGAGGTCGATCCTCACGGCCCCGCGCGAACCCTTCCCCTTTTCCGCACCCCCTGAGACGGCCGCAGGGAGGTCAAACGCGATCTTGTACACGGCGGTCCCGGAATAGTATCTGATTCCTTCCTCCGGCCTTTGCGTCCAATCTTCCAGACGGTCGAACATCGCGCTCTCAGGTCCGCCCCGGCGCGGGTCAAATGAGACCCTCCACGGTCCGGCGGGAATTGCCACCGTGTCCCATGAAGGGAAGTTTCGCGTTCCCATGCCTGTCCGGTCGATCTCTCCGGTGAAGACGACAAAGTACGACTGGTAAGGCTCAAACTGCAGCCTCACGTTTGTTCGGCCGTCCGCGCTCCTGAGTTCGGGGAGAGTACGGATCGTTCCCTCGACCGGGTCCCACAGTTCGGGCTGCTTCCCTTCGATGCGGAATGTGCACTCGGTGTTGACTCCCTCGGGTGTGGGGTTTGAAACGAAATAGATCTCCGTCCTGGCGGCTCGCCTGTGCGTGTACCGGAGAGGCGCCGCAGACTCAAAATCCTGCGGCTCACCTGATTTTGCCAGGACGTCCATGACCTCGGAGAACTCTCCGTATTGTTCCGGTTCCTTTGCGCCGGTCCCGCTCAGAAGCGAGTCCGTCTCTTTCCACGAGTTCCTGTGCCAGATTATGCGCCCTTTTCCGAATGCGCGCTCTGTCATGCTCGTTCCGTCGCATTCGCCCCAGGTTTCTCCCGCAATGCGCTTCACCTCCGTGTCGCACCCGGGGTATCCCGAGAGTCCCGGTGACTTGAGTGGGCGGGGCCCGATCACCGTGGCGCCGTCCCTTACGAGCTGACTCACTTTTCCGAGGAGTGCCGGCGTCATCGTCTCCTGTTCCGGCAGGACGAGAACCCTGTAGCTCATCCCGTCCGGAAGCGTCAGCCGCCCGTCCTTGACTGACATGTGCGCTATCAAAACCTCGGGCGCGCAGCCGTCGAAATTGTATCCTCTCCTCTCCGGCGGATTTCCGCGGAGGGCCGACGACGGCGGCTTAAAGACATGCGGCGATCCTTCCTCCACAAGATAGCAGACGTCCGCGACCGGGAGTCCCCGTCTCAGCATGAACTGGCAGCGTGAGAGATACCTGTGGTACGCGGGGACCATGCCCCACCATGTCTGCGTCCTCTCCCAGTGGACGCCGTACGGTCCCATTGTCATGCCGGGTTGTATGTCGGTCCACGGCTGGTGCTGGTACCTGTGGAAGACGAACCTGTTCACCCCCGCGCTGAATGCCCAGTCGCCGAGCGCTTTCATTGAGCCCGGATACGCCTGCCACTTCTCTTCGTCGCCTGAGGTGAATGCTTCGGCTGCGATTTCCTCCTTCCCGCAGGTATGCCCGATGGATGTCGCCTCGAACACGCTGAAGCTCGTGTTGAAACCGTACAGCCAGAACTCGCACATGGGAACGTCCGCCAGGGATCCGAGGCTCATGTCCGAGCACGGCGTCATGTCGTAAGGCTCGATGGAAAGTCCGAACCCGTCACGGCGCCCGAGCTCCTTCAGCCGTCCGGCGTGGTTTTCAAGGAGAAGTTCCTGAGCGGTCTCCCTGAGATCCCAGAGGAACCTCTCGGAGATCTCGCGGCTCTCCACGACGCGCCCGGTGAGTACGGGGAGATAGGGAAGGAGATCGTATCCCCTCCGCCTGCGGAATTCTTCACGAAACGCACCCGTCCAGTTCTGCGAGCCCATCTCCCAGCTGTCGATATGGAGCATCGTCCAGCCGCCTTCTCCGGTGCCCTTCCTCCGTCCCGTGTCCCGGAGGAGCGTTCCGATGAATGCGTCGTAGTGCGCGTCAAGTGCGGCGCTGTCAAGCTTGTCGCATTCGAGACCCAGTCCCGGGACGGGAGCAGGGCGCGTATTCGCGCCGGTGCTTGTCTTTCCGAACCGCACGATTGTCCACTTCCCGTCCGGCACGTCCCAGGCAAATCTCCCTTCGGGAGAAAGATGTCCGGTCAGGTCCATCACTTGCGCCGGGCGGATTGCCGTCCCCGGGCGCGATTCAGGATACGACGAAAGGGAGGGGAGGAACGATCGTACCCCGCGCTGCGAGGAATACGGCGCCCGGACGTACAACGCCTTCTCATCGATGTCGGGGATCGAGTCCTTTCCTTCAGGTGTCGGGAATGCGACAACCGCCACGTCGCGGTAGAACTCATCCTTCGCCTTTTCCATCGCTGGGGGGAGGTGTCCCTCGCCGAAAAATGACGGACGGCGTTCCGGCCGGGGAAGAGCGCCTTCGAAGTGGAGAGGCCCGGTGACCGTGGTGGAAGATCCCACGATATACTGCATGGATTCCTCCGGCTTCACCCACGGTCCGCCGCTTCCTGTCCACCCGGGGCCGGACATCAGCGTCACCTGGATGCCGCTCCGCTCCGCCTCTTCAACGACGTGTTTAAAGAGTTGTCTCCAGGCGGGACTCATGAATTTCACAGGTCCGGCAGGGACCCCCACGTCCACCTCCATGATCATGACTCCGCCAATGCCGGCCGTCTTCATCGCCTCGATGTCCGCCGTAATCCCCTCGCGGTTCAGGTTCCCGTCCGTCCAGACCCAGTAGACCCAGGGACGGACGGAATCGGGAGGCGTGCGGAACGCCGCAGCGAGTCGTTCGACTTCTCCGGTGTGCGTTCTGTTGAATTGTCCTTCATGGGGGGAAGCGGCGTTCGAAGCGGTCGGGGCGCCTGCCAGGGCGGCAGCCATCACGGCTGCAGTGAACAATGGCTGTTTCATGGCGGGCAATGTACGGCAATCGAATCAGAACCTCAATAAACCGATTCTTCCGGCCATCCGGCCCGAATGAACTCAAGGCGTCCGGGGAACTATCTCCCTCAGGCTGCGGTTCTCCCCGAAGGCAAGTCACTGATAAATCCACACAGCAGAGGGAGGTCTCCATGTACATGTCGCGGGAAATCATGCACTGCAAGCCGGGGAAGGTCAAAGAGCTCGTCGAAAAGTTCAAGGCGCTCTCCGAAGCGCTCAGAGGTCTGGGCTATGCCCCTTTCCGGGTCTATACCGACTTGTGCGGTGAGAATTACTGGACTGTCGTATCCGAGCAGGATGTGGAGAGCATCGATGGGATGGGCGAAATGGCGAGGAAATCCATGTCCGATCCGAAGGTAGCCGCGATCATGAAAGGTTACCATGACCTCGTCGTCGACGGACGCCGTGAGCTCTACAGGGTGGAATAGCCAGCTCCGCTCTCCTCCCCGTCCGCAATCTGGTTCTGACGCGGCGTTCCGGTTCAATTCTATCGACTTATTGAATGCCCCTTTTGCCTCCCGTCTCCTGAGGGTGCGGAAGGGGCATTTCCTCCCGGGCTGCCGATGCTCTGCATTCGCGGTTCCTCGCTCGTCCTCTCGTTGCCTCAGTGAAGTTTCTATTCGAGCGCACCTTTGACATTACCCCGGAATTACCGTAAAATTAACCGGCCCGCCGCGTTTCCTCCGGATCCTTCATAGAACAGGTCTTCCGATGATCTCATGCCGCTCGATTCCGGTGTCTCTCCTTCTGTCTGCATTCGCCGCTCTTCTTGTTTCGGCAAACTGTTACGCGCAGAAATTCGACAGCCTCGCACTGACTCCTCCGATGGGCTGGAATACGTATAACACGTTTGCCGGCAGATTCAATGAGAAAATCATCCATGACATGGTGGATCTCATCGTTTCGTCGGGTATGAAGGACGCGGGCTACCGCTACATTATTATCGATGACAACTGGACCGGCGCCCGCGACAGCCTCGGTTTTCTCACCGTGGACAGGGAAAGGTTCCCCTCGGGGTTGCGCGCACTCTCCGACTACATCCACGCCAGCGGGTTGAAGCTGGGCCTCTATTCGGATGTAGGCTACAAAACCTGCGGCGGCTTTACGGCGAGCCGCGGGCACGAATTCCAGGATGCTCTGATGTTTGCCCGGTGGGGATGCGACTATCTGAAGTACGACTGGTGTAATGCCGGGGGGATAAACGCTGTAGGCGCCTATACGACGATGAGGGATGCTATCCGCGCGGCTGGGAGGCCTATGGTATTCAGCATGTGCGAATGGGGGAACAACAAACCGTGGGAGTGGGGTGCATCGGTCGGCCATCTCTGGAGAACGACGGGAGACATCACCGCATGCTGGGACTGCATCGACACGCACGGCGGAGCCTACAACTCCTGGGGGGTCATGAAGATTCTGGACATGCAGCACCCCCTCCGTGCGTACGCGGGACCGGGCCATTGGAACGATCCGGACATGCTCGAAGTTGGAAACGGGTCGCTCACGCTGGGCGAGGACCGGGCTCATTTTACGATGTGGGCGATGCTGGCCGCACCCCTCATCGCGGGGAATGACCTGAGAACGATGTCGAAGGACGTCCTCGGCATTCTTACGAACAGAGAGGTCATCGCCGTTGACCAGGATTCCCTGGGGGTCGAGGGATTCCGGGAGAGCACGGCCGACAGTCTGGAAACCTGGTATAAGCCCCTCGCGCACGGCGACTGGGTGGTCTGTTTCTTCAACCGCGGATCGGGACCCGTCGATCTCGCGCATGACTGGAACAGTCATGTGATCCGCGATGACCTCACGAAATCGGAATTGCGGTGTGACACGCACGCCTACCGGCTGCGCGATCTCTGGGCCGGGAAGAATACAGGGACAACAGGGCGGACCTTTCGAGCCACGGTTCCCCCGCACGATGTCGTGCTGCTGAGACTGGAAAGGTAAGACCCCCTCGTTGATAAATCATTCGTCAGACAAGCAAGGAGCACTGCATGGCAAAGAAACGATCCTCTGCAAAGACAAAAACCGCGGGCCAGTATAAAGCATCGGGTGCCCGGTATGATTCAATGCGATACAACCGCTGCGGGAAAAGCGGAGTGATGCTCCCCGCGATTTCTCTCGGGCTCTGGCATAACTTCGGCGGTGTGGATTCGTTCAGCACGGCGCGTGAGATTCTCTGTTGCGCGTTCGATCTGGGCGTCACCCATTTTGATCTGGCGAACAATTACGGCCCCCCGCCCGGGTCGGCGGAAGAGACGTTCGGGAAAATCATGAAGAAGGACCTTGCCCGCCACAGGGACGAGCTCATCATCTCATCGAAGGCCGGATATCTCATGTGGCCCGGCCCGTACGGCGAGTGGGGCTCGCGCAAATATCTCATTGCCAGCCTCGACCAAAGCCTCCGCCGGATGGGTCTGGACTACGTCGACATATTCTACAGCCATCGGCCCGATCCGGATACCCCGCTGGAGGAGACGATGGGAGCGCTCGACCAGATCGTCCGGAGCGGCAAAGCGCTCTATGCCGGGATATCGAACTATCAGCCCGATACCACCCGGCAGGCTGCATCGATCCTGCGCAACCTCGGGACCCCCTGTCTCATTCACCAGCCGAGCTACAACATGTTCAACCGGTGGATCGAGAAAGGACTGTTGGAAGCGTTAAAGGCAACGCAGATGGGATGTATCGTCTTCTCTCCTCTGCATCAGGGACTTCTCACCGATCGCTATCTCAAGGGGATCCCGAAGAACTCCCGTGCCGGAAAATCGCACGGATTTCTCAGGCCGGCGCATATTACGGAAGACAAACTGAACAGAGTAAAACGGTTGAACGAGATGGCGTTGCAGCGGGGCCAGACGCTGGCGCAGATGTCGCTCGCCTGGGTGCTCCGCCACCCGCAGGTCACATCCGCTCTCGTCGGCGCAAGCAGCACCGCCCAGCTCGCGGATGCCGTGGGGGCGTTGAAGAACCTCCAGATCACTCCCGAAGAGCTGCAGCAGATCGAGAAGATACTCGCATGATCATCGTTCGATCTCTCTGCGCGGGAGTTCATTGCGACCCGGGGGACTCCTCCGGCTCATTGCACGGCTCCCGCACCATGCGCAATAATCGCTCTTCACGCACAATCAAATTGGAACCGGCCATGGTCAGGATCATCGCGGCATCCGGATTACTCCTCCTTCTCCTTTTTTCTCCGATCACGAACGCGCAGGATTCTTTCAGCAGAATCCCCGGAGGATTCGTCTCCGGCAACGCCAGGATCAGGATACTCTCCCCTACGCTTGTGCGGCTTGAATACTCCCCTTCCCGGTCTTTCACGGACTCGATGACCGCTGTGGTTGTAAACCGTGACTGGATGCCTCCCGGGGTTTCCGTCACAACAGTCGGGGGGTGGACACTTCTCTCTTCGGGCGGGCTGACCGTCAGGTATCGTCCCGGGAGCGGACCGTTCACGCGTGACGGTCTTTCTGTCGGATGGAAAGCCGGAGAAGCGGAAGGGACCTGGGCGCCCGGAGATTCCGATGCCGGAAATCTCGGTGGTATAAGCTCGAGCCTCGACGGTGCGCGGAGGGGAAAGCTGCCGAAGCAGCTCCCCGGCATGCTGAGCCGCTCCGGGTACTTCCTGCTTGATGACAGCAGGACCCCCCTATGGAACGGCGCGAGCGGATGGATTGCGGCGCGCGGGGATTCCGGGAACCAGGACTGGTACTTCTTTGCGTACGGGAAAGATTTCCGTCACGTTCTGAAAGAGTACTCGCACCTCTGCGGAGCGATACCGATGATCCCGAAGTACGTTCTCGGCGCATGGGCCACCGACCTCAATTATGAGTACCTTCCCGGGACCCCCGTCGTCGACGATTATCATTATACTGCCGACAGCGTTCGGTCGATAATGACGAGGTTCCGTGCCTACGGCATCCCTCTGGACGTCATGGTCCTTGACTTTGCCTGGCACCTTTACGGCTGGCAGGGGGGATATGACTGGAGCCCCATTTTTCCTCAGCCGGGAGAATTCCTGAACTGGACCCGCTCACACGGTTTCAAAGTCACGCTGAACGACCATCCCGGGTATGGAAAGGAGTTTGTCCTTTCGAATAAGGACAGCCGGGCGCCGGCCGTGCGCAGTGAGCTGAAGATTGAAACTCCCCGGGATCCGTCGATATCAATAAGCCTGCACGGAGCGTGGAAATTCAGCACCGACTCGCTCGTTGCGGGAGACGGCGCGGGCTGGTTTGCCGCGGCGTTCGATGATTCCCGGTGGGAGTCGATAACCGCCGAACAGCCGTGGGAACAACAGGGACATCCCGATTACGACGGCGTCGCCTGGTACAGAAAATGGGTCGAGGTTCCCCCCGGAATCCGGGCAGAACACCTCTACGCGGCGTTCAGTTCGGTCGACGACGAATACGACATATTCGTCAACGGGAAGAAGATCGCCCACCACAGTCCGGCGTGGAACAGCCTCACGTATACCGACATACTACCGTTCGTGAACCAGGGGGCGAAAAATCTCGTTGTGCTCCGTGTGAACGACTGGGGAGGAGACGGCGGGCTCTCAGGCCTCACCGCAATGCTCACCGACGTGGTCCGCCAGGACGGGCTGCGGTTCAACCTTGCGGAGAAACGTCAGGCCGAGGTGTATATGAATGTACTCCACAGGCCCCTTATCGATCAGGGGGTTTCGTTCTGGTGGGTGGACGGCGGGGCCGGATCGTGTGTAATGAACGGTCTCAACAGCCAGATGTGGACGAACCGGGTCTTTTATGATTTCACGCAGCAGGAAACCGGGAAGCGGTCGTTCATATTCAGCCGCTACGGTGGATGGGGGAGTCACAGGTATCCCGCGCTCTTCACGGGGGACACGTATGCGCAGTGGGACGTCCTTGCGTTTGAAGTACCGTACACGGTGCAGGGGGGGAACATACTGATGCCGTATATCACGCATGACATCGGCGGGTTCATAGGGAAGGACATCAGTCTCGATCTGTACACGCGGTGGCTGCAGTTCGGGGTCTTCAGCCCCCTTCTCCGGCTTCATTCAGCACATGAGAACCCGGATGAAGGGAACGTGCGGATGCCCTGGAAATACGGGGACGAGGGGGTACGCATCGCCCGTGACCTCTTCCGCCTCCGGTACCGCCTCATTCCGTACATTTATACGATGACAAAAACCGCACACGATGAAGCGCTCCCCCTCCTGCGTCCGCTCTATGTCGTCCACCCGGAAATCGAGGAGGCCTACAATCATCCCGACGAGTATTATTTTGGCGACGAGATGCTGGTGGCGCCGATCGTGGATTCGACCGGAGGGAGGGACGTGTATCTTCCTCCGGGGATGTGGGTGGATTACTTTTCCGGGGAGGCGCGCAGGGGGCCGGTCACGTTCCATATGAAGTGTTCGCTCGAGACTCTGCCGCTCTTTGTGCGCTCACAGTCGATCATTCCGCAGCAGCCGGACATGGACTTCACGGATCAGAAGCCGCTTGATTCCCTCATCGTCGACCTCTATCCGCCGTGGCATTCGAACTACTCGCTCTACGAAGACGATGGTGTTTCCCTCGACTGCGAAAAAGGGAAGAGCGCGCTTACCCCGTTCGCAGCGTCGACGTCAGGTTCCGCCTACGTGTTGACGGTCGGTCCCACGACTGGAACGTACGAACGCCAGCCTTCGGCCAGGGCCTATCTGGTTCGTGTTCGTGAGACAAAAAAGCCCTCGACCGTGCTCGTTAACGGCAAGAAAATTGCTGAAGGGGTATCCGCCGGCGATGGGTGGATCTGGGATGCGGGAAAGGGATGCGTAAGCGTGAATCTCGTCCGGCGGAGTATCCGGAAATCAGTGACGATTCGATTCCAATAGAAATGGACTCTGTCCAATCTTCTGGACAGCGCGCGCACGGGAACCGCTCTTTTGCGATGATTCGGCCCGCTTTCGTTTGGCATGGGTATTGCGTTTAACCCCTCCATTCCCGAACCCGAATGGCGCTTATGTCCTCTGGGTCCGTTTCTCCCCGCAGCCCCGGTTTGCTTTGATCTGGATTGGTTTCTCCCCTAATCCCGCCGTTTCACTCCCCTCTCCGCCGCATCTCTTGTTTTCCCGCACTTGGAATGAGATTTCAAAAATGAAGAAAAAAATCTTCCAATCTGGGCGTTTTCATCGAAATCAGCCGAATTACGGGTCCTTTCGCGTGGCATAGAGATTGTACCCACACTGTGAGATTCGCGTGACCCATCAGGTGCGGATCGACCCGTGAAAGGAGGAGTGAATGGCGCGCGATAGCTCAGGAAAACTCAATACTGCTCCCCCCCCTGTCCTGCCGCCGGAAGGCAAGCCGTCCAAGAATCGTCCCGGGATCGCCACGCCCGATCCGTTCGCGAGTGTTGTGAGCTGGGCCCCGATGGGTCTATTCAGGGCCCGAAGAGACGGCACGTTCATCGCCGTCAACGAGTACATGGCCGGGATGCTCGGCTATGCGTCGAAGAGCGAACTCCTTGCCCGGAATCTGGAGCATGAGGTCTATTTCGACCCGTCCCAGCGGTACGTGAACCTCTTTCTTGTGGAATCACGGGGTACCGAACTTAAGCTGGAAACGCGCTGGCGAAAGAAGGATGGATCTCCCATCTGGGTGGAGCTGACGGGGCACGTCGTCGATCATCCGGGAGAGCCGAAGAAGTGTTATGAAGGGCTTGCCATCGAGATCACCGAGAGAAAAGCGGCGGAGGACGCGCTCAGGGAGGGGGAACGAAAAAGGTACACGCTCCTCGGCAATCTTCCGGGGATCGCCTACCGGAGCCGCAACGACGGCTGTTGTACGATGGAATTCATAAGCGAGGGATGCCGGGAATTGACGGGGTACAGCCCGCGCGACCTGATGGTGGGCGGCACGCTCTCGTTTCACGATCTCATACTTCCCGATGACAGGGATAGGATGCGCGAAATAATCCGCGAATCTCTCCCGTCCGGGGAACCGTACCAGGCCTACTACCGCATCAGGACGGCGGAGGGCGGGATCAGGTGGGTATGGGAGAGAGGGGAATGGATCCGCGCGGCTGCCGGGGAGGTCGAGGCGCGGGAAGGGTTTATCTCGGATATCACCGAGCGCAAGTTGGCGGAGGAGCAGGTGCGCGAACAGGCTGCCCTTCTCGACAGGGCGCGGGACGCGATCTATGTGGTGGACCTAGACGGCAGGATCGGGTTCTGGAGTAGAGGAGCCGGTCACATCTTTGGATGGGATGCTGAGGAGGCGTCCGGCAGGAAGGCGGACGATCTGCTCAGGAAGGCCGGGCCGGCCCATGAGGAGATCCTCTCCGCCGTTCTGGGGAAGGGGGAGTGGATCGGAGAGAATATCGATCGCGCGAAGGACGGCCGGTCCATCGTTGTCGAATGCCGGTGTTCCGTTGTGCGCGACGACAGGGGGGTTCCCGTCTCGATCCTCGTCATCAAAACCGACGTCACGGAGAAAAAGAACATCGAGCGTCAGTTTCTCAGGGCGCAGCGGATGGAAAGCATAGGGACGCTCGCCGCCGGAATCGCGCATGATCTGAATAACGTACTGGCGCCGATCACAATGTCCATAGCCATGCTCAGGACCAAGATCGTGGACCAATCGGGCCTCAAATGGGTGGACACAATCGATGCCTGTGCGGCGCGCGCCGCGGACATCGTGAGACAGGTCCTCGGATTCGGCAGGGGGATCGAAGGAAACAGGATCCTGTTTCATCCCGGTCACGTGATGAAGGAGGTGCTCAAGATCACCCGCGAGACGTTCCCGAAATCCATCGCCGTTCATATGAGCGTCCCGGACGACCTCGCGATGATCGTTGCCGATCCCACGCAGATTCACCAGGTGCTCCTCAACCTCTGCCTCAATGCGCGCGACGCAATGCCCTGCGGAGGGACGCTGCAGATCGCCGCCGAAAACGTGACGCTGGACGAACATTACGCGAAGCTCAACCTCGATGCCCGCCCCGGCCCGTATCTCTGTCTCTCCGTGACCGACACGGGGTCGGGAATCCCGCGGGAGGTTCTGGACAGGATATTTGACCCGTTCTTCACGACGAAGCCTCCCGGAAAAGGGACCGGGCTCGGACTTTCGACCGCGCAGGCAATACTCAAAAGTCACGGGGGATTCATCAACGTGTACACGGAAATGGGGCGCGGGACCACGTTCAGAATCTACCTTCCGGCGAAACTGGAACCCGGCGCAGCCCGGGCGGAGGAACTGGACAGCAGCGCTCCGGCCGGGAACGGCGAATTAATCCTCGTCGTCGACGACGAGCCGTCGATCCTTGAAATCACGAAAGGGATGCTCGAGGCCAACGGATATGCGGCCCTCACCGCCTCCAACGGGGTCGAGGCGCTCGGGCTCTATCGGAGCAGCGGGAAGAATATCAGGGCGACGATTACGGATCTCATGATGCCGGTGATGGATGGAGCGTCGACGATTCGCGAATTGCGAAGGCTCGATCCCTCGTCCATCATCATCGCCTCGAGCGGTTTCGGCGTCGAGCACTCTGCAGGTGATGATCCGGCCTCCGCGGCGACGATGTTTCTCAGAAAACCATACACCGCGGAAAAACTCCTTCAGGTGCTGCACGAAGTTCTCCACGCCGGCACGGTCCCTCCGGGACAGCAATGAGCGACCCCCCCCACACGACCGGGAAAGTCCCTCCCGCGGAAGCCCTTGCGTTTCTTTCCCGGACCGCGACTGAGTTCGTCCAGATGGACGAATCGGTGGACATCCATGATCACATCTGCACCCGGCTGAGAGAAATTGCGGGCGATGTCCCCGTTATCATCACTTCTTATGAAAAAGAACACGGGACATTCACGGTACGGGCGATCCAGGGCGCCCCGGGGGTTCTGGAGGCATTTTTCAAATCCTACGGAAAGAACCTCGTCGGGAGCTCGTTCCACATGAGTCCTGCCGCCGAACTCTCGCTTTTCGACCGGAAGCTCGAAAGCGTCACCGTCGACATCTATGAGTTGACGGAAAGAACCGTCCCCGAATTTCTATGCAGGGTCGCCGAAAAACTGTTGAATCTGGGGGCGGTATTTGCGATGGGGTTCACGGGGGAGAACGAGCTCCTCGGATCCGCCTCCTTTTACATGCCGAAGGGGAAGACGCTCGAGCGGCAGGACGTCATTGAAACGTTTATCAATCAGGCATCCGTCGCGCTCCAGCGCAGGAGATCCGAGGAAGCCCTTCGACGCACCGTCTCCCTCCTCACCGCGACGCTCGAATCCACTGCGGACGGGCTTCTCGTCGTCGACAACCTCGGACGCATTATGGATTACAACCGCCAGTTTGCCACGATGTGGGGGCTGCCGGAGGAGACCCTGACGGACGGAGACGACAGCGCTGCCATCAACCACATCCTCGGCCGGCTCAAATACCCCGATGCGTTCGTTGCGCGGGTCACGGAGCTGTACAGAAATCCCGAGGAAACCAGTTTCGATGTCGTGGAATTCAGGGACGGGAGGATCTTCGAGCGGTACTCGCAGCCTCAGAAAATCGACGGGAAACCGGTCGGGCGCGTGTGGAGTTTCCGCGATGTGACGGAAAGGAAGCATGTGGAGTCGGCCCTCCGCAAAAGCGAACAGCGTCACAGGCAGGTCGTCGAGGGGCTCCCCGAGGTGATATTCGAGACGGACAGCGCGGGTCTCTGGACGCTCCTGAACCCTGCATGGACCGAGATAACGGGATTCTCGGTCGACGAATCCCTCGGGAACCCGTTTCTGAATTTCGTGCACCCGGAGGACCGCCGGAAGAACCTGGAACTCTTCCGTCCTCTCATCGAAAGGCAGAAGGATTTCTGCCGGCACGAGATCCGTTACCTTGTAAAGAACGGGGGATTCAAATGGATGGAAGTCCACGCCACGCTTATTATCGACGATAACGACGCGACGCTGGGGACGACGGGGACGCTGCGTGACATCACCGAACAGAAGTGGGCAGCGGAAAACCTGCAGAAGCTCTACTCTCAGACGGAGCAGGATGCGCGCACGAAAGCCGAATTGCTCAATGAAGTGAACCATCGCGTGAAGAATAACCTGATGGCCGTGCAGGGATTGCTCCTTGCGGAACGGCGGCAGGCGGATCCGGAAGGGCGCCAGTTTGTCGAGCGTGCGATCGACAGCCTCTCCGGGAGGATTGACGGCCTTCTCTCCGTTCACAAGTTGCTCTCGGCGTCGCAGTGGGGACCGATGCGCATTAGCGATCTTTCGGAGACGATCATCTCGCGTGTTCTGTCCGGGGCGCAAAACGGCTGCCACGTCTCGCTGGAGGTGGTCCCTTCGACGCTCGAAGTCTCTCCCAGGCAGGCGAGCAGTCTCGCGCTCGTGCTGAATGAGCTGACGACAAACACGGTCAAGCATGCCCTTCATGGAAGGACGACCGCGAGAGTGCGCGTGCAGGCGCAGGCGGAAGGTGATGACATACGGATCGAATACCGCGACGACGGGCCCGGCTATCCTGAGCACGTTCTTGGTAGCGGCCGTCCCGCGGTGGGGATGCGGCTTGTCTATCAGCTCGTCACGGAGACTCTCCGGGGCCGGCTGGAGCTGGCCTCGGAAGGGGGTGCCGTCACGATACTGCACATCAAAGTCGAGGAGAAAGAGAGGACATAGGATGGTGGTTCCTGCAAAAAAGCTGAGGGTCCTTGTCGCGGAAGACGACTCCCTCGTCTCTGACATCATTCAGAGCCAGCTTGAATCGATAGGCTGCGTGGTCCTCGGAAAGGCTTCGGACGGTTTTCAGGCCGTGCAGAAAGCGAAGGATCTCGATCCCGACATCGTCCTGATGGACATCGAAATGCCCGGGCAGGACGGCCTCGAGGCGACCCGGCATATCCAGAAC
>Ga0182019_10000303_pt1 | contig 24355 bp, 25 predicted proteins | sample 812E2MmetaG_FD_120483 | JGI IMG/M metagenome (GOLD analysis project Ga0182019, IMG submission 120483) | Permafrost microbial communities from Stordalen Mire, Sweden - 812E2M metaG | ecosystem: Environmental > Terrestrial > Soil > Wetlands > Permafrost | place: Sweden: Stordalen | collected...
GACGCCCGTCAGACGTGACGAAGCGGGCATCTTCCGGGCCGGACAGTCCTTGGGCATCGACGAGCTCACCCAGAGCACTCAGTTCGCTGTTGAGCGCTATCTGGAACTCGATGTGGGCCTGCATGTCGGACTGGGACCATTCGAACATTGGGCCCATACCTGACTCCACCGGCCCGTAGTTCTGCAGCAGCATGAAACGCATTGATCGCCCTTCTGTTCAACGGTCGTAGGCCGCTTGTAGCGCAGCGGTGTCGAGTTTGCCCATCTGCATCATCGCATCGGTGGCCTGCTGGGCGCGGATTCGGTCGGAGGAGCCGAGCAGCGTTCCCAGCACGGTGGGGACAATCTGCCACGACAATCCATAGCGATCCTTCAGCCAGCCGCAACGGCCGGGCTCACCGCCGCGCACGGTCAGCCGCTCCCACAAATCATCGATCTCTTCTTGGGACTCGACGCTGACGAACAACGAGATCGACTCGGTGAACCCGGCGTGGATCGGCCCACCGTTGAGAAGCATCAGATGCTGGCCGCACAACTCGATGGTTGCGGCGAAGATCGGCCCGTCGTCAACGGTGCGACGCAAGTCGGGCGAGGAGGCATCAGGAAAGATCGACGTGTAGAACGTGATTGGTTCGACGAGATCGGTGTCGAACCAAAGGAACGGTGTGATGGACGGCATCGGGACCTCCTGGCCAGCTTGTTTCGTCGCCCCGGATGGGTCGACTCTAATGAGTCGCAGCAGACTTCTGATTCTCGACATCTGGTGGGGAGATACCTTGACGGTGGATGCCCGTGAAGGGCGAGGCCCGATCGTTGGGCGCAGGTGGCCGCCGACCAGCGGATCGAAACCGCCCTAGGGAGCTAGACGACATCCCCATTCCGTGGCTCTCCCCATGACGAACCGGCCGATTGAGTGGCTATCCGACTCCACCGGACAGCCCCTTAACGCTGCCGGGTGGGTGGCGCGCCAGCACGTTCAGCAGATTGACCTCACTAGCGAGCTGACGCCGCGCCGGAGTTACGCGCCTAAGCGTGCACTTGGCGCGTCGCGCCACAAGGGAGCCGTGGATTTGCGGCGGGCCGAGGACAGCCGAGGCGCGGCACAAGGGGTGTCGCCAACACGAGAGTTCACTAATGTGGCCGGAAATGAGGCGTTGCCAATCGAAACCTGGCTCCCGAGCGAAACAGACCTCCGACGCTGACCGACTGGCGCTATACGACGTAGCCCTTTATGTGAACCTCGCCCTTGGCGAGGTCGACGGTTCCCGGGGCCCAGACCTGCAGCGGGTTTACCCAGGCATAGTCGGGCTCGGAGGTCGTCAACGTCGCGTTCTCGCGGAGTTCGCCAACGGGCGGTCCATCCTTGAAAATGGCGACACCATCCGCGCAGAGCGCGATCTTCTTGCCATCTTCGGTCGTGATTTCTCCGTGGATGTGGAGTTGGCCGCGACCATCAGGACGGACATGGAGGTAGTCGATGCCCTTGACTGAGCCGCGCAGTTTCTGACCGACGATCGGGCCCTCGAAGGCGACGTCGTACCATGCCCCTTGAGGAGGCGGGGCCGCGGCCCCGGACAACAAAGCACCCATGTCGGGGGCACCATAGGAAGTCACCCCGGTGATATTGACGGTGTACTCGTAGATCAACTCGCCGGGCATCTGTTCCGACATGGCTAAACGTTCCCCCCTGTTGGTTACGGCCCCCTGCTTAGGTCCGGCGACCGGACGGCGTCCGGGGACTCTGTGGGCAATGGGTCCTTCTTTGGACGGCCGAGGCTACCAGCTCATCGACGATTCTGCCCGGGAGAGGCAGGAAGGGGCAGGCCCGGTATCCGGCAACAAGGGAGTCGCGAATACCACGGTTCACTGGCCGGAGATCGCATGACGGGTCGGCTACGGGGTGACTTCGGCGGCGCGGCAGGGAGATTCCGAACGCATCTGACGATTGACTCGGAAGGTTGGAGCGCTTGGCTATTCGAGAAGCCCGGATGCGCGAGCTCGATGCCGTGCCATTCGGACATGATGATGAACGCACCGACGATCAACGTCCCGTCAAGCGAAAAGAGGGGGAGCAGCACATGGCCCGCATCGAAGGCGTTCCGGCAGGAAAGGCAGGACTGTTCGTGCGCGTGGTCTATTGGATGGCGCGCCGACAGATGAGCCAGCTAGCGGGGCGCGAGACCGACCGGATGCTCGAACCGATGGAGATGTTCGCTCGTGTGCCGCGCCTGTTCTTCGGTTACGGCATGTTCGAGTGGGCCACCGGGAGATCCCATGTCGTCGGCCACCGGCTGAAGGACCTGGCCCAGTTGAAGGCGGCCACGCTGACCAACTGTGAGTACTGCATCGACATCGGCTCCGCTGTTGCCAGGCGTGCCGGATTGAGCGACGAGCAGCTGCTCGCGCTCCCTCGCTATCGCGACAGCCAGCTCTTCGGCGACCTCGACAAGCTGGTCCTCGACTATGCGGTGGGGATGAGCCGCACTCCTGTTGAGGTCTCCGACGAGCTGTTCAGCGCACTGCGCAAGCACTTCGACGACGATCAGCTGGTGGAGCTGACGGGCGTGATCGCCTTGGAGAACCTGCGCGGCCGGTTCAACTTGGCGCTCGGTATCGGCTCCTCCGGCTTTAGCGAGGGGATGGTGTGCGCGATTCCCGATCGGTCCCCCGGCGCGCCGTGAAGAGGACCCGCTGCGCGGTGGTGCAGGTGGCCAAAACGAGCCCTTAGTCGTGGCGTCGCCGGCAAGGGGACCGGTAGCGTCAACGCCGTGGAAACCTGGGACGCCATTCGAGCTCGTCGCAACGTTCGCGCCTACGAGGACCGGGCTATCGCTCCGGATCACCTCGACCGGATCCTTGAGGCGGGGTGGCGGTCGCCCTCGGCGTCCAACCGTCAGCATTGGGACTTCGTCCTCGTGACCGCGCCCAGCCAACTACAGGAGCTGTCGACGGTCTGGACCGGTGCCGGTCACCTGGCAAAGGCAAAAGCCGCAATTGTCCTTGTTCTGCCCGAGCCTGAGGACGGGCGGTACCGGACGATGGATCAGTACGACCTGGGCCAGGCAACCATGGCGATGATGTTGGCCGCTGCCGACCTGGGCATCGGCAGCGGTCACTCTGCCGTCGGCGACCAGGAGGCTTGCCGGCGGATACTCCGCACTCCGACAGACCACATCTGCGCCTACATGCTGGCATTCGGCTATCCGGCCGATCGACCGCTCAAGCCGATAGCGAAACCCAACCGGCGGCCGATCGCCGAGGTTGTTCACCGGGGTCGCTGGTAGTCCCGTTTTCCAAGGCGTGAGACGCGGCGGACCTTGTTCAGGTGATGCCCGCCGCGATCGCCAGCGCCGCGCTGTACGGAATCTGTGCACAACCGGCGATCTACGCTTCGCAAGGACCGGGTGGCAACCGATGGGGCAACTCCAGTGGTGGCCCGCCGAATCCTCGACCGAGGGAGCGACATGTCAGAGGGCGTATCGAGCAACGAGCGTCGCAGCTGGGCGGAGCCGTTCCGCATCAAGGTGGTCGAGGCCCTCACGATGACAACGAGATCCCATCGCGAGGCGGCGATTGCCGAGGCGGCTTGGAACACGTTCCTGCTCCGCGCCGAGGACGTCTACATTGATCTGCTCACCGATTCTGGGACATCGGCAATGTCGGACCGGCAGTGGGCAGCACTCATGGTGGGGGACGAGGCGTATGCGGGTAGCCGTTCGTACTACCACCTCGAGGACGCGGTGCGCGAGGTGTACGGCTATCCCGAGCTGGTGCCCACTCACCAAGGCCGCGGTGCCGAGCACATCCTCAGCCAGGTCCTCATCAAGCCCGGCGACGTGGTCCCCGGCAACATGTACTTCACCACCACCCGTTTCCATCAGGAGCATGCGGGTGGAACCTTCGTCGATGTGATCATCGACGAGGCGCACGATCCGGCAAGCCTGCACCCCTTCAAGGGCAACGTCGACCTTGCCAAGCTCCAAGCCGTCATCGACGAGCATGGGCCGGAACGGATTCCTTACATCTCGGTCGAGACCAACGTCAACATGGCCGGCGGCCAGCCCATGTCCTTGCAGAACCTTCGCGCAACGTACGCGCTGTGCCAGCGTCACGGCATCCCCGTGATGCTCGATGCCACGAGGGCCTTGGAGAACGCCTGGTTCATCCAGCAACGCGAGCCGGGATACGGCGATCACAGCATCAAGGAGATCCTTCTCGAGATCTGCGCCAGTTCGGATGGTGCGACTGTCTCGTCGAAGAAGGACAACCTGGTCAACATCGGTGGGTTCCTCGCGTTGCGGGACCCGGAACTGGCGCGCAAAGCGCGGAGCCTCCTGGTGGCCTTTGAGGGGTTGCACACCTACGGCGGGATGTCGGGGCGGGACATGGAGGCATTGGCGGCGGGGATCCGCGAAATGGTCGAAACTGACGATCACGTCCGGGCGCGTGTCGGTCAGGTCGAGTACCTCGGCAACAAGCTCATCCATGCCGGAGTCCCTGTGGTGATGCCGATCGGCGGGCACGGCGTCTTTTTAGACGCACGCGCCATCCTGTCCCATGTTGCTCAGGAACGGTTCCCGGCGCAGGCGTTGGCGGCGGCGATCTACGTCGACTCCGGGGTACGCACAATGGAGAGAGGCATCGTCTCGGCCGGTCGTGATCCCCGAACCGGCGAGAACCATCATCCCAAGCTGGAGCTTGTGCGCCTGACCATTCCCCGCCGCGTGTACACCCAGGCGCACATGGACGTGGTTGCCGAGTCAGTGGTTGAGGTGTACTCCCAGCGCGAGCGCATAGGCGGGCTGCGATTCACTTACGAACCCGAGGAGCTTCGTTTCTTTCTGGCGCGCTTTGCGCCCGTAGCGGTCGGGTGAGACAGACCGAGCAACGTTGCCAGGTGCCTAGCCGTGCGGACGGGTCGAGCGACCGCCTGCCTCAAGTCGCCGCCCGGGCGTGATGACCTCCCGGAGGTGCCGCCCCGCATTCGCGTCGCCTCGGCACCGGGAGCCGGACTCTAGTCCGCTTGCCAACAGGCCGCAGAGTGCGCTCTTCTACTGCCCCTGCGACCGAGACCCCGGAAGCCGTGCCCAGAACAGGATGCGCTTGAACGTGTAGAAGTACGGTGCCTGCTCGCCGAGTACCTCACCCAGACGTCGCCGGTAGCGCTCCATGAACGGGTCGAACAGTTCCGGGGGAAGCAAGCTCTTGAAACGCAGGAGGGTGGTGCCCTTCGTCCACTCAACGACTGCGGCAGTCGAGGCAAGGCGGTGGCCGTAGACCTGCAAGCGGACGTGCTGATCGGAGAAACCGATCCCGTCGAGAAGCTCGGCGTACTGCTCCGGTGCGCAAACCGCGTGTGCGCCAGCGGCCGGATCGACCCCCATGTGCTCCACGAACGGGGCTTCTCGTGCCACCTCGAACGCGACCGCATGGGACGGGTGGTCGCTATTGGCGGGGACCTGAACGGCCAGCTGACCTCCGGGGCGCAGACCCGCGGCCAGTTGGTGCAGCAGTCGAGGATGATCGGGAACCCACTGCAAGCTGGCATTGGCGAAGACGACGTCGAAGCTGCCGTCGGTGTCGAAGCGGCTGATATCGCCCAACTCGAACCGCAGACCGTTCCCGGCAAGGGGAAGGGCCCTGGCCAGCATCGCCTCTGACGCGTCGATCCCGGTGGTCGTGCCCGCCTGGGTGTGCGCGTGCAGCTTGGCAGTGAGCTCTCCGGTGCCGCACCCAAGGTCGATCACTTCGCCGCCCGGAAGCGGCTCAACCATCGCGAGGAGATCGAGGAACGGCTTCGCACGTTCGGCGGCGAACCTCGAGTACTGGTCGGGATCCCATCCGTTGGCGACTGTCGTCTCGTCCGGCATCGACATACCTCCCGGCATCGTGAGCGGCGCTCGTCTGGCTCAAGCGAGAATATTGACAGCCAGCGCTGTCACGCACGCCAGGCGGAACGGGCCCTGACCTTATTGTGAAGGTCATGAAACGATCGCCCGCCGCTCCGCCCGGAGAGGTCGTCCTCGACGGCTTGGTATTGCGCCGCTACCAACGAGACGATGCACCGGTATTGGCGGTGGCGGTGGGTGAGAGCCTGGAGCATCTTCGCCCCTGGATGCCGTGGATCGCGCTGGAGCCGACGACGTTGCAGGAGCGCGAGGAGCTCCTCAAACGGTGGGACCACGACTGGGCCGAGGGCACGGGGTACACCTACGGGATGTTCCGGGGGGACCGTGTCGTCGGCGGAGCAGGCCTCATGCGACGGATAGCCAAGAACGGGCTCGAGATCGGCTACTGGGTGCATCCGGCCTTCACCGGTCGTGGGTTTGCGACCCGTGCGGCGCAAGCGCTCACGACGCTCGGACTGAGCCTTCCCGGAGTGACCCATATCGAGATTCATCACGACAAGGCGAACGTGGCGAGCGGTCGTGTTCCCTTCAAGCTGGGTTTCGAGATGGTGGGCGAGCAGGCGGTCAAGGTTGCGGCGCCTGGCGAGACCGGTCTCAGCTGTGTTTGGAGGGTGGATCATGCCAGCTGGGCGGTAAAGGCGACTGGGTCCGGTCGAGGGCGCGCAATCACAACCGGGAGGCCGGAGTCAGCCCGATTGAGCCGGCACGACTAGCCCGCTCGTGCCAGCCATTCCTCCAGCCGGCCGGGAAGGTCGGCGAGCGAGAAGTGCGCCCGTGCCACCGCCTGGTTGCGGTCGAGCAGTTCCGGGTCGGGCTCCGCCAACCATGCGGCCAAGGGCTTCGGATCCTCGATGTCGAACCATCGAAAGCCGTGATGCCGGATCTCCTTACCGACCGGGTACGGCCCGATCGCCAGAGGGCGGCGGTGAAGGGCCGATTCGACGCTCGGATTGCCGAATCCCTCCCAGGTGGACGGCAGAGTCACCACGTCGCACGCCGCGTAGGCGTCTGCCATCGTTGCCTCTGGCCACGCCGGCCCCCGGAGCACAGGCGTCTTGTCGCCGGCCACTTCGATCAGCCGTTCCAGCTCTTGGTCGTAGCCGTCCTCGGGCGGTCCGAGCAACCAGTAGACGGCACCGAGGCCAATCGCGAGACGCAGGCCACCGGCGACGTTCTTCCTGGCGATGGCTCGCGTCGGTTGGAGGACGAGGAGCTCCTCTTCACCAACGCCGAGAGCCTCCCGCCCCGAAGTGCGGTCACCGAGCGGCGGATCCGGGTCGAAACAGTTGTAGAACACGTCGGCATCGATGCGCCTGGCTGCCAGCTCCCGCTTGGATCGGGCGTTGATGCAGACGTGCCGCCAGTCTGGGTCGTTCGGAGGTGGCCCGAGATGTGCAAGGTGCGGGCGCTGCCACGCGAGGTCGTGATGTCGCAGGATTGCGGGCCTGCCTCGTAGCGTCGCGGCGACGACTTCACCGGCCAGAGGATTCAACGGAAGAGAGCAGAGGTTCTCCACGAGCACCAGATCCGCAACCGAGAGCGCATCCGCGACATCTGATCTCAACGTTGCGGCGTCGGCGACCACGGCGTCGATCGCCAGGCCCGGTACCAGCCGGTCCGCATCGCCGCCACCGGCGACCGTCGTCACGTCGAACCCCAGACGGCGAAAGGCCCAGGCCCACTTGGCGGCTTCCACCGAGACGCCGTCTTGGCCACCGAGGCGGTAGGAAACGACCGCCAAGGTGCCAGAGTCTGGGAGGCCCACGCCCGCACCGTAGTCGTCGACGGCGTCCGCCCGGAGGTGCCCACCGTCCTACCGTTGGCCCGCCTTGCTTGCGACGGCGGACGCCAGGCTCTAGAACGGGGTGGTGCAAAAGAGGGCGTTGATCACCGGCATCACCGGTCAAGATGGTTCCTACCTGGCGGAATGGCTGTTGTCGGAAGGCTACGAAGTGGTCGGGATGGTCCGGCGCTCGAGCACTCTCAACTTCGAGCGCATCGCTCACATTCAAGACCGCTTGACCCTGGCGTCCGCAGACGTCCTCGACGAGGTCTCGATGATCGAGGTCCTGCGCGAGCATCGCCCGAGCGAGGTCTACAACCTCGCCGCTCAGTCGTTCGTCCAGACCTCTTGGGGCCAGCCCGTGCTCACCGGCGAGGTCACGGCGCTCGGCGTGACCCGCATGCTCGACGCGATCCGGCTGACCAATCCCGAGATCCGCTTCTACCAGGCGAGCTCGTCGGAGATGTTCGGCAGGGTCCGAGAGGTCCCCCAGACCGAGAGCACGCCGTTTTACCCGCGCAGTCCCTACGGAGTGGCGAAGGTCTATGGGCACTGGATCACCGTGAACTACCGCGAAAGCTACGGGTTGCACGCCTCTTCGGGGATCCTGTTCAACCACGAGAGCCCGCGTCGGGGCCTCGAGTTCGTCACGCGCAAGATCACCAACGGCGTCGCGCGGATCAAGCTCGGCCTCGATCGTGAGATCAACCTCGGCAACTTGGAAGCGAAACGCGACTGGGGCTTCGCCGGTGACTACGTCCAGGCAATGTGGGCGATGGTCCAGCAGGACGAACCCGACGACTACGTCGTCGCCACCGGCGAGACACACTCGGTACGGGAGGTGTGCGAGGTTGCCTTCGCGAGGGCGGGCCTCAACTACGAGGACCATGTTCACATCGACGAGCGATTCAAACGGCCTGCGGAGGTGGACTTCCTCGTAGGCAACGCAGCCAAGGCGCACGAGAGGCTCGGCTGGACGACACACGTCGAGTTCGCGGACCTCATCGAGATGATGGTCGACGCCGACCTCGGCCTGCTGCGCCGCCGGGTTTCCTGACCGCGGGGCGGCCCGCGGCCTCGTGGCCGAGCGGGGCTGGGTGAGGCTGGCGTGAGCGGTGGGGAGTGGCTGCGGGCTCGCCGTCGGCCTCCCGCGTGACCAGGGTGCCGGCTGCCCCGTAACATGGGCGATCTTCATGCCGCCTGCTGTTCGTCTCCACGAGGCCGTAGCGCTCGCCGGCCGGTTCCCCCTCCTCGCAGGAGCTTGTTTGGAAGTTGGCGAAGGCGAGGTTGTGCATCTGCGCGGCCCGAACGGCGCGGGCAAGACGAGCATGCTCAAAGTCCTCGCCGGGCTGTTGGCGGTGCACTCGGGTTCGGCGACCGTGCTCGGCTGGGACCTTCTGGGCGATCGGCGTGCTGTCCGGCGCGAGGTTGGCATGCTCGGCCACCAGTCGTTCCTGTACGAAGAGCTGACGGTGGAGGAGAACCTGAGGTTTGCGGTGCGAGCGGCCAGGGGCGCTGTCACAGGGATCCGCCCTGCGCTCGAGCAGTTCGGTTTCGCGGGTCGTCTCGCGTCCATTCCCGTGGGACGGTGCTCGGCCGGCCAGCAACGCCGCGCGTCACTTGCCGTGCTCGTCGCGCGAGGTGCGCGGCTGTGGCTGCTCGACGAGCCACATGCGGGACTCGACCAGGACGGCCGTGATCTTCTCGACGAGCTCCTTGCCGGGTCCCGGGCGGCCGGCCGCACCGTCGTTTTCGCCTCGCACGAGCTCGAGCGTGCCACGGCCATCGCCGACCGGACCGTCCACCTGGCGGGTGGCCGCGTGGTCGAGCCGCCCGGGAATGCCGAGACGTCCGAGCCAGTCAAGGAAGCACCCGCTCATGTTGCGTGACGCCGCTCTCGTTGCCGGCAAGGATCTCCGCATCGAGATCCGTTCCAGGGTCGGCCTGAACCAGATCGGTCCGTTCGCGATCGCGGTCCTGCTCCTCTTCGGCCTGGCGCTCGGCCCTGACCGGCGGGTCCTCGTTCCGGCCTCGGCAGGCCTCTTCTGGGTCACGGTCCTGCTGTCGACGGTCCTGGCTGTTCAGCGCAGCTACGCCATCGAGTCGGCCGACGCCGCTCGAGACGGCCTCCGTCTGTCCGGCCTCGACCCGGCGGGAATCTTCCTCGGCAAGGCCACCGCCGTCGTCGCCCAGCTTCTCGTTCTCGAGGCCGCGCTCACCGTCGGAGTCGCCCTGCTCTACGGGGCGCACTTGTCGGGCGCTCTCGTCCTGGTCGCCGCTTGTGTGGTCGGTACCCTCGGGCTCGCGGCGGTCGGCACTCTCTATGGGGTCGTGGCATCCGGGCTGCGGATCCGAGAAACGCTCCTCCCCTTGCTCTTCCTTCCCGTGGTCGCTCCAGTCCTGCTTGCCGCAACCAAGGCATGGGACGAGGCTCTCGCGGGAACACCAGGCCGTGCAGGTGGCTGGCTGGACGTGCTCGTGGTCTTCGCCGTGCTCTATGTCGCCACCGGCATCGTCGCGTTCGGGCCGCTCTTGGAGGACGGATGAGAGCGCCAACGCGCGCCGTGCGGCCGGACCGTGCGGCCGTGACGCTGCGGGTGCTGGGCGTGACAGCACTTGTGGGCGTGGCGGCGACGGTGTGGTTGGGTCTCTTCGTCACGCCTCCGGACGAGTTCATGGGGAATCTCGTGCGCCTGCTGTACGTCCATCCGCCGATGGCGTGGGTCGCCTTCCTCGCCTACGGAGTTGCCAGCCTCGCAAGCCTCCTCTATCTGTGGCCGAGGACCAGAGCCGAGCGTTTCGACCGCCTTGCCGGCGCGTCGGCCGAGGTCGGTGTCGTGTTCACTGGCCTCACGCTCGTCTCCGGATCGATCTGGGGACGGCCCACCTGGGGCGTGTGGTGGGTGTGGGATCCGTTGCTCACGACGACGGCACTGCTGTTCGTGCTCTATCTCGGGTATCTCGCTCTGCGGCGTGTGCCAGGCGAGTTCCATGTCCGCGCTCGCCGGTCGGCGATCGGGGCCCTGATCGCCTTCATCGACGTGCCGATCGTCTACCTCTCAGTTGAGTGGTGGCGAAGCTTGCACCAGGCGCCGACTGTGCTCAACCCGACCACGCACAAGACCTATGTCCACGGCTCGATGGCCTGGACGTTACTGCTCGGTTTCGTGTCCTTCACGCTCGTGTACATCTGGCTGGCGACCCACCGCTACCGCCTTGCGGAGCTGCAGGACTTGGAGGACACCGAGGGACTCGAGGTCGCCCTCGCGGAGCGCCGAGCAGAGGCGGTGGCCGGATGAACGGCTATGTGGAGGCCGGTTATGTGGTTATCCTCGGCACGCTTGGGACCTACGGGCTCACCCTCTTAGCCCGCGAGCGCGCCGCTCGGCGACGGGTCGGCGCAGCGTCGATCGAGGCGTCGACTGCCGCTGGGGCCGGTGCCCCCGCCAAGGCTGACATCCTGGCACCGCCCGGCGATGCTTCAGCGGTGAAACATGGGGCCGTCGAGCAGGCAGGACCGGGATCAACCTCATGAGCGACGTCAGCATGACTCATGTCAGCTCGGACGACACAAGCATGGGACCCGGCCGCCTCGGCTCACCCCGGGACGGTCTCGAGGACGAGCCGGGCTCTGGAGAGGCTGGGACCGCTCCGGCCGCGCCCGAGCGCCGACCGAGAACCCTCAGCCCCGAACAACGGCGCCAACGTCGGCGGCTGGAAGTGGTCGGGGTTGTGATCGTCGCGGCGATCGGTTTCCTTGTCTTCAAGGGGCTCACATCTGCGATCGTGTTCTTCAAGACCGCCAACGAAGCCGTTGCCCAGCGGGCAACCCTTGGTAACAGCACCTTCCAGCTCGAGGGCATGGTCATGCCGGGGACCGTCAGCACCATTCGGGACGGCTCGGGGACGACCGTGGCTTTCGTCGTCGAGTCGAGCGGCGTCAAGGTCGCGGTGACCAACACCGGATCGCCTCCTCAGCTCTTCCAGCCTGGGATCCCTGTCATCGTGGTCGGCCATTTCGTTGGCGCCTCGGACCGGTTCGTCTCGGACCAGATCCTCGTCAAGCACTCCAACAGCTATATCGCGGCGCACCCGAATCGGGTGAAAGCGCTGAACGGGACGACGAGATGAACGCGGCCCTGGGGCTGGTCGGGGTCGCGCTCGGCCTGCTCGCGGCGGTGGCCGGAGTCGTCACGATCGGCGTCGGGCTGGCGACCGGGCGGCAGTCGTTGTTCCGCCATGCCCGCACGTTCGCTCTCTGGGTGCTCGCCGGGGCGGTCCTTGCGACCATCGGCATGGAGCGGGCGCTGTTAAACCACGACTTCTCGATCGCTTTCGTCGCGGCCAACAACAGTCGTGAGACGCCGGCGCTGTACTCCATCACGGGCATGTGGTCGGCTCTCCAAGGCTCGATCCTGCTCTGGGCGCTCATCCTCGCCGGGTACCTGGCCGCTGTGACCCACGTGTTTCGCAAGCGGGCATCCGACCCGCTCGTGGCATGGTCGAGCCTGATCGGGCTCTGCGTCGCCATCTTCTTCTTCGCCCTCATGGCCGGTCCCGCGAACCCGTTCGCGCACGTCATCGGCCGGGTCCCGGTCGATGGTTCCGGCCCGAACCCGCTCCTGCAGGACAACCCGCTGATCGCTTTCCATCCGGTCTTGCTGTACCTGGGCTTTGTCGGCCTCACAGTGCCGTTCTCCTTCGCCATCGCCACGCTCGTGACCGGGCGCCTCAACGAGGGTTGGCTCGGGGAGACCCGCCGTTGGACTTTGTTCGCATGGGTCTTCCTCACGATCGGCATCGTGCTCGGAGGGTGGTGGTCTTACCAGGTTCTCGGGTGGGGGGGCTTCTGGGGCTGGGACCCGGTGGAGAACGCGGCGCTGCTTCCTTGGCTCTGCGGCACGGCGTACCTGCACTCGGTGATGGTCCAAGAGCGGCGCGGCCTTCTGCGAGTCTGGAACCTGTCACTTCTGATCGCAGCGTTCTCGCTCACCATCCTCGGGACATTCCTGACTCGCTCCGGGGTGCTGGTGTCGGTGCACTCCTTCTCGAACTCGACGGTTGGCCCCGTGTTGCTGGGTTTCTTCGGCCTCGTCGTCGCCGTCAGTGTCGGGCTGATCGCCTGGCGGGGTGACCGCTTGCGTTCGCCCGGGACGATCGACGCCGCCGTCTCGCGGGAGGGTGCGTTCCTCGTCAACAACCTCCTTTTCGCAGGGTTCGCACTCGTCGTGCTCCTCGGCACGGTCTTCCCGCTCTTTGTCGAGGCGGTGAACGGCCAGCAGGTCACCGTCGGGCGGCCCTACTTCGACACGATGACGCTTCCGATCGGCTTCGCACTTCTCTTCTTCATGGCGGTGGCGCCGGCGCTCCCGTGGCGCAAGGCGGCTCCGGGTGTGCTTCGCCGCCGGCTCGCGGTCCCGGCATGGATCGGTGTCGGGGTCGTCGTGGTCTGCGTCCTGGTGGGTGTGCGCGGGTTGACGCCGCTTGTGGCCTTCGGTCTGGGCGGATTCGCGGGAGCGAGTGCGGTGCGCCAATTGGTGCTTGCGGCTGCCGGGTCGCATCACGCGGGTGGGCGAGCGTGGCGGGCGCTGTTCGGCCGCGCCAACGGCGGGATGATCGTGCACCTCGGCGTCGTCGTCGTTGCCGTGGCCCTCGCGGCCGCCAGCTCTTATGGGCAGCGGACTCAACTGGTGTTGAAGCCGGGCCAGTCGGTTCGCTACGACGGTCACGTCTTCGCCTACGTGGGCTCGAAGCGGTTCAGCCTTCCGAACAAGAGCGGCGAGATCGCGACGGTCCTCGTGGACGGGGCGCCCTTCCACCCGGCCATCAGCGTGTTTCCCGGAAACGAGGGGATCGGCACCCCGGCCGTGGACTCGTCGGTCCGCGAGGACACCTACCTCACGGTCGCCGACATCGACCTCTCGCCCCACGGCCCGGCGACCATCGACGTCGTCATCCAACCAATGGTGCTGTGGCTCTGGGTCGGCGGGGCCGTCACCGCTTTCGGAGCGGTGCTCGCCGCCATCCCGATCCGCCGCCGCCGAGACTCCAAGGACAGGTCCGCACCGCCGGGCCCCGGTGAGCCGGCCGAGTTGCCGGACAGAGCGCGAGCTGAGGTGCCCCTGGGCCACCTGGGCGGCCCGGAGGACCCGGCCCAAGCCCCTGTCGGCGCCGGAGCAAGTTCTTGAGCAGGCGGAGTCGTCCGGTGAAGCTCGCGCGATGGGCCGCGTGTGGAGTCGGCCTCGGCGCGCTCGTGCTCGTCGCGGTACTGGCGAGCCGCCCGGCCGCGACGCAGACGGCCTCGAGCTTCCTGATCGGGAAGCCCGCTCCACTCGTGACGGGTCGCAATCTTGGCGGCGGCGTCTCGTCGCTGGCCGCTTTGCGAGGCCGTTGGGTGCTCCTCAACTTCTTCGCGAGCTGGTGCCCCCCGTGCCGGGCCGAGTCACCGGAGCTCGTCAAGTTCGCGTACAGCCATCCCGCCGGCCGGCGGGTCGCAGTGATGGGTGTCGTGTACGGCGATACGGCGTCGAACGCGGCGGCGTTCGAGCGACAGGCCGGAGCCACCTGGCCATCGGTCGTCGACCCGAGCGAGGCGATCGCGATCAGCTACGGCGTCGACGATCCGCCGCAGTCGTTCCTCATCGCACCCGATGGCCGGGTCGTGGACCGGATCCTCGGGGGCGTGACTGCCGGCGCCCTGGACCGTCTTGTCGAGCACGCTGTGGCGGCGCACGCGTGATCGCCGACGTCGAACCGGCCACGAGACGCAGGGACGGGCGCGCCGGACACACGGTCATTTCGGTGCTCGCGTCACGACCGGCGTGGGTGATCGGGGCCGTCGTCGCTCTCGCCGCCCTGGGCATCGGAAGCGTGCACCCGGCACAGCCGAGCTCATCGACGAGGATCGCCCACCTCGACAGCGTCATCAAATGTCCGAGCTGTATCGACCTTTCCATCGCGCAGTCGGACGCGCCCATCGCGGTCGGGTTGCGGGCCGAGGTCGCCGCTTGGGTCCATGAGGGCCTGAGCGACGCACGGATCGAGCAACTCGTCGTGGCCCGTTTCGGTGAGCAGGCACTGCTCGTCCCCTCCGGGTCGGGAGCGGACGTCCTCTTGTGGGCGGTGCCGATCGCAGTCGTCGGCGGTGCCGGGGCTCTCCTCGCCGTCTATTTGTGGAGGCGTCGTCGCCTCGAGGCGTCCCGGTGAGCCTCCCGAGTGCGAGAGGCGGGAGGGGCGCTCGGAACGGGTCCCATCGACCGAGCCCCGATGCGCTGGCGAACGAGCGACATTTTCTCCGGCAGTCGATCGAGGACCTCGAGGAACAGCGCGCGGCCGGCGAGGTCGATGAGGAGGACTTCGCAGTCCTTGATTCCCGCTACGGGCGGCGGCTCGCCGAGGTCGAAGCTGCGACAGCCGACCTGGCGGCCCGCGACCTGGCGGCCCGCGACCTGGCGGCCCGCGACCTGGCGGCCCACCGGCAAGCCGGGACCGCCGACGATCCGGAGGTCTCGGTGGGGCGGCTCGACGGCGTTCCCCCCGCCTCCCGCGCTCGTCGGCTACGCCGGTGGCTCGGAAGCCGGCGAGCGCGGCTCGGGATCGGGATTGCCGCGGCGGCTTGTTTCGTCGCGGCGGCGACGCTGCTGGCGGCGTCGCTCGCGGGTGTCCGCCTCCCGGGTGAATCGGCGACTGGATCCGTGACCCTGTCGTCGGCCCAGCAGGAGCGCGAGACGCTGGACCGGGCTGCGGTCCTCGGCAGCGAAGGGCAGGTGGCGGAGGCTGTTCAGCTCTACAACCAGGTCTTGCAGAGGGACCCGAATCAACCTGACGCCCTCGCCTACGGTGGCTGGCTGGTTCGCCTCGCAGGGCTCTCGTCGAAGAACCGGATCGTGCTCGCGCGCGGGGACGCCTCCGTCGCCCGGGCCGCCAAGGTCGCGCCCGGCTATCCCGACGGTCACGCACTCCTCGGCGTGATCCTCTACGAGGATTTCGGCAGACCGGGGGCCGCCTCGGTTCAGTTCCGGGCGGCGCTGAGCGCGGGAGCCTCGAAGAACCTGCTCATGTCGGTCGCCGCGATCGCGGCGGAGGCCTTCGCAGCTGCCAAGGAGCCCTTGCCACCTCGCTATGGCGCAGCCGTGAAGAGCGCCGCCGCGCAAGCTGCAACCGGCTGACGCTGCCACAGCCGCGGTCGCGGCCACTACCGGAGGGCGCTCTATACGCCGGTCGGCCCGAGCGCGCGCAGCTGTTCCACCACCGGCGTGAAGGCCGCGGCAAATGCCTTGACGTCCGCCTCGGTCGTCGACCAGCCGACCGAGAGCCGGAGCGAACGGTCCGGGTCGACGCCCATCGCAGCGAGGACCGGGGACGGCTCGATGGACTCCGACGAGCACGCGGAGCCCGAGTGTGCGGCGACGCCCGACCGATCGAGGCCGAGCAGGACCGCCTCGGCCAGGACGCCGCCGACCGCCACGTTCACGATGTGAGGGGCGCGCCTGATGGTGTCGCCGAGCACCACGACATCGTCGACGGACGTGGCCGCCTCGACGAGCGCACTCGTGAGGCGCCGGGCCGCGGCCTGCTCGTGCTCCAGCCTCCCCGGCTCGCCGAGCGCAGCCGCCGCTGCCCCAAAACCGACGATCCCGATCAAGTTCTCGAGGCCGCCGCGTCGTGCCCGTTCTTGGGCGCCACCGACGATGAACGGCTCGAGGCGCAGGCCCCGACGGACCACGAGGGCTCCGATGCCGGTCGGGCCCCCCAACTTGTGAGCGCTGAGCGAGACGAGGTCGGCGCCGAGCGCATCGAGCTCAACGGGGACGTGACCAACCGCTGCGGCAGCGTCGAGGTGCACGGGCACGCCCGCAGATCGACAGCACTCCACGACCTCGGCCACCGGCTGCAGTGTCCCGACCTCGTGGTTGCACCATTGGCAATTCACCAGCGCCGGCCGATTGGCGGGATCGGCGCCGAGCAGGGCTTGGAGATGGTCGAGGTCGATGCGGCCCGTTGGGTCCACTTCGAGCAGGAGGACGGCTCCGTGGCGTCGGGCTGCTTCGCGCACGCAGGAGTGCTCGATGTCCGCGCAGATCATCGGCGCACCGCTGCGAGCCTGACCGGCAGCGAAGATCGCGGCGTTGGCGGCCTCTGTGCCACCACTTGTGAACACGACACGGTTCGCCGTGGTTCCGAGCAGCAGCGCCACGGCCTCTCGCGCCCTCTCGATGGTGTCGCGCACCGCATGGCCCTCCGCGTGAACGCGACCAGGATCGCCGGCCGACCGCCCACCGAGCCAGCTCGACATCGCCTGGGCCGCCTCGGGCCGAAGGAGCGAGGTCGAGGCGTGGTCGAGGTAGTGGCGGTCGTTCAACGGCGCTTGCACGCGGACCGCTCTAGAGCCGGGAGTCAGCCTGCGACAGTGGCACAGACCTCGTCGCCGCGCGCCCGGGACGAGAGCTGAACCGGCACACCGTCCCGGCACAGACCGTTCAGCAGGCCTTCGACGAGACCCCGGTCGGCCGCGCACAGCACGGGATGATCGATGGCGGCGTCGCCGAAGGGGCAATGGTCCCGGACGATGGAGTTCGGCGATCCGGCGACCCCCCCATGTGCTGCGAATCCTTGCGCGGTCAACGCTTCTGCCACCGACTGCATTGCAGAGCGCAGCGATCTGGGGGCGTCGCCCGGCGCCATCTGCAGGGCGAGCGAGCGGCCGTACTCCGCGCCCACTTCGTGGGCGATCTGCTCGGCTTGTACGGGGTCGACTATGGCCAGAAGGCGGCCGAGCAGTGCGAGGAGAAGATCGTCCCGGAGCGCCGGCACCGAGGCTGTCGTGTTGGCGACGCCCGAGAGGTAGCGCTTCGAGGGGCGCCCGACCCCGGCGTTCCCGCGGTCGACATAGACGTCGAGGTACCCGCCCGCGGCCAGCTTGTCGAGGTGATGACGGGCGACGTTTGGATGAAGGGTGAAGTGCTCGGCCACCTCGGTCGCGGTTACGCCCTGGCGCTCCCGAGCGAACAGGTAGATCTGCCGCCGCGTGTTGTCACCGAACGCAGAGGTGATCGCGGCCACCGTCGCCGAGAAGCCCTCGTCGGTGTTCGCCGGTACTCGTGACTGGCGCGTGACTTCACTCACACCGTTATGGTACCGGTGGCTGGTCCTCAGGAGAGCAGGACGCCAAGATCGACCAAGGACGTAATGACCAGACACCTGCGAGGGCGATGACCAATCCCGACGAGCCTCTCGAGGAGGCCATCTGTGGCGTCGTCGACCCGGGTCTGTTCCACACCATCGGCGACCTCGGGCTGCTCCGCTCGGTCAAGACCCGTCAGGGCCGTACCGAGGTGGTCGTTGCCGTACCTGCCGCCGGGCACCCGGCGCCGCGTGAGCTCGCCGACGATGTCGGCAAGGCGGTTGCTGCCGCTGGAGGCGACCCTTTGGCCCTCGAGTTCGTCGACATGACCGAGGCCGAGGAGCAAGAGCTGCACGCGAGGCTCCGCGAGCTCGGTTCAGTCGCGCCGGCGCATCAGGCCGCCGGGCCCCACGGTCACGACGGCGCGGGTCATGGTGCCGGTGGGGACGGGCAGGGCGCCGAAGGGCCCACGCCACGCTCGAACCCTTTCGCCGACAAGGCGTCGCGTACCCGCGTGATAGCGATCTCTTCGGGCAAGGGCGGCGTGGGCAAGTCGACCGTGACCGTCAATCTCGCGGTCGCCCTGGCGCGCCAGGGCGCGTCGGTGGCGATCCTCGACGCAGATGTCTACGGCTTCTCGGTTCCCTCAATGTTGGGGATCGATCGTCCCCCGGCCCTGGTCGGCGACCTGCTCATCCCGCCGGTGGCCCACGGTGTCCGGTGCATCTCGATGGGTTTCTTCGTGAACGAGGACCAGGCGGTCATGTGGCGGGGCCCAATGTTGCACAAGGCCCTGGAGCAGTTCCTCGTGGACGTGCACTGGGGACAGCCGGACTTCCTCGTGCTCGATCTTCCGCCGGGCACGGGCGACGTCGCGATGTCCATCGCCCAGTTCGTGCCCCGCGCCGAGGTGCTGGTCGTGACGACCCCGCAGGTTGCAGCCGAGCGAGTGGCACAGCGTGCTGCCGTGCTAGCCCGGCAGCTGCGCCTGCCGGTCAGGGGAGTGGTCGAGAACCAATCGTGGTTCACCGGTGACGACGGCAAGATCTACGAGCTGTTCGGTCACGGTGGAGGCGAGACGCTGGCCAAGTCCCTGGGTGTGGCGCTGCTGGGGCAGATCCCCTTCCTGCCTGCATTGCGCCAGGCAGGTGACCTCGGCGTGCCGGTCGCGGTCTCTGACCCGGAGGGCGAGGCGGGTCAGGCCTTCGCGTCGCTTGCCGAGCGCGTGGTGGCACTGGGACCTGGGCGGGTGTACCGATCGGAGCTCTCGATCGGCTGAGCTGCTCCCGATCTGGCCAGTGGGGGACTGTGACAGCCTCCGCGTAGCCTCGGAGTCGTGGAAGCGGCATCCTTGTTGGTGATGAGCGAGCAGTCGCGGCGGTGGGCATCGACCATGAGCGGTCACCTCGTCGACGATCCCGGCCTTCGGACGGCGCATCATCCGACCGTGCCTCTCGGGGGCTCGTTGGGTGTGCTCGACCGCGAGGCACGAGAGGCCGGGGAGGAGTGGTTGCTCGCGCCGGGCGCGACCCGGTCGGTCGGGGCAGGCAGCCGTGCAGTAGAGGAGGTCGCCGATCCGTGGCGGACCTGTTTTGAGCGCGATCGGGACCGGATCCTGCATTCGACGGCGTTTCGGCGTCTGGCCGGGAAGACCCAGGTTTTCATCTTCCCGGCCGACCACCAGCGGACCCGGCTCACTCACGCCCTCGAAGTCGTACAGGTCGCGAATGCGATCTCGAGCGCATGCCGGTTGAACCTCGCTCTGACGGAGGCCATAGCCCTCGGCCACGACTGCGGCCACGGCCCTGGAGGTCACGCCAGCGAGGAGGCGCTGTCACCGTTCTTGGCGGAGGGCTTCGACCATGCGGTTTGGGGCGCTGATGTAACCGCCGCGCCGCTCAACTTGTGCGCCGAGACCTTGGACGGGATCCGCAACCACTCCTGGTCGCGTCCGTCGCCCGCCACGCCCGAGGGCGAGGTCGTCGCGCTCGCGGACCGGATCGCCTACTGCGCCCATGACCTCGAGGACGCCGTTCACGCTCAGATCGTGACGAGCGACGAGCTTCCGCCTCTCGTCGCCAAGCACTGCGGCACCTCGAGGGGGAGCCAACTTGACGCCTTCGTGACCGATGCCGTCACGACGACGCTGTCCTCGGGCATGGTCGCGATAAGCGAAACGATGGGCGAGGCGCTCGAGGCGTTGCGGCGGTTCAATTACGAGCGCATCTACCTCCGCCAGGCCTCGGTCGACCAGTCGTCGGCGGTCGTCGACCTGCTGCGGGGCCTCGTCGATCACTACGTCGATCACCCAATGGCGCTTCCTATAGGAGCCGAGCTCGTACCCGACGATCCGGACACGGTTCGAGCCGCGGTCGGCTACGTGAGCGGGATGACGGACCGGTTTGCATGTTCGAGAGCGGTGGAGCTTTTCGGTGACCGTGCTGCCGCCCTCGTCAACGCCATGAGACCCTTGTGATTGCCGGCTTGTCCGCTCTCTCCCGGGTCCGCGGACATGAAGCGATGTTCAGCGTCGCTGACGGGCGCTTTTGACACGGCTACTGACACGGCCAGGCGGACGACTACGAGCGGGGCTTGGCGGGTTGCCGGGAGGGGCGGCGGAGGCGTTGAGGGACCAGACGCGTGCCACACAGCAACGGGAGGGCACCGTTGTGAACCGCGCCGGCCGGCCAGTCCCCTACGATGACTCGCGGAAGCGGAAGGAGCACTCGTGGACGTGCGCATCGGGATCATCCATACAGTGAGAGAGCTCGACATCGATCTCCCCGAGGGGACGGCGCACGCCGATATCGTCGCGGATGTCGACAAGGTCCTTTCCAAGTCCGATGGCGTGCTCTGGTTCACCGACAAGCGAGGCCGTCGCGTGGCAGTGCCATCGGCCAAGGTCGCCTACATCGAGATCGGCGGCGGGGGCGAGGACCGGCGCGTCGGCTTCGGGACGAACTGACTCCCGAGCTCGGTGCCCGAGCTCCTCGCCTACCAGCTGCTCTTCGTCACCGGTAAAGGCGGCGTAGGCAAGACCACCGTTGCAGCCGCGATCGCCCTGCTCGCGAGCGAGCAGGGTCGCCGCACCCTTGTGTGCGAGGCCGAACCGAAGGGAGATCTCGCCCGCGCCTACGAGTGCGGCCCGACCCCATTCAGTGGCCGACGCATCAGCGACGACCTCGTGGCGATGTCGATGGACACCGAGGCGTCGCTGCGTGAGTACCTGCGGGTGGTCGCGAAGGTTCCGACTATCGGGCACATCGGCCCGGTTGCCCGGGCATTCGACTTCGTGGCGACAGCGGCGCCGGGAATCAGGGAGATCCTGACTGTCGGCAAGTTGTGTTTCGAGATCCGGGCGGGTCGCTACGACCTCGTTGTGGTCGATGCCTCCTCGACAGGCAGCGTCGTCGGCCAGCTCGCGGCTCCGACTGGCATCAACGAGCTGATCCGGGTGGGCGTGGTTCGGTCCCAGACCGACTGGATACTGGAGATCCTCGGCGACCCGGTCCGAACCGGGGCCGTGCTCGTCACGACGCCGGAGGAGATGCCAGTGACCGAGGCGGTAGACCTGGCCGCCCGGCTGGCCAGCGAGACGCCCGTTCATCTCGCCTGCGTTGTGGCAAACCGGGTCCTGCCCGAGCTTTTCGGCCACTCCGAGGAGCTGGTCTTCAACGAGCTCACCCGCCCCACGACGCTCGACCTGGTAGCTCGCGATCTCGGGACCTCGCGTGAGCTGGTCGAAGACGTGCTCGCGGCAGCGAGGCTCGCCGTCACCGTTCGGCGCGACGGCGTAGCGCACCTGGAGCGGCTGCGCGCCGAGATCGCGTCGGAGGTGCCGCTTTTGTACCTGCCTTACCTGTTCGCACGCGCCCAAGGGCTCCGCGCAGTTCGCCAGGTCGCCCGTGCCCTGTCGGAGGAGCTCTTGACTTGAGCCGACCGGAGCACCGTCTCGAGTCACGTCCCGGGAGCCGTCCGATCCCCGGGCGTACCGGGCCGTCCGCTGAACAGGAGCAGACGCGTCACCTGGAGCAGCTCCTGTCGGCGAAGGAGGTCGTCGTCGTCTGCGGACCGGGGGGGGTGGGCAAGACGACGATCTCGGCCTCGCTCGCCGCCACGGCGGCCGCGCGCCTCGGAGGCCGGGTGCTCGTTCTCACCGTCGACCCGGCGCGCCGCCTGGCAGACGCCATCGGGGTCGGGGGCCTGGGAAACGTGGCCCGCCGGGTACCCGACGAGGCGTTCGCAGATGCCGGGGTGCGCCCGAAAGGTGAGCTCTACGCGGCCATGCTCGACATGAGCGAGTCGTGGGACGCCCTCGTCCGCAGGTATGCGCCCGATCCCGGGACGGCCAACGAGATCCTTGCCAACCCGCTCTACCGGAACATCACCAGGAGGTTTGCCCAGGCCCATAACTACATCGCCATGGAGCGTCTCTACGAGCTTCACGAAGAGGGCGAGTACGACCTCCTCGTCGTCGACACGCCGCCGTCGCTCAACGCGCTCGATCTCCTCGATGCGCCAGGGCGCATGGCGGAGTTCTTCTCGTCGAGATTGCTCCGCTGGCTCATCGTGCCTTACCGCTCCCGGCTGGTGAACTTCGCCTCCCGGCCCTTCTACCAGGTTGCGGATCGCATCCTCGGCAGCCAGTTCCTGGAGGACCTTGCCGAGTTCTTCATTCTCTTCCAGACCATGAGGGACGGTTTCGTCGCCCGTGCCGAAGCCGTGAACCGCCTGATCCGGGACGTGCGCACGACCTTCGTGGTCGTGACAACGCTCGAGGCGGTGCCGGCGGTGGAGGCCGAACAGCTCATCGAGAGCCTTCGCGACCGCCGCCTGCATCTCGGCCTGCTCGTTTGCAACAAGGTGTTGCCGGGGTCGTTCTCGGATCCACCCGTTGGCCGGACCGCCGAGCTGTTGGGCCTGCGCGCAGGCGAGCTGGCGAAGACCCTCGGAGGCCGTTTGCCGGAGGACCCCACGACCGCGAGTCGTCCTTCAGACGAGATGGTCGGCCTAGTGCTCGCGGAAGTGGCACGCAGCTTCGCCAACTTCCGGCTCGTGGCGACGCGCGAGGCCGAGTTGTTGCGGGAGCTCTCTGCAGCGCACGAGGTGACCGCGACAGTGCCCTACCACCCGGGACACGTCACCGACCTGCAAGGTCTTCTCGACGTCGGCGCCAAGATCTGGGGTGACGAGGTCGTAGTGACTACCGAAAGAGCTGCTTTTCGTGCCGGCCGCCGCAACCGCGGCGGCCGTGGCTCCGGTGGCGGCCCGCCGCCGGGCACCTCGAGCGTGCGCGACGCCGACGGGTCGACCGAGGGCCGGAAGCCTCCTTCGGACAAGCCGGAATCCGACGCCGGCTCTTGACGGTCTTCACGAAGCTCGACAGGCGCGGCATGATCTTTGTCGAACCGGGCCGGGCGGGCCCACCGAAGGCTTCGCGAGCCCAACAAGGAGATGGAGCGCATCGATGTCTGAGATCGTCACCGCCGAGGCCGGGCAAGGTCTGCTCGAGCCGGTGCTCGTCGAAGCCTGCGGCTCGGCCTGACCGAGAACGATGAGCCCCTCTCTCGTTCCGCTTCCGGTCAAGATCGTCCCGGCGCCCGACCTGATTCGCCGGTACACCTCCTTTGACGGCCCTGAACGCCGCCATCTGGAGAGCCTGATGGCGTTCTGGAGCCTTCTTGCCGATTTTTCGTTCTCAGACCTGTTGCTGTTTGCACCGGTCACGCGTGACCGCGGCGAAGGCGACGAAGGGGTGCCCGAACTCGGGTCGTCCGGGGCTCCGGGGCTCGACCATCTCGGCGCGTTCGTCGTCCTCGGACAGATACGGCCCACGACGAGCCAGACCCTCTACGAGGTCGACCTGGTCGGCCAGGTCCAGTCTGCCGAGAGCTTGCCGAACCTTGTGGAGGCCTATCAGTCCGGGGTGATCGTCCGCTCCGATCAGCCAGGCGAGTCTGCCGACGCGCTCGTCCGCGTCACGAACATCCCCGTGGGCCACCGCGGCAAGGTCCTCGCCGTGCTCTGCCGCGTCTGGTCGCCACGGACCACCCGACGCCGGGGCACGCTGGAACGGGTCTACCTAGAGCTGTTCGAGCGGCTGTCAGTCATGGTCACAGATGGCCTGTTTCCTTTTGTGGCCGACGATGCTGCAGTCGAGGAGGCGCCTCGGGTGGGCGACGGAGTGATCGTCGTCGACGCTCATGAGCGCATCACATACGCATCGCCGAACGCGGTCAATGCTCTGCACCGTGCCTCGATCACTTCCTCGATCGTCGGCTCGAGCCTGGCCTTGCTCGGGCTCGAGACCTCGGTTATCGACGAAGCGTTCGTGAGCAAGCTGCCCGCGATCGAAGAGGTCGAGCGCCCTCCTGACGTCATCTTGATGATCCGTTGCATTCCCCTCATCGCAAGGGGCGAGTTGACGGGCGCGGCCCTCCTGCTCCGTGACGTGACGGACTTGCGCCGCAGGGACCGGCTCCTTTTGACCAAGGACGCGACCATTCGTGAGGTGCACCACCGTGTGAAGAACAACCTCCA
>Ga0182019_10000306_pt1 | contig 24272 bp, 15 predicted proteins | sample 812E2MmetaG_FD_120483 | JGI IMG/M metagenome (GOLD analysis project Ga0182019, IMG submission 120483) | Permafrost microbial communities from Stordalen Mire, Sweden - 812E2M metaG | ecosystem: Environmental > Terrestrial > Soil > Wetlands > Permafrost | place: Sweden: Stordalen | collected...
GGAACCCGGATTCGCCGCGATGTATTCGATGCCCAGCGACTTGATCACGTCGACCATGAAGTCGGCCCCGGGCCGCTCCGTCGTCAGCACTTCAGCTGTCGACGGGTTTCCGGCCTCTGCTTCCTTCGACATCGGCGGCGCGGTCTTTACCTGCGCCGCTTGCGACTGGGAAGTTTGTGCGGCCGCCGATACCCCGCCGGTAGCTAGCACTGCCGCCCCGGCCGCCGAGCCTTTGATGAAATCGCGACGGTTGACGGCGTCTTTCCTGGACTTCCCCACTGACTACCCCCCGGAGTTCTTAACGCGACCAACCTCTCTTCAATCTTGTACTGTATAGACCAACACTTCTGCGCCGTGATCGGCGCGCGCCGGAACTGCTACATAAACGACTTCGAATCCCTTCCTGCCTTTTCCAAAATAGCCACCGGTGCGGGCTCCCACCGCGGAGGGAATCCTTGCGAGCCGCTCGTAGTGATTGGCGTCCTTTTGCTGGAAAACGTCGATGAGCCCCTCGCCGCCAGGAACGTAAATCCGTTGGCGGGCAGAGTCGTAAAACACATCGTCTGAATTCTGAACGCAGGGAAGCGAGGCCACCATTCGCCCCGAACTGGTGTCAAGAACCACCAGACGGCTGGGCGCGTGCGTGACCACGAACAACCGGTGGCCAGCCTCATTCAGAGCCATGGGAAAATTGCTCACCAGGGTCAGCGGCCATCGGGAGATTTTATGCGTAGTGCGATTAATAACCGCAATCTGTTTCAGGTCCGGAAGATTCACGTAAATGTTAGGCCCCGCCACTTCCAGTTGGAAGGATTCGGGATGAGCCCCCAGCTTGAATTCTTCCTCCAGACGGTCGTTGCTGGTTGCGTCCACCACACCGATGGCCCCCTCCTCATCGTCGCCGTACCCGACATAGACGAGATTCTTGGCCGCATCGTAACGGAGGTTATCGACGTCGTCTCCAAAATCAATGGATTTAATGAGTTGGAACGACTCTCCGTCCAAGATGTCAAGTTTGCCTTGGTCGCTGCCTACAAAAAGTTTGTTTGATTCCGGCGAAAAGACAACGCCCTGTGGTCTTGGCACGGTGATGCTGTGAACGACCCTTCCGGCGCTGAGATCCACCACTTCCTCGGTGTCGTTGCCCAGGGCAGAGATAAATAGCCGGCCTTTCGAACCAAGGCCGAAATGGTCGATACGTCCCTGCACGCTCAGCGGAATCGCTCCGGTCAATACCAGCGGCCGCGATCTCTCAGCAGGCAGAGCGGTCTGAGCGCGTGCCCCGGTGGCGAGCGTAACCGTCAGGATGCAGGCAAGCCAGGCCCCTGAGATTGTTCTTAGGCCCGGGTGATCAGCACTGTGAATAGACATCAATCGATCGTTTCCAAGCAGAGTATGGATATTCGCACATGCACCGTCATTTTGGAAACAGGGAAATCTCTCTTGACTTGGTCTCTGACGGTGTGGAATGGTTTGCGTTTGTATTTCAGCGGAGGATTACACGAGAACATGGGTAAGCTGCGGCTGTCGTTGGCCTGTTGGAACTATGATCGGGTCCGAGGATTGCTGGAAGGCCGCATTCCGGTGGACGGAATCGAACTCAGTTACCTGAACCTTCCGGTCGAAGAGACCTTTTTCCGCATGCTGCGGCATCGCGAATTCGACGCGGCTGAAATGTCGCTTTCCTCCTATGTGCTTTCGCTTTTCTCCGAGAATCCGCCGTTCATCGCGATTCCTGTCTTCCCTTCCCGGTTCTTCCGGCATTCCTGCATTTATGTCAACCGCAACAGCGGGATACGCGAACCGAAGGACTTGGTTGGCAAACGCGTAGGGACTCCCGAGTACCAGATGACCGCGGGAGTATGGATCCGCGGCATTCTCAACGACGAATACAACGTTCCCGTCAATGGCGTGAAGTACTTCAACGGGGGAGAAGAAGAACCCGGACGTCACGAAAAGCTCAAGCTTTCCCTGCCACCCGAATTTCATCTTGAGCCCATCCCCGAGACCAAGACCCTGTCGGCCATGCTGGATGCCGGCGAAATCGATGCCCTCTACACTGCGCGTATGCCCTCCACGTTCACGCGTGGAACTGGATCGGTAAAGCGGCTGTTCGAGGATTACCAGACCGTCGAGCGCGAATACTATCTCCGCACCAAGATCTTCCCAATCATGCACACGGTCGTGATCCGCCGCGAGGTCTACGAGAAATATCCGTGGATCGCTCAATCTCTCTACAAAGCCTTCGTGTATGCGCAGCGCGAGTCCTATCAGGACCTTTACCAAACCGCCGCTCTCAAATACATGTTGCCGTGGCTCATCCGGCACGTAGAGGACACGCGCGCGCTCATGGGGCAGGATTTCTGGCCTTACGGTTTCGAGCCCAATGTCCTCACGCTGAACACTTTTCTCCGCTACTCCTACGAGCAGGGGCTCGCCAAGCGTTTGCTCAAGCCCGCGGATCTGTTTGCCACCGAATCGTTGGAGTCGTTCAAGATTTAAGAGCGCACCCGCTCAACCGTGTAGCGGAAAGGAATTTCCATGTCGGCGGAAAACGCAACCGCAGGTCGCTGGTGGACGCTCGGACGAGGTGACATCGACGCAACCATTGCCCAGGTTGGCTTCAACCTGGCGCAGATGATTATTCCCGTATTCCTGCTTGTTCCGATCGGCATCCCACTGGGTTTCAGCGTCGAACACATGGTCCCCGGCTACGCGCTGGGATTTCTCGTCGGCTCACTCGGATTGACCTTCCTGGCGGTGCGTTTGAGAAAGCGCGAGGGGCGGGCAGACGTTACCGCCCACGTTTATGGAAATAACGTTCCCGCGATCATCGCTTACACCTTATCCATCGTGCTTCCCGTCTACCTTCAGACGCATGATGCGATCACCGCATGGCAGGCCGGCGCTGCGGCTGTCGTATGGACCGGAATTATCAAACTGGCCGCCGCGCCCTTTGCCGGCATGTTCCGGCGCTTCATCCCGATCCCCGCCTCCATGACCGTTTTCGGAACGGCCATGTACAGCTATCTGGCGCTCGTATTGCTGCAGCGATTATTCGATCAGCCGCTGGTTGGAATCGCGGCCCTCTCCATCGTCGCCGTTAGCGTTCTCGGGAACATCCCGATCACACGCTGGCGCATACCGCCTTTTATCGTGGCATGGACCATACCCCTATTGGTCGGATGGCTAGTCGGCTACGTGCACCCGGTGTGGCAAGGCGCCTCGATACGGATGCCTTTCGTCGCCTCACTTGGTCCGCTGCGGAGTCTGGCGCTCGCTATACCCTATCTCTCGGTGATCGCGCCCATCGCGATCTATCAAATCCTGCAGGACATTGCCTCCGTTGAAGGGGCGTATTCTGCCGCCGATAACTACGATGCGCGCAGCGTTGTGGCCTGCGATGGCTTGGCGACGCTGCTTTGCGGTGTGGCCGGAAGCGTGGTGACTCCCGTCGTGTACGCCCTGCATCCGCCCTACAAAGCGATGGGAGCGCGCATCGGCTTTGCTCTTTGGACGCCCATCATTCTTATGCTGGTAGTTACCAGCGGCCTCACGCTCTTTATCGCGCAGTTGTTCCCGTGGCCCATCCTGGCCGCGATGATCGCCTACGTGTCAGTCGGCGTTGGCATGGCAACCCTGCGCCGGGTGGATGGCAAGTATCTCAGCGCCGTTCTGTTGGGCTTCGTTCTGCCCGCCGGTGCGGTCGTCGCAGCGGCAGTCAATTCCGCATTGCCCGCCCTGAGACTCTCGGCCGCTAGTCCCGATGTGCAAATTGCATTGAACCGGTCGATCTACTGGTCGTCCGTCCAGGGGCTGGGCAGCGGATTTCTTTTCCTTGTGCTGGTGGTGACCGCGCTGATCACGGAAGTGATCGACCGCAATTTTGGACGAGCCAGCCTTTGGTGTCTGGTTGCCTCCGTGTTCTCGTGGTTCGGGCTGATGCATTCTCCCGTCTTCCACTGGGGCGCGCAGCCAGCCTACGCCGAGGGCTGGATCGCCGCCGCCGTCATCGTCTATTCCGCCCGCTGGTGGAGAGGTGACCTCCCCAGCACAAACGCACCCCAACCGATTCGATCTGCCTAGCAGCCCGCGGTGCAGAGTTTTCTCCACGTGTCGAGATGAGTGCGAGGTGTTGGGATCTCACGATTGGGGTTGGATCGGAATTTAGGTCCAGTAAGATGAGTCTGTGAATACGATGAACGAACTCTATTCGTCACTCTCTGCCCAGCGCCGTTACGAAGTCTGGTTCGTTCGTCTGGGACTGGCGGACGGGAGCGGGGCGTGGTGGTTCCGATATTTACTGATGAATCCGGGCCGGAGCGGTTGCGCAGGCGACCCGCACGGGATGCCCGTCCAAGTTTGGGCCACATGGTTTCCGCAGGGTGGAAAACCGCAAAGCTTCATTCAAGGATTTCCGCTGGAGGGTTCGGGCATTGATCTCAGCGCCAGAGGGCAAACTCCATTCCACTTCCGAGTCGGCAACAATGAAATCGGCGAGAACTCCTGCCGAGGAGAGTTGCAAGTGGGGGGGCACGCGATTTCATGGGACATAAACTGTCGTTCCACATTTCGCGTCACGCTGAGCAACAAGGGCTGGATTGGATTCTCGCGAACCCCGCATTCCGACGCTCTCTTTTCCGGCCACATCACACTCGATGGCCAGAATTTTGCGGGCAGCCCTTTGGGATTCGGGGTTCAGGGACACAACTGCGGATACCGGCATCGCAATTTCTGGACTTGGACCCATGCGTATTTTCTCCGCCCCGACAGGCATCCAAGCACATTCGAAGCTTTGGTTTACGAAATGCCATTCGGGCTGGTCTTTCGCAAAGCCGTGCTCTGGCATGAGGGGAAGGAGTACGCGTTCCTAAATCTGGAGGAGATCAGTAGAGACCCAGATAAATTTCGGTGGAATTTTCGTTGTTCCAGGAAGGATGGATTTCGCTTGGAAGGATCGGTCGATGGCGCCGGGCCTGGCATCCATCGCCTTCCCTACGTGAAGACCGATTGTGCGGGCAGCTTCGAAGTCTCGAACAACAGCCTGGCCAGCGCGGTACTCTGCTTGGAGCGGCAGGGCCGACCGGACCAAACACTAGAGACGAATACCGGAGCCGTATTGGAGATGGTCGGCCACTAAAGTCGCTTGGAAATGACTCATTCGGACGATTGCGCCTTTGCCAAGCGCTCGGCGACGATACTGTACACCGCGGGATTAAATGCCATTCCGATGTGAGTGCCCGGAACTTCAAAGTCAACTTCAGGATTCCTGGTCATGCAGTAGCGCCAGTCCACGATGCCGTCATCGCGTGTGTAGATCGCGGTCTCGAGCATCGAGTCCGGAACGTCGCGCTTCAACGAGTCCACAAAATTGCAGGTGCAGCGCCCGGTGTAGCAGCTCGGCAGTACTTTTCGGCCATGCTCTTGCAGAATGCGCAGGCGAATGGCTTCGGTAGCGTGGAGAACAGCGCGACTGGTAACGGTGCCGCGAAATGGCGAAGCCAGCGTGATGACCGAAGCAACATCTCCGGGCCTCTGCCCCGCCACCGAGCGTGCGATCACGCCTCCGAGGCTGTGGCCGATCAAGTGAATTCTCCGCTCGGTGTCGGTCAGGGCTCTTTCTATGGTCCGATTCAACTGTCGCTGGACCAGGAGATTCGGGCATTCGGCGTTGATACCGATACCAGAAAAATAGGGCCTGTACCCGATGCGCTCGAGCCAGCCGTGGAGTTCCGCCAAATAAAGATCAGTGCCGAGAAAGCCGGGGATGATGACGACGGCGGAACCGTCACCGCGCGTGACGCCGAAACCGTAATAGACAGGAGTCGCATGCAGGAATAAAACCTCCGCCGCAAACAGCGCCTCTGTCCAAGGAGAGATGTCGGCTTCCAAATCGGCTCTATGAGTCTGCTTCCTACCCGTTACCTTCGATGGACCCGTAGCTTTTTTCCGTTTGCGCGGCACTTTTGTCATGATTCTTGTCCGGCACTCTAAGTCATTGCGCTCGCTCGCAGCGGGGGCGGAAGCCTGTCCACTGCAAATTATACCCTTCGCTTTTGCTTGCGGCGGGAGCGTCGCTTTGCGGGCACTGGTTTTTGGATCCGGGCCTCCAGTTCCGCTACTCGCTTGCGCAGTGCATCGAGCTCCGGCTCGGCGTCGGCTCGCGGCTGGGATGGAGCCGTCGCGCCCAGGAACTTCTTCATCATGTCCACCGGCGACAGGATGGCGGACTGCACATCGCCTACTCGATTCTGCACCTCATCCTGCACCTTTTGATACGTGTCAAAGGCGGATTTCAAATACCACATCACGAACTCTTGCCGCACTTCGTCGGAGGCGACGATCAGTTGCCGCAGCAGTTCGAGCGGGAGGCCGGTCGGCTTTTCCTTGGCATCCTCGGTGATGATCTGAGTCAGGGTGACGCGGGTCAGATCGTGACCCGTCTTCGCGTCCACGACCTGGACCTGCCTGCCTTCTCGAATAAGACCCGCAATATCGTCGAGATTAACGTATTGACTGCTTGAGGAGTCGTAGAGCCTGCGATTCGCATATTTCTTGATCAGGACGGAAGCCGGCTTCATTTTGAACCACCCATGCTGCTATGCACACAAGATAGATACATATTGACACAAACGCCTCCGAACCGTATATTCTAGTTGATGCTGCAGTGCAGCACTCATGGAGGTGTTAAATGCCAACAACCGTAAAATCCGAACCCTCCCGAACTCATTCCCGGGAGTCATCCTTTGTTAACCTTCTGTCCGGCTGGGCGCAGCAGGGGGTCCAGAGCTTCTTTGCCACGCAACGTATTCTGGTGGATCTTGCCATGCGGCAGAATGCAAGCTTGATGCACTCTCTGCGGCAACAATTGTCCGATCCCAATCATTCCCCGACTGCCATTCTCAGCGAAGTGACTGCCGAGAGTATGTCGAACTTCATTGAAGGGCAAAGGGTTCTTCTTGAGCTGGGGCAAAAACAGAATGAAATCCTGATGACCGGGGTGAAAGACCGGGTCGGGGACTGGCCGGCGGCGCATGCTGCTACCGATCTGCTCCGGCGCAGCGTGGATACTTTCATCCACATGCAGCAGGAGTTTCTGAAGATTGCCGGCAAGCAATCTCATACCTGGGTAGAAGCAGCCAAAGCCGGGAAACCTTTCCAGGGCGAGCAGGCAGTGGAACTGGCCCGCGAGGCGATGGAGAACTTTGTCAAAGCCCAGAAGCACTTCATGGACGTCATCGCCGAGGAGACCGCCAACGCCACTGGCAGCAAGCACACTAATGGCGTCAGGAAAGCCAAAAAGGCCGAGTTGTCGCAGCTAGCGCGCCACGCCACGGAGACATTCATCGATGCGCAAAGGAAGCTGGTTGATGTAGCCGGGCGGCAGATGAACGCGAACGTAAAAACCGCCGGCAAGACCCTTGAACTCCTGCGGCCATTTCCCTTCTTACCGTTGGCAGAGTTGACGCGCGAAGGAGTGAAAAGCTACGTCGACGCTCAAAAGGAGTTGATGGAGGTCATGGTAAAGCCGGGTGGTGAACACAAACCCGCGCACAAGACGGCGCAGAAGACCGCACGTCACGCAAAGCGACCGCTTAAGAAGCACGCGGTGGCGGCCTGATCCTCGCTGAACGGATACCGTCAACGGGGCACGAGTTTCTGTCGTTTTGTGCCGTTCGTCCGACGGGTAAAGCTAAGGTACTGCGCCAACGTGCCCGCGACTGCTGCCCGGGCACGTTGGCGTGTTTGTTGCTGTAAGAAGCATTCAATGCAGCGCTCCTCCAGCAGACGATCTCGCTCCCGCCCTGAGGCCGCCGCCCACCGTTCCATCCCCAGAACATTGCCCAAAACGTAGTGGAAGTCACAAAGAGGTGTGACCGGCGCTACCGACTTGGCCTGCGCCTGGTGGTGTAGTGAACACGGCATCCCCGATCGAGAAACGTGAGGAGATCCAATGGATTTACGCGAGTGGTCGAAGTCAAGCTCTGTTTATGGCCGAAGGCTCTTGGATTCCGGAATAGAGGGAGCACGTTCGGGTCAAGAAGCATTTCTCAACGGGCAACCTCTTACTCCGTTTCTTAGCGAGTCAGTTCGGAGCGCCTGGATCCCCGCCGCCTTCGGGGCGTGCATCGGCATGTTGGGAAGTTATCCAGGATATCGGCAGAAATCCATCACCAGAGCGCTGGCGTTCGGCTTACTGGGCGGTGCAATTGGCTTTAGCACCGGCATTGTTTGGGAAAGCCGCCGTTTCACTGCAAGCGTCGCCGACGGCGCTTTGCGGAACATGGGCAAGGTGCGCAATGAGCGCTGGCTGAGCAAGCATCCGATCGACTACGCGTAGAAACGAAGGACGATTCCCAGCAACCGGACAACCATCTTCGTAGTCTCGAAAGCTGGTCACAAGAGCTGGGAGCAGGGTAAACCCGCTCCTCACAGGCAAGGGACTCCTACAGACAGACAGCCACAGGGGGCAGCAATGGTCGCGAGTGAAGCAGTGCAGGAGCGGGTTCAGGTTCCGCTAGCCGAAGAAAGCCTCAGTGCAGAACGAATCGCCTACCTGGAGAAACTGGTCAGTCGAGCCCGCACCGCCGCCGCCGTCTTTACCCAATTCACGCAAGAGGACGTTGACCGCATCGTCAAGCCGATGGTCCTGGCGGGCTTGGACCAAGCTCAACATCTCGCCCGCCTGGCAGTTGAGGAAACCAAGCTCGGAGTCATGGAAGACAAGGTCATCAAGAACATGGTGGCCACCGAGTTCGTCTACAACTACATAAAGGATAAACGTACGGTCGGTGTCATTCGCGAGTTTCCGGAGCGCAATCTGGTGGAGATGGCAGAACCGATCGGGGTCATCTTCTCGATCACGCCGATTACGAACCCCACTTCCACGGTGCTCTTCAAATGCATCATGGCAATCAAGACGCGCAACGCCGTCATTTTCAGTCCCCATCCGAACGCCTGGCGTTGTTGCTCCGAGGCCGTGAGGATCATGTATGAGACGGCGCTCAAGCATGGCGCACCGGAAGGGGTTTTTAGCTGCCTGGAATCGCACACCCTGCTGGACAATGCCTACCTGATGCGGCACAAAGACGTGGGCCTGATTGATGCCACCGGCGGGCCCGGAGCAGTGAAGGCCGCCTATAGCTCCGGCAAACCAGCTCTCGGTGTAGGGCCGGGCAACACGCCGGTCTATTTGGAAAAAACGGCGGACCTGAATACGGCCGTGACCGACATCGTCCTCTCCAAGACTTTCGACAACGGAACCATCTGTGCCTCCGAGCAAACGGTGGTGATCGACGATGAGATTTATGATGTCGTGCTGAAGAAATTTGCGGAGCTGGGCACGCACATCTGCAACGAGAAAGAGACGGAACTCCTGGCGCGCACGGTCATCGATCCTAACACCGGGTTTATGCAACCCGCGGCGGTCGGGCAGAAGGCTAGTGATATCGCCCGTCTTGTCGGTCTTTCCGTGAAGCCGGGCACCAAACTTCTGATTGCGCCGATTCAAGGCGTCGGGCGCGAGCATCCTTTGTCGGTGGAGAAGCTGTTCCCCGTACTTTCGGTCTATCGAGCTAAGTCTGTCGATGAGGCTCTCAAGGTGTGCGTGGACGTGAATCATGCCGGTGGGCTTGGACATACGGCGGTCATTTTCTCGCGCAATGATGAGGTCATCCGCAGGTTCGGTGAAGTGATCAACGCGGGGCGCATCCTGGTGAACTCGCCAGGTTCAGTCGGAGCCGTGGGCGGCGTTTACAACGATCTGCCACCTACCTTCTCCTTCGGATGTGGCACCGGCGGGGGCAACAACACCACCGACAACGTGAATATCTATCACTACCTCAATATCAAGCGTGTGGCTCGGAGGACCCAAGCCCATATGTGGTTCCGAGTTCCCAATCAGATTTATTTCAACATGAACGCGGTAGAGAATGTACACCAGTTCCCTTCTTGCTCCACCATCATCGTCACGAGTCCGGCCTTGGAACAAATCGGCTACGTGGAAATTGTCCGGCGCTACATTCCGGAGGGAACCCACGTCCACGTCTCGGTCATTCCCGATGCGGAACCCGAGGTCAAGGTGGTCATGCAAGGCGTGGAGGCGCTCAATTTCTATAAAGCGGACCAGATCATCGCGCTGGGCGGCGGGTCGGTGATTGATGCGGCCAAGATCATGAAACTCAAGTACGAGTCGCCGGATGCTGATCTGGAAGAACTGGCCGCGCCCTTCCTGGATCTGCGCAAGCGCGTGATCCAGTACCCGACCGGAAAAGTTAACCGGGCGCGGCTGATTGCCATCTCCACCACCAGCGGAACGGGGAGCGAAGTCACTCCCTTTGCCGTCCTGACCGACAAAGAGCGCGGGCGCAAGGTAACACTCGCCGACTATTCGCTGACTCCGGATGTGGCCATCGTCGATCCGCAATTTGTGATGTCCATGCCGAAGGGCCTTACCGCCGATACCGGCATCGACTGCCTGACCCATGCGCTGGAAGCTGCCGTTTCCAGTTTCGCTTCCGCCTATACCGACTGTAACGCCATGCAGGCAATCCGGATGGCGTTCAAGTATCTGCCCATCGCTTATGAGCATCCCCGCGACGAAGAGGCACGCACCATGATGCACAACGCCGCCTGCATTGCGGCAATGGCGTTTTCCAACGCGTCGGTGGGCGTGAATCACGCGCTGGCGCATGCTTTCGGGGCGCGCTTCGGCGTGGCGCACGGCCGGGCCAATGCGCTCATGTTGCCGCACGTCATTTTGTATAACGCGTCCGTGCCCACCAAGTTCCTGCCGTCGCCGTACCAGAAGGGATACAACGCACACAAGAAGTACGCGACGGTCGCGGACTTGCTGGGTCTGGGCGGCCACACGGTAGAGGAAAAGGTGAAGAACCTGGTGGCGGCGACAGAACAGTTACTCGACCAATTGGCATTCCCGCGTTCGATCGCCGACCTCGGAATCTCGAAGGAAGAATTCGAGCGGGCCATGCCCGATCTCACCAGGCTTGCCTTTGACGATCCGTCCTGGCGGTCGAACCCTCGTATGCCACTGATGAGCGAATTGGCCGAACTGTATTGGAAGGCCTATCAGGGGCGAGGCCCGGCAAAGGTGGCCGGTGTATCTCAGCGACAAACGTCGCCACAACAAAGCATGTAGCGGATGGTGGTGGATATGGCTCTGGAAATGATCGCGGTGTGGCTCAAGATCGATGAAGGGCGCGTGGTTCAGGCGTTGCAAGAGGCCGGGGAAAGACTGGGCAGTGTCGAGGGCGAGGTAGCTTTGGATTTCTCTTCCGTGTCCCGGATCGATCCGAGTGCGATCGGAGCGATGGAACGGCTGGCGGGTGCCGCTGATAAGAAGGGCGTTAAGGTCGTTTTACGCGGCGTGAACGTTGGTGTCTACAAAGTGCTCAAGCTGGTGAAACTGGCGTCGCGATTTTCTTTCGTGAGCTGAGAGATGCGATTTGTCGTTGCGTCACATTCGATAACTGAAGTGGACAACTGAATAGGAGAGCTGCCGTGTCAAACCAGGTGCAGAGTAACGGTCAGAGCGACCCGCAGGGCGACCGCCTTTCCTGGGGGGACACGGTTTTCCTCCACCTGGAACGCGAGGGTATGCCCCTCAACGTGGCCTGTGTCTGCGTGTTTGAAGGCCCGATCCCTTTCAACGATTGCGTCCAGTTTGTTGAGTCGAAGCTGCCCCTGATTCCCCGCTATCTCAAACGTTTGGTGTTCCCGCCGCTTAATATTGGCCTTCCCCGCTGGGAATACGACCCCACCTTCGACATCCGCAGACACCTGATCGAGGTAACGCTCAAGCACGGTTCCGACGCAGAGCTGAAGACGCTGGCTGGGAAGATCCTGAGCACTGTGATGGACCGCCAGCACCCGCTATGGGATATGACTCTGGTGCACGGCCTGAAAGGCGACCGGAGCGGGCTCATCTTCCGCCTCCACCACTGCCTAGCCGACGGCATCGCCGGGGTTGGAATCATGAATGTGCTCATGGATGCCAGCCCGGTGGCGCCTCGTTTGCCCCGGCGAAAGCTTCGGCTCCGAGTTCCGCCGCCGCCTGACGTCTTGACTTCCATCACCAACGGTTGCGTCGATTCCTATTCCGATTTTGTCAAACGAATTCTTGCTGCGATGGCGGACCTATCGAGCATGGCCGAGCGCTTCGCCGCCAATGGCGGAGGCGTGGCGACGGACGAGTTCACTCGACTACTCCCGGAAATCAGCCTGTCCACCGAGCGCCTGCGGTTCAACGTTCTCTACCGCGGGCCGCAGAAATTCGCCTGGGCAGAAATTCCGCTGGCAGAAATCAAAGCCATAAAGCATGCCTGCGGCACCAGCGTAAACGACGTCATTCTAGCGCTGGTAACGGCAACCATTCGGCGTTACATCGAACTACATGGCGACGTCGTTAAAGGCCGCCAGCTCCGTATGATGGTTCCGGTCAATCTGCGCGGCGGCGAAAGTCCGGGCGAATTGGGGAATCGCATCTCGCTCGTCCCAGTCACCGTTCCGCTCGACATTCGTGACCCTAGGAAACTGCTGGCGGCTGTCCACCAGCGAACGGAACTTCTCAAACGAGCGCATACCGCCGAAATCGTGAGTTTGGCCGGTGGTTTGGTCGGCATGTTTCCGTCCACGGCGCAGGCCCTGGCCGGCCACATCATCAGCCGGCTGCCCTTCACGCCCTTCAATATGGTCTGCACTAACGTGCCCGGACCTCAGTATCCGCTCTACCTGCTCGGACACAAGATTCTGCACTGTTATCCATATGTCCCGGTCGGCGGCGAAATGGCGCTCAACTGCGCTATCTTGACCTACAACGGCACGGCATATTTCGGCTTCAGTGGAGATGTGCACGCAGCGCCGGATCTGCGGCGCTTGGAAACGCTTCTGCAGTTGAATTTCACGGAACTGCGAGACGCCGCCGGGGGCAAGCCCCCACGAAAGCAAGCGAAAAAGAAAGCGAAGAGGGTGCGCGCGAAGGTGAAGCGTGTATCGACCCCGGCGTCCGCGTCGGCGCCGGCTCCTGTATCCATTCCCCCTCAGCCTCTCGCTTCGGACGAATCAGCACTAGCACTCAGGCCCCCAATTACGGAGGAAGAAGTCTTGACGCGATTGATCGCCTAGTAGTCGTCAAGCAGGAAGTAGCAAACGTGGTAGGCATCCAGTCAGCTTCGCAAGTAACATCATGGTTAGTCGCGGGTCAAACCCTCTTCTTAACCCTTCATCTTCTCGGTGTCGCATGCTTTGCCTACATTATGGCAAAACGCCTGGTACCGCTTCTTCGGGCCGAACGTGATCTTCGCTTTGACCGGCCATGGCTGCGCCTAGGAAGAGTGCTGAAATTCTGGCTGGGGCAGTGGAAACATCCACGCTACCGGGCCGCGGGAACTCTCCACATCTTCATTTTTGCGTGCTTCCTGCTGCTCGCCATTCGCGCCTTCTCTGTACTGATCGTCGGTGTCTCCGAGAATTTCGTTATGCCCGGCTTGTCAGGAAGAGCCGGTCCTCTCTACGACATAGTCACGGACTACGCCGCCACCATCGTTTTCCTCTGCATGGTGATCGCCGTGATTCGGCGCCTGGTCTTCAAGCCTGCGCGGTACGCCGTCCCGGCTCAGTACGGCAAAGCTCACAGGGCCGACGCCATCTTCCTGCTGTCGCTGATCGCGGTCCTGATGCTGGCCGACAGTCTCTTTGCCGCCGCTAGAGCCGCCGCCCCATCCCAGCCAGGCCACTCCGTTGAAGGGTTAGCCGTACTTTCGCTCCCCTGGCTATTGAAGAGCGCCCTCGCCTTAGCTTCCCTGCCCGCGCTTGGGCGGCTCTACTTTGGCGCTTATCTTGTCCATGAACTGACCTTCTACTTCTTGCTCTGCTATCGGCCTTTTGGAATCCAGTTTCACGTGGAAATTTCCCTCTTCAATATTTACTTCGCAAAGTTAGATCGCGAGATTCTGAAGCCGGTGCGCTGGGGAGTTAGCGATGAGCATCTGGATCAGGTGAAATCCTTCGGAGTAAAGACGTTCGAAGACTTCACCTGGAAGCACATGCTCGATTTCTATTCCTGCGCCGACTGCGGCCGGTGTTCCGACAATTGCCCGGCCAATGCGGTAGGCAGGCCGTTGTCGCCAAGGTTCCTCACTATCAAAGCGAGAGACTACAGCTTCCAACACTATCCAGTTCTGGGCAAGTCGAACAACGGAACGCCCCTGATCGGCGGCAAGGATTCCGGCAGCATTTATTCCGAGGATGAAATCTGGTCGTGCACGACCTGCGGCGCTTGCGAGGAAGAATGTCCGCTGCTGGTCGAGTACATCGACAAGATCGTCGATTTGCGGCGGGGCATGATCGATGACGGAAATGTACCTCAGTCTCTGCAAAAGCCGCTGAAGGCGCTCGAGAGCCGCGGCAATCCCTACGGCAAGATGGAAAAGAAGAAAGGCGACTGGGCCAACGCCAAAGAATTCCAGCAAACCTGCCCAGTCAAAACCATCGGCGCGAACCATCTTGCGAACAACGGCCCGAACAACGGCGCCGACACTCTGTATTTTGTCGACAGCATCACGTCCTTCGACGACCGCATGCAATCAATCGGCCGGGCCACGGCAAAGATCCTAAGCCACGTTGGAGAGAATTTTGGAATTCTGGGCGCGGCGGAAAGAGACAGCGGCCATGAAGTGCGGCGGTTCGGCGAAGAGACGCTTTTCATGGCTTTGCGAGACCACAACGTGGATGCCATCAGAGCGTCCGGAGTGCGGCGCATCGTCACCGCGGACCCGCACGCCTACAACGCGTTGAAACACGACTACAAAGATGTACCGCCGGTGGAGCATATCAGCCAGGTGATCGCCAGAGAAGTAAAAGCCGGCAAGATCAAGTTCAATCCGATAGAAAACCCAGACCGCGTGTATGCATATCACGATCCCTGCTATCTGGGGCGTCACAACCAGATTTACGACGACCCTCGCGATGTACTGGATGCGATTCCTGGATTGAAGCGAGTGGAAATGACGCGCTCGCGCGACCGCTCGTTCTGCTGCGGTGGTGGCGGGCTGATGCTGTTCTACGAGCCGAAGGAAGATCAGCGCATGGGCGTGAAGAGAGTGCAGATGGCCGCCGAAGCTGGGGCCAATGTGATGGTGACGGCCTGTCCGTTCTGCATGGTCAATATTGAAGATGCCATCAAGGTGGCAGGTCTGGAAGGGAAAATGACCGCCATCGATCTGGCGGAACTGGTGGACCAACAGATCGCACGTGAAATCCCGAGGTCGAAACAAGAGGCAACTGAAATCAAGGAATGGGGGCCGCTTCGTCCAACAGACTCGATTGAAGTTGGAACAAAGAGCCACTCGCGGAGGTGAATGTGGAAATTCTAGTTTGCGTAAGAAGAGTGCCCGACACGTCGGAAAACGAGATTGAACTCAATCGTGCGGGAGATGATATCGAACGTGACGAACTGGTCTATTCGATCAATGAACCCGACAACTACGCGGTCGAAGAGGCCCTGCAGATCGTCGCCAGAGTCGGTGGAAACGTCACCGTCGCCACAGTTGGCGGCGATGATGACGAGGAGATTCTGCGCCGCGAGATGGCCATGGGCGCGAACCATGGCGTGCTGATCGCTGACGCAGCCTTCAACGGATCGGACGGCCGGGGCATCGCGACCATTCTAAAAGCCTTCGTGCAGAAGGGGCATTACGACCTGATCTTGACCGGGGTTCAGGCCGAGGACGGCGGCGCCCAGGTTGGCGGAATGCTGGCAGCGCTGCTCGACTACCCGTTTGCCTCGCTGGTCAATTCTATTGAGGTACTAGAAGGCAAGAAGCTGAAAATTAGCCGGGAGATCGAAGGCGGCAACAAGGAAATGAATGAGATTGATCTGCCCTGTGTGCTCTCGATTCAGACCGGCATCAATGAACCGCGTTATGTCGGCATGCGAGGCATCCGGCAGGTGGCTGCCGTCCCCATCCCGACCTTCGGCGCATCGGACTTGGGACTAGGTGCGAGTGTTGTAGGAGAAGCTGCCGCGAAAGTGCATCGGGTAGATTACTTCATCCCCGCGCTGGGCAAGGGAGCCGAAATTCTGCATGGCACACGGGAAGAGAACATCGACAAAGTTCTGGAGTTAGTGGCAGCCAAAGGAGGGTTGAAATAATGGCTCGCATCTTCACTTACATCGTGCACAAAGGTGGTGTTGTAGACGATTCCGCGTTCGAACTGGCAGCCTCTGCGCGCAAAATTGACGCCGCTACTTCGCCGACAGCGATCCTCACGGGCTGGGGCGCGGACCTCGATGTCGCCTGCAATGCCCTTCGCGCTTCCTACGCTGAGATTTGGAAAATCGCCAACGAAGCTCTTGCCTATCCCAATGCTGAACTGGTCCGCAAGGCCCTGCTCAAGGTCCTGCCGAGCAACAGCATTGTGTTACTTCCCCATCAGCATTTCGGAATGGACCTGGCGCCTGGCCTTTCCATCAAGACGGATTCAGCTTTTGTCTCCGACGTGTTGGAGATCGCCGGAGTTGTAGGCGCCGACCTCAATGTAGTCCGCCAGGAATTCGGGGGACAGGTGAGCGCTCATGTTCGCTGTGACATTTCATCGGGTGCTGTGGTCACGATACGTCCGGCCGCGTTCAAGCCGCTGGAATGTCCTCCCATTAGCGGCGCCGTAATCGACAAATCCAGCGACGTCGGCGCTCTTGTATCGGGCCGTCGCTATCTAGAGACAGTCGCCGCCGAGGCGGGTGATGTAGATATCACCAAGTACAACGTTTTGGTTTCCATCGGCCGCGGCATTCAGGAAAAAGAGAACGTGGCGATCGCGCAGGAACTGGCTGACGCCATGGGTGCGGCGGTGAGCTGCTCGAGACCCGTGGTCGACGCCAAGTGGATGGAGAAGTCACGCCAGGTCGGTTCATCCGGAAAAACCGTCAAGCCCAAGGTTTATCTGGCGTGTGGCATCAGTGGCTCTTTCCAGCATCTGGCCGGCATTAAAGGTAGTCCGTTCCTGATCGCCATTAACAAGAACCCGAAGGCTCCGATCTTTCAGGCGGCTGATGTCGGAATTGTCGATGACATTTTGGAGTTCTTGCCGGAGTTGACCAGCAAAGTTCGTGAAATGCGCACGGTCGCAACGAAGTGAGGCAATCCCAATGATCGCAAATAAAACTCTGAAATTAAGTTTGAAGTCGCTCAAGGACTTCGCCAAGAAACGTCTGCCGGACGAGGTGCTCCGGGAGCTTGATGATCGCGATGAATGTCCCATCGAGATTGTCCGTCATATGTGCAGTCCGGACCAGCTCGGTATTCAGCTTCTCTTCATCCCCGAAGAGTTCGGGGGCATGGGCGGCGGAACCTTCGATGTGTATTGCGTCTGTGAAGAGATGGCGCGCATCGATCTGGGCGTCGCCACGGCCGTGCTGGCCACGTTTCTGGGCAGCGACCCGATCACGGTCGGCGCCACTCCCGAGCAAAAGAAAGTCTGGTTGACGCGTATCGCCGAAGAGGGATTGTTGTTCGCCTACGGCGCCACCGAGCCGGAAGCTGGCAGCGATCTGGGCGCCCTGAAGACTACGGCGGACCCGGTCATCCAGGACGGCCGCGTCGTCGGCTACAAGATCAATGGCAGCAAACAGTGGATCAGCAACGGAGGAATCGCCGATGCTTACACGATTCTTGCCAACACGCCGAGCGGGCCTGGCTGGTTCATCTTGGAAAAGGGCGCGAAGGGTTTCACTCACGACGAGCCCGAAGACAAGCATGGCATCCGCCTCAGCAACACGGCAGCCCTCGCGTTCGACAACGTCTATGTCGACGCCGACCGGCTCGTCGGCGGCGTCGAAGGCCAGGGGCTGAATCAAGCCCAGGCCGTGTTCGGGTACACGCGCCTGATGGTCGCAACATTCGGCCTCGGGGCCGGCTGGGCTGCGCTCGATCGAGCAATTCCCTACTCCACAAAACGCATCCAGGCCGGGGCTCCGTTGTCGCAGAAGCAAGGCTACACCCACAAGCTGATCGTGCCGCACGTAGCGCGGCTAGAGGCTGCCCGCGCTTACATCGAAGAAACCGCGGAGCGCATCGACGCCGGGGCCGAAGGAAGCTTGAACACCGAGGGTGCCATCGCCAAGTACATGGCAACGGAAGCCGGCAATGCAGCCGCCGAGGCCAGCATCCAGGCGCTGGGTGGCTACGGTTACACCCACGAATACATGGTGGAAAAAATCAGCCGCGACGTTCGCATCACCACGATCTATGAAGGCACCTCGGAGATCATGGAGATGACCATCAGCCGCGATCGCTGGCAGTCTCATCTCAAAACGCGCGGACAGCACTATCACGAGCGAGCACGAGAATTCGAGGCGTTGCATGCCCATCGTCCGAACGTGGGCGCGGATATCGCGGCGTTGGCATTGCACGCATTGGCCGAGGTTATGGAGAAGGCGAGGGTGGCACGCCTCACCCGCTATCAACATATTCTCCTGCGCCTGGGCGAGTTGATTGCTTATGCCGAGTGCGCGGGTAGTTTGGCGCGCCGCGCAGCGCTTTTGGCTGATGGCAAGCTCCACGAAAAAGCGAACCGGCGCTTCGATGCGACAGCGCTCGCGGCAATCAGCCGAATCTTCGCCCGCGACGCCGCGCTCAAGGTGGCCGAAGACGGGTTGCGCTGGGTCGTCGGAGCCGAAGGCATAAGCGATGCCGAGATGGATGGCTTTGAAACGAGTTTGGGGTTGCCTGCCATTCACCGCGCGCAATCGGGCCTTATTTCAGACATGGATTATGTGGCAGACGTACTATACGGCCGCGCAGCGAAGCACACGGAAGCTGCCGCTTAGCGTTTAAGGATCAACTTTTTATCGGAGTCTCGTCATGGAAAACACTTCCTATCGTGCCATAGCAATTGTGGGAGCAGGAGCCATTCTGCCCGACGCCGCGAACGTACCGGCGTTTTGGGAAAACGTGAAGAACGGCCGCTACAGCATCTCTGACGTTCAGCCCGAGCGTTGGGATCCAAAGCTCTATTTTGATCCCGACCACAGCGTCCCGGACAAGACTTACTCCAAGATCGGCGGCTGGGCGCGCAACTACGTGTGGGACCCTATCAAGTGGCATTTGCCGGTCCCGCCGCGGGTCGTCGATGCCATGGATGAGTCGCAAAAGTGGGCAATCGCTTGCACACGCGAAGCCTTAGAAGACTATGGCTTTCCCAGGCGGCCGCTGAACACCGATCGCACGGCCGTGATACTCGGCAATGCTATGGCGGGAGAAAAACATTACTTCACCGCGCTGCGCCTGTACTTTCCGGAATACGCGCATGAACTGGAGGAAAGTGCGAGCTTCGCCGCGCTGCCAGAGAAGTTACGCCACGACCTCATTAAGGAATTGCACGACCGGATGGCCAAGCGCGTTCCCGATGTAACGGAAGACACCATGCCCGGCGAATTGGCCAACTGCATTGCCGGCCGCATTGCGAACGTTTTCAACTTCCGCGGCCCCAACTACGTTGTTGACGCTGCATGCGCGTCGGCGATGGCGGCGATCAGTGCGGCGATCGAAGGATTGGTGGCGAACGATTTTGATGTCGCGGTCACTGGCGGCATTGACCGCAACATGGGCGCTTCGACCTTCATCAAGTTCTGCAAGATCGGTGCGCTCTCGGCGACCGGCACTCGTCCTTACGCCGAAGGGGCCGATGGCTTCGTGATGGGCGAAGGCACGGCAATCTTTCTGCTCAAGCGCCTGGCCGATGCCGAGCGAGACGGCGACAATATCTATGCCGTGCTACGCGGTATGGGCGGAGCGAGCGATGGCAAAGGAAAGGGTATCACCGCCCCTAACCCGATCGGCCAAAAATTCGCCATCGAGCGCGCCTGGGAGGCTGCCGGATTATCGCCGGCTACTGTGACGTTGATCGAGGGCCACGGAACATCGACCGCCGTGGGCGACGTCGTCGAAGTGCAAAGCATGATCGACGTGCTTAGCGGTTCTCATCTCCCCTCGCATTCAGTGGCGCTTGGTTCGGTCAAATCGAACTTCGGGCACCTTAAAGGAGCGGCCGGCGCTGCCGGACTGCTGAAAGCCACGCTGGCGCTTCGGGATAAGGTACTGCCGCCGAGCGTGCATTGCGAGCATCTCAATCCAAACATCGACTTTGCCCATTCTCCGCTCTATGTCAATACCGAACTGAAACCCTGGACAATGCCAGAAGGTGGCGTGCGCAGGGCGGGTCTGAGCGCTTTTGGTTTTGGCGGCACCAATTTCCACGCGGTGCTCGAAGAGTACATTCCCCACAGGCTGAACGGAAACGGCAAGCGCTCGGTGGCGGTCAGTGAGATACCGCCGCAAGTGAAAGAGTCAATTATGAATGTCGAAGGTGTTCCCCGCACTTCTTTTTCCGGTACTACCAGCTCTTCTTGTTGCAAAACTCCGTTACGCGGAGCGTTGGTAATCGGCGCCGCCTCCGAAGCCGCGCTCGTCGAGCGTTTGCGCGAGGTAGAGAAAGACGCCAAAGCAGGCTGGGCACCGCCGCCAACTGCTCCGGCTGAATCAGACCTGCGCGCGCCCGAGCGCGTGGCCATCGACTACGCCAATGCCACCGAACTGGCGGACAAGGCAGGCAATGCACTTAAAGCGCTGGCGGCCAATCAGCCGGCGGTGTGGAAGGCCCTGCGGGCACAAGGCATCTTCCGGGGTCACGGCCCGGCTCCCAAGGTGGCGTTCCTGTATACCGGTCAAGGCTCGCAGTACGCGAACATGCTCCAACTGATCCGGGCAACGGAGCCGATTGTGGCTGAGACCTTTGCCGAAGCCGATCGCGTGATGACGCCCTTGCTCGGCAAGCCGCTTAGCAAATTCATCTTCGTCGACCAAGCCGACGCCGTCGCCGTCGCCCAGGCCGAAGACGATCTTCGCCAAACCGAGATCACTCAGCCCGCCGTGCTGGCAATCGACTTGGCGCTGACCCGGCTGCTGGCCGCTTACGGCATCGAACCCAACTTCACGATGGGACACAGCTTGGGCGAATACGGAGCGCTGGTCGCGGCCGGCGGCCTCCCCTTTGTCGACTCACTGGAAGCGGTCAGCGCTCGCGGCCGCGGAATGACTCAGGTGGCAATGGATGACAACGGCCGCATGGCCGCGGTGTTTGCTCCGATTGAAGAAGTCGAGCGAATTCTCAAGACGATCAACGGCAACATCGTGATTGCCAACTTCAACAGCAACCATCAGGCGGTTGTCGGTGGCGCGAGCAAAGCAGTCGAGCAGGCCATGGAAGCCTTCCAAAAAGCTGGCTATGACGTGTCTGCATTGCCTGTCAGCCACGCCTTCCACACAACGATTGTGGCGGGAGCCAGCAAGCCGCTGCGGCAAGTTCTGGAGCGCCTGCATCTCGAATCGCCCCGTTTGCCGATCGTTGCGAACACAAGCGGCGAGTTTTATCCCACAGGACCTGACGTCGTGCCTCAGATGCTCGACATTCTCACGCAGCAGGTCGCTTCTCCTGTGCAATTTATTAAGGGCCTGCGCACGCTGTACGATGCCGGCGCTCGCATGTTTGTTGAGGTTGGACCGAAGAAGGCGTTGCAGGGATTTGCCGAGGATGTGCTCGGCGGCTACAGCGATGTGGTTTCGTTGTTTACCAATCATCCGAAAGTCGGGGACATCGTCGCGTTCAACCAAGCGCTGTGCGGTCTATACGCGGCGGGACTGGGGCGCGGGACGGCGGAGGCTTTGCGCGAGCCCGCGGTAACGACCGTGACTGCTATTCCCTCACCGTCGGAAACGTCTAAACCGATTCCCGTGGCAGCGTCCCCAACAAACATCTCTGGCACGCCAGCCGCGCCGTCGAACGGCGATCACTATAACGAACTCGGCCGTTTGTTCGCCGATGTTCTCGATCGCGGCTACGAGCTCTACCACGGCCAGAATGGGCGCTCCACCTCCGCCCCGGTGGTCATCACGGGCGCGGCGTTAGGCCTGCCCGGAACCGAGCACATCTTCGATGATGGCAACATCGGCCGCATTCTGCAGGGCGATCAGTTTATCGATTTGATTCCCACGCGCTTCCGTCAGGGCATGCTCGACAAACACATCACGCGCCTGGTGAAAAGTGAGAACGGAGAAGCCAGGTTCGAGACCCTCACCGATGTCGCGGATGTCATCAAGCTGGCGGGCCGTGGGGGCGCTTTCAATCTGGAAGATGAATTCGGAGTTTCCTCCGAACGCGTAGCCGCCCTCGACCGTGACACGCAACTGGCGATCGCCGTGGGACTCGACGCACTGCGCGACGCCGGCATTCCGCTGGTCATGCGCTATAAAACCACCACCAAAGGCACGCAATTGCCGGAGCGCTGGGGATTGCCCGACGCTTTGCGCGACGATACGGGTGTGATTTTTGCATGCGCCTTCCCCGGGTTAGACTCGTTCGCCGATGAGATGGCGCGCTATTACGCGGACCACGAACGCCGCGAGCGGTTAACCGAGCTCGAAGGCCTGCTCGCCGGGGCGGTCGAAGGGAACGGCCATTCCAATCTTGTGCAGGAGTTAAAGCGGCGCATCGACGAGTTGCGCGCCGCCATCGACAAAGAACCGTATGTCTTCGACCGGCGCTTCTTGCTCCGCGTCTTGTCCATGGGACATTCGCAGTTTGCCGAATTCATCGGCGCCCGCGGTCCCAACACCCAAGTCAACTCTGCCTGCGCGAGCAACACGCAAGCAGTGTCGCTGGCGCAGGACTGGATTCACGTCGGGCGGTGCAAGCGGGTAATCGTCATTTCCGCCGACGACGTGACATCCGACCATCTGATCGATTGGATGGGCGCTGGCTTCCTGGCCAGTGGTGCGGCAGCCACCGACGAAGTGGTCGCAGATGCCGCTATTCCCTTCGACCGCCGCCGGCACGGAATGATCATCGGTATGGGCGCCGCCGCTCTGGTAGTGGAAAGCGCCGACGCCGCGCGTGAACGAGGAATACAGCCCATCTGCGAAGTGTTGTCCACCATGACGGGCAACAGCGCTTTCCACGGTACTCGTCTCGATGTCCAGCACATCGGCCAAGTGATGGAGACCCTGGTCGCCAAAGCCGAAGCGGGCAGCGGCATTTCGCGTCGCCAGATCGCGGCGCAGACAGTTTTCGTTTCCCATGAAACCTACACACCAGCGCGGGGCGGCAGCGCCTCTGCCGAGATCCACGCGCTTCGTCGCGTCTTCGGCGACGTCGCGGATCGCATTGTGATCGCCAACACCAAGGGCTTCACCGGTCACGCCATGGGTACGGGCATCGAAGATGTCGTCGCGGTCAAGGCGCTGGAAACCGGTTGCGTACCCCCGGTCGCCAACTTTAGGGAAGTCGATCCGGAACTGGGACAGTTGAACCTGTCGAAAGGCGGAAACTATCCCGTTGAGTACGCCATACACCTGGGAGCGGGGTTCGGTTCGCAGATCAGCATGATGCTGCTGCATTGGGTGAAGACGAAAGACGGGATCCGCCCTAAACCGAACGCTCTGGGCTATGCCTACCGCATCGCCGATGCCACCGCCTGGAGTGCCTGGCTATGTAGCATCGCGGGCCATCCAGTCGCCGATCTGGAAGTAGTCCACCGCACGCTGCGCGTGCGCGATCAAGGGGTAGCAGCGCGGGTCGCTGAAGTTGCTAAGGAATCGCGAACGGCGCCAGCAAAAACGATGGCGACTACCCCCACAACGCAAGCACCACCACCGACGCCAGTCGTCACCGCGAAACCGTCGCCGGCACCCGTCGCAGCCGCGGCACCGGCACCCGAAGTTCAAGTCGCCGCTGTGGCTCCCGCTCCTTCCGCACCGCCAAAACCGGCCGCGAAGGGCGATCTCGAGGGCGATCCGGTGAAAGAGAGAGTGCTGGCTCTGGTAGCCGAGAAAACCGGTTATCCGGTGGACATGCTCGATCTGGACCTCGATCTCGAAGCGGATCTGGGCGTCGACACAGTTAAGCAGGCGGAGGTCTTTGCCACCATCCGCGAGGCTTACAACATTCCGCGCGACGAGAACCGCAAGCTGCGCGATTACCCCACCTTGGCGCACGTGATCCGTTTCGTCTATGAAAAGCGCCCGAACCTGGCTGCAGCTCCGGCGGCAGCGAAGGAAGAAGTCAAACGCACCACACCGAAACCTGCTGTGGTGGCTGAGAAACCGGCACCCGCTGCGGCATCCGCGCAAAGCGTCACCGGCGATTCCGTCAAGGAACGCATTCTCGCACTGGTGGTCGAGAAGACCGGCTATCCGAAA